>Ga0123355_10016797_pt1 | contig 11546 bp, 4 predicted proteins | sample TergutEmb28metaG_3_FD_89872 | JGI IMG/M metagenome (GOLD analysis project Ga0123355, IMG submission 89872) | Embiratermes neotenicus P1 segment gut microbial communities from Petit-Saut dam, French Guiana - Emb289 P1 | ecosystem: Host-associated > Arthropoda: Insects > Digestive system > Gut ...
CATATTGAAAGAATGCAAGAAACAAGAATGGTCAAAGCAATACACGCCTGGAAACCCATTTCAAAGAGGCCAATGGGGAGACCAAAGATATGCTGGGAGGATGGTGTTAAAAAAGATATACAGAGGTTAAAAGTGCCAAACTGGAAGACTCTTGTCCAGGATAGAAGAAAATGGAAAGAAGTGGTTGGGAAGGCCAAAACTCTGCACTAAGAGTTGTAGAGCCATACTAAGAAGAAGAAGAAGAAGAGATGACCGCAACTTACACTCAATACATTTTTCTCAGGTGAGTATTTACTACTGTATGCTCTACAATGTGTATTTACACCATGTACACATGGTAATATATGCACAAGTATTATTAATATTCACAACAAACAGAAGAAGTAGGCTGAAATTTCCAGACCATTTCCTAAATCCTAGCCTAAATCATGCATCCACATTTCTAACTGCAAAATTTTGGGGAGAAAAATTTGTGAAGTATTGTAGACACAAATGAATGGCAATCTGCGGAGCTATACCTACAGGTTCATGACATGTTTGGACATGGATATGTCCATGTTCAATTGATGACACTTTGAAACAAGGTAACTAATGTTTTAATTTACATCATATTTGTTTTGATATCCACCCTTGACTCACCAACTAAAGGGAAAAAATGTTGATAAGACATGTGAAATTCTGATGCTGACAATCTAAAATCTACAAAGAAAACGTGGGTGTCTACAGCAGTACACATGCATGTAGTTGTGTATGTGAAAGCCAGTATTTTGTAGGAACATACTGCCTCTATCTTCAGGGTAGTAGTAAAGTGGAGAAGATTTTCTGCACAACTTTGGTTGACACTTTGTATAGTGACATGTTGCAAGGTTATATAATGCTGTAAGCAACCATGCCTCTAAAAATGGGAAGATTAGTATTTGTCTGAGCATGTCTATTTTCACCTGTCACTGTGACTCAAACAAATATGGCCGATTGAGCATAAACTTACACCTGTAACAAAAACAACAACTAGTGTGGAAGCACGATATGCATATGATTTGACAGTAATTAGGAAACATAAAGGTTCAACAAGTCTACATTATAACTCACCTGCTTTGCCTTCACCTAATTTCTCCACATACAGCAAGGGATATACTCTGACCACAGTTACTGAGACACTGCTGACATTTCCACCACCAGGTAAAATGGAAGTCAAGGATATATGTAATGGGCCTGGATATTTATGGAAACCTAACTTAGTATCCCAGCGAGTCCGGCGAGTTGAATTGCTATACAGTTTCAGCTTAACATCACCTCCAATCTAATCAAAACAAACAAACAAACATATTTTACAAGCAAATACCTACATTTCTGGATATTTCAGTATTCCCTACAATATTTTACAGCAAAACTGGGAATATGCATTTCAAATATTTTCCAAATAAATGCCATGGCATGTTGCATACTGTATTGGCCTTGATATATTGCATATATAAATGTATTGCTGCCAGTTTTTCTTCTTGTTTTGTTAAACACATACAGCATTGAAAAACGTTTCAAAGAAAGTTTGCTTTCAGTACCACAAGACATTGGGAAAAAAGAGATAAGGACAAATTTGGCCTACATGTAGAATGGGGCAATTACTGTAAAGTGATGGACCAAAAACAAATTCTACCATGCAATTTTGATGGCTAAAAAAACTGGGAAAGAACACATGGATAAAACCTCTTACTTAACGTTTATTTTATGCTTATTATTAAAAAAATGCACAAAAATGATGACCTATGACACCAACGACAATGTTGCTTTGCAACTAGCAGTTTGTTCAGAAAGAGAGGTGCAATGAAGTAAGAGCTAAGGGAAAAACTGACTTTGTAACACCGAAGATGTTCCTACAGTTCCGTACTTACACTTTAAAGGTTGCAGGTGTTACACTAAAACCACACGCCCACCAATTTAATAATAACTACATTCAGCTAACATAGAATGAAATGGCACTTGATAATCAGTCTAATACAACTGTGTCATGTCTAAAGCCTGGAAATATAAATACAATTAACTCACTTTTAAGCACATTTTTATTTTTACAAGTGAAACTGCATCTTCCAGCTGTGTTCTATCAATGAAACAAAGGAATGGATTTTGAAAAAATGTGCTTTACACAGAAATGTTAGACACAAATTTAATTTTGATTTGTACTGCTCCAACATAGCCTTTATATCACACAAAGCTCAAAACACACATCACTGATTTGTTCAAAAGAGTTCATTGTACAAAACATTGAATGTTGCATAACATAAGAACTACTTAGTAAGATTTACAGCTGTTATTTGAGACTTTTTTCAACAAGGAGAATATTTAATGCATTTTAATGGAAAACATTTTATAATTCTGTGCAGTAATGGGATTAATCATGTAACAACATATTTGTGACTTGGTGCAGTAACTGGATTAGCTACACAACAACATACCATTATTTGTACCTGCAGCAGTAGATCTAATCCACAACAAATAAACATCTAGGCAAATGGGAATAGTACAGTTACACAGATCACTGCTGAATATGACTGAACACAAAAGTTTAGTGGTCAGCACTCCTGTTTCATATTTGGTAGGTCATTGTTTCAAATTTCAGCCCAGAGACCAGCTATAGTGACCGTAGTTTCTCATGGTTCTCCTAAGTGTTTCCACACAGGCAAATGTCACAACAAATACCTCCACTTGGGCCACAACCAATTTCCTCCACATCATTTACAGTTCAGTATTCACAAATCATACTATCATTTGGCCCTAACAGTCTGAATCACTGACCACTTTCTTAAATAAACCATACAATTACTGGAAAGCATGTGTATGCCATCAAAGTGCAGATCTGAGTTACTGCTGTTTGTTTAATGTTATTATTTCAGTACACAATAATAAGGAAAGAGAAAAAAAAAACAGCACAGTCATTTGGACAGAATTTCATAATCTATTCATTGGTGAGACACTGCAGTTGAAGCACGAAATTCGCCACACCTTAGAAGACATTCTGGTGAAAAAATGACTCACTTCAAGAGGTGAACATCCCTGCTCACAATTCAGCAGCTCAGCCCCATAAGAAATAAGTTTAGTGCCAACCGCAATAGTGCCATGGTGAATACGCTGGCACAGTTCCTGATCAACAACTGTGGTGAGACCATACCATCCATCAGTGAGCTCGAGTTCATATCGCACATCTGCTTCAGAGCTGTCAAGCTGCAGTCAAAATGCATTATTATTTCACATAAATAATGTTCCTATGAACATCATTGTCATCTGGGGTGTGATATCATGTAGTCTGATAGAAGTCAAGATTTCAGGGAAACCCTGCTGCCTTAATCATCAGGTTCTGCCTAAAAGGTACAGACTTGCCAGAACACATGGCATCACATACCAGAAGATGATAATCCTCATAGACACTACAATGGAAATGTTAAACCTCACATAGGTTATCATGCTTCAGAGGTAAAACAATACATAATACAAAATTACAGCCAAACTTACACTCCTATATGACACTGACAGCAATGTTAAAAAACAAAAGGATTTCAGTGGGATATGGGTTGTCACATTGAAGAAACCGAAAACGAAAGTGAATGTGGCCCAGTATGCTTAACTTAAACACCAAAATAAATGCAGCATGATGCAGCAAGTGATAAATATTTTACCTTAATAACTCTTGCAACACAAAGGACAAGTCTTCTGGCAGGTGAATCATCACGCTCCAGGATTTTTCTGATGGCAGATCGATGACAATGCTCTATTTCTCTATCATAACGGTACTTCATTTGCAACAACAGCATATTTGGAGTGAGGCACCTGTAGAGACAAAACGTGTATTACCAAGAACAGGTATGTTTCATCTGCTCAATATTACAAAAACCCTACAGACAGAAGTCTCAAATTCAGTCCCACATTAAGTCACGGGCTTCTGCTGTTTCTAATGCAACTGATTCAACTGTCAATGTCATCAAGAAAACCAAGCGACATTCTGGACAGGGCCATCCATTCAGTGCCACAACAAACAATACACCATACCATGGCTGATGGTGCACAGTTTGACTGCGTTTTGTAGCACAGTTTTAAACTGTTTAAATTAAAACATTTCAAAACTTAGATGATTTATGAAAAAACATTTATCATGGCTGGGGAATGAGACATTTTCACCCCTTGAAATTCAACTCAACGCCCACAACTTTGTAACTTTGCAAAAAGAACATGTTTCAATATAACACTTTTTGTTCAAAATGAGTTGTTTAAACATCTCCACCATTCAGTTTGTGTAATTCCTTGCAGGACATTATAAGTCTCTGAGGCTGCCCTAGTGTAGTGAATTTGTTTATTGCAGAAAGGTGTTACGAAGTTGTGATAAATGTCATATTCATCTGCCTAAACTTTGACTGTTTCCAAAGATGAATGATTCACTTCAAGGGATCTAGACTCAAAATATCAGTTAATAAACCAATAAAAAACTATGCCAAGAGGAATGCGGAAAATATATCCTTCAACAACTCCTAAAATGAAGAATAATGTATTCTGAAATGTAATGCCATGTAGTATGCAGAAATTTTGGACAAACCTGCTGCCTCTTCTCCCCACCAAGTGGTCTGCCACTTAAGATTCAAGTATATTATGTTGTACTGGTGGATAAACAGTTTCTGACAGCAGTGTAACAACTCAGAAGAATTTAACTTTCAAAACATACTTCCTTACGATTAACTTCTAAGTTTTCATACCTAGCAGCAAATTGCTGTGGAAAGCTGCATTCTACAGAAGCAAGCTTCCAAACCAACCAGCGATAATGGTTCTGAACCCATCCTGCAGGAACCAGTGTAACTTCTATGCCAGGACTGCTGAGGAAGGCTCTAGTGACTTCCTCCACTCCAGCAGTTCCCTTAGCATCAAGCACCAGGTTTGCACCATCACCCACCAGTATACCTGTCACATTCTCCTGACAGAGTGATGCACTGAAACAATATGGACATCATATCTATGTAAATATGGATACATATGCTACTGTTGAAGTGTGTAATTATGTTATTTCACACCACACCAACATATTCCATATATCAAGTGCACAATTTTGTTGAAGTAATTAGAAAAAAAATTACCATTGGAACTAGTTATTTCATAAATACCCAGGCATTCTATTTAGTAAATATGTCAGGACAGCTGAAGTGTAAAATAATAATGATTTTAAAAGGAAGCCAAGACAAAGCACAAAATCAGTAGGAATAGTAGTAATAGCACCAGCAGCAGTAAATAAGAAATCAATTAATTATACTAATTAAGTGTCATGTATTGAAATGAAATTCATTTTAATCCGTTTTTCACATTAAGTTATAAGTAAGTCACTTAAGAAAATGGAGCAGCTTATGCTTGATTCATTGTACTATGGATTACCTAGCTGAAGTCTATCAAGCTCAGTGACTGCATACTTCAGCTGAAACGTACAGTCAATGTACAGAACACTTATCCTGTGAAATAATATTCTGGACACTTGAACAGCAACATACGCACAAAAAAGGAATTTTAACTAAATACAAAAATCAAATTCGAAAGGTATACATTACCATCTGTTCAAATACCACAAGAGGAATAATATTTACTTAATACAGAGGTAAAGTTTGTTCACTGTGACATTATAAGTACTATTTTCATCTTTAAAATTCAGCATGGTGGTGTTAACAAACCTGTAATGGTCCCATGCACAGAACCTGAATTCAACTGCATTCACTGCTGAAACGTTTATAACACTTTCTTTCAACCCAAATCTCAGAAGCTGTGGAGAGAAACAGAAAAGTAATTAGTCTAAGCAGTTGTCTATTAAATACATAGATCTCAAATGCAAAATATGTTGAGGTAATATGTATGATCATATAACAAGCGGAGGAGAATATACCAATGTCTTTCCAGAGTAGAGAAAAATTATGCAACATGTACTGTTGGACTGCAAAGCCAATTGCAAGTTCTCTAGTGTCCATTTGTGAACAGATTAAGCTGTAGTCTTCATAAAGTTACAACACATACATATCAGATGTTTATACACAATATAATTAATTATACAGTCAGGTTAGGTTACATGTACTAATCCAAGTATGGATGTGTATGTGCGTGTATCCACATTCATATAAATCACTATTTATCCTAGCAAAGTGCTCAGCCTACTACAGGCTACCATAATATTCACGCATTACTCCAATGAAATACAGTAACCAGAGGGGCCACACAAACCAATCTCTGATGTCAGGCACAAAACAGGCTCTACTGTAAACAATCGTGTGCTGCCATCTTTTGTTGCTATGTTAACTAACAGATTCTCATTTGGTTCCCAGGGCAACCAAAGAAACCACTCTAGGACATTCACAAAGCAAGCTCTATCTTTACCATGGCAACCAGGGGTTGAAACATTCACTCACTCACTCAGTCACTCACTAACACAAGGGTATTACTTTATACATACAGTGAAACCCCAATATTGCATAACCCTCACTTAGTAAACCTGAAAGTCTGTGAATTGAAATTCCCCATTATAGAGTATTCTGACATACTGCCACCAACTTCAGTGATTGAACACTGGCACTATATTGGGGTCTAAGTGCATATACAAAATATAACATCTGAAACATCCATAATTTAAAGCAGGGCTCTCCAGACCAAAGCCAGCCACACATTTCAGTCCAGTCAGACATCTGAATTATAGGCAATAAATGAATTATAATGGGACCCTCCACACTTCATGTCATGCCAAAGGCATCACCCAGGTAGCAGTTGTGTTTGATAAACTACATGAAAAGGTCTACTGTTTTGCTACAAAAAATAAACATATTAAATATTAATACAATAAAAATATCTGAATTAATAATGTGCTTACTTGGTCACGTGTATATCGGCTTGGTCGCGTGCCTCCTACTGCTTCTTTCCATTTCACTTGCAAGTGTCGCTCCTGTTTCTGAACATAGTAGCTACCATCACATGGACACAACCCACTCTTACCAGCACTCATTTTACTCCTTACAAGTGCTGCCTGCTCTTTTGCTGCAGCCTGTCGACCTTCTAACACCTCAGGACACACCTCTCTTTCTCCCAGAACATATTTTTGTCTGCAAGGTTCCTGAGAGCTGGCCTTCTTACTCAGCTCAGCAGTTCTTAAACGCTTCGAAAATGGTGTTTCAAACTGTAGGTGTCTTGATGTTCGTTTGCCAGAGTAAAGTTGTACTGGAGTAAAAACTTCACCAGCTGATGCAGCAGTATTCTTGTAAGGAACCTTTAGATGCAATTGAAGTTTATGTTATAAACATTTTGTACAGAGTTTCAGTAAGAGTGTATTAAAATTCAATCATGCTATAATCAGATGCATGATAAAGGGCACGCACATTAAAAAGTCAAAGAGCATTTTTCTGTGTATAAAACTGACATGAAAAATGAAATATTATAAAGTGTCATATTTCATTACATAATTTAAACCACTGCACCATTTTTGGATTATCATTCTCTGCTGTAAAACTAAGAAGATATACGTGTATAACCGAGCGCATCACATATTCCATCAGTCTGCATGAAATATGACACGAACAGTGGCAGCAAAACTGTCTGACCGTGTGAGAGAGGGCCCTACTGAATAAGTCAGGGTGTACAGAAAACATTTACACTTCAATGAAAACCACCACATTTCTTGTTGTACAGACACCAGATCTGCTGTCTTTTTTGCTAGATACCAACAACTGTCTTTATGTCCATATCTGCAGGCTCACTTCAGTTTGTACCCCCTTCATAACTATCGTTAGTTTGAGTGAATTTTACTGCTAATAAATAATACAGCCCTAGCCTGGTAAAGGGATTTTGGTACTATCATAAATACTTTTATACTGATCTGTCATGATCATTTTATTGTTGTACACAGTTTAATAAGTTGCTATGAGGTAAGGGACTTGCCCTGTGTCTAATATTTTAGTGGGCTCAAACATGCTCCTGTTGCAATGCTGCCAACATAAAAAAAAATTGTTTTTCCCCAAGTGTAAAAAAAGGGCAGAAGAGGTATAAATTCTGGAGTGGGAAGACACTGCAATCAGCATAGTTTGGTGAACACTGATTTCCATCAATATTACAAGTGTGACAAACAGGGTAACCCTTCAGCCACATGATGTGGGAAACAAGATGCTGTAACAAACTAAAGAAATCCTATGGCTATTGGTTTCATAAAAACATGAGTCGAAATTAAAAGAAAAAGTACCTTTGTTACCAACTAACTACATAAAGTCTAATCATAATCATAAACATAAACATCACTGTGTGAGATACTTAATCGTAGCTATGTTCTGAAAATTGTCTTAGGCAATTCTAAAATGTTCTAATGTCATAAGTACTTGTCTTACATTTGTTAACAAGCAGCACAGATCTATCTAAACTTTATTTGATTCATATTTGTCCACTTAATTTACTTATGCAGTAATTTCCTTCTGAGAAATAGGTGGTATTTCTGAAACAAAATATGCATTAGTCCTCCTTTCCTTATTTAACCCTTTGATGCCTAATATCAGGGATGCAGTGTGATGCTGAAAATGCCAAAAGATGGGTACAGCCAACAGCCTATCATGGCCTTTATTATATAGCCCCAGTTTAAATTCCAGTCTGCTTCACATGACACCAGGCATTTAATTCAGTGGCCAAAGGGTTAAAGAAAGAAGATCCCAGTACTGCACATGGCTGTATACTGTCAAATAAGAAGCAGTGATTGACTCTAAATACTCAAATAGGAAAGAAAGACACTGCTGACCTTCAGACAATTTCATTATGTCATATTAAGGACATTTATGTTTAAAACAATTTAATTCTGACACAGTTTGTATCGAGAACCATACCACAGTATAGTGTCTGACACATCATTAAAAAGTAAACAATGTAATATTTAAAAATTTAGGTTTCATCAAAACTTAGCAAGAGAGAGTAGCTGTTTCCTCTGTCAAACATCCATATAATGGATTACACAGTAAACACTCCATATACAAGAAAAATCATTAAAAATAACATATAACTCACAAATGCCTGGAGAAGTAATCAAGAGGTAGGAAGCAAAATTTCACACATTTCTATCAGAAATGAATGACACAAGCATAGTTGTAACTTGGCACAAAATATAAACCCTGCTTCTGAAAAATTCAACATAAATTTATTCTTTGGTAATTTCATAACACTACTTCAATCACATACTTCATATAGCTGAAGAAGATCAGAAACAGTATGTAACTTGTGGAAACAGTCATGCTCTGCATTTGTATTTAGGAGGAACCAATTCAATCATGGCTGCGTTACCAACCATACTCAGCTTACGGCAGTCTTTCTTAGTATCTCAAAATACAGACTGGTGGAGGGCCTCCAAATAGGCCATAACCTCCTGCCAAATCTCTGCTTACTCACTATTCATAGTCACCTTGTCATACCATTTAACATACAGCTGGAAAAGTGCAGTTGAATAATAAATGAGACTGAAACTAAAACCTCACCCAAGACAGCCAGTAGTTCAACCAAGATCCAGGCTGGTACCTCCAGCATACAACTTCACAGCATTACTGCTATGCAAACCTGCTCAGTACTTGCATTGTGAATGATAAGATCACTCAATGCCAAAGCACTATATGTAAAATATAACCACATCAAAAATATACGAACTGAAAATGTCTGTATCGATCATCAGTGTTACATTGGGTCCAAATTTTTTATTTATTCTTGATTTGTGTTCAATTGTCAAGATTATGCATCAAATACAGCTAACAAGATAAACAGTAAATTTCTAATGGCAAGGAATGAAAGGAAACAGTCATGCTTGAGCATAAGTTACTATCCCACCGTCTGTTTACTTGGATGGAGAAAAATCCAGAACTTGAACCTGGGACCTCCTGAACATAAAACAGGAGTACTAATCACCTGTCATGTTCAGTAGGACAGCCAAGCATTACTGTTACTGTACAAAAACATGAAATATGTGTGATTCACCTTGAAAGATAAATTAGCATCTGTGTGAAACTTGCAACCCAAGCCATCTGCATTCATTGTGCCTCTCTGCCTCTTCCTTGAATGGTCACGAGAACCCAGTACCGGGCTGCCAGGATCCACTGCTGTCACAGCACTGCAGTCTTTAACCTCAGAGCAGACAAGAGCAGGTGGGCCAGTGCACCGATCATATAACATATCTGGGCAGGACACATAACTCCCAATCCAAGCTGGTGAATCGAACATTGCCTCATCTGCTAACAGAGCAGCAGCACTTTCCTTCACTTCCTGAGTGAGACTCACTGGCTCCCCATCCGTTTTGTTATGGTCCTCAGTAACATCATCACACTGAAGAGTGCCTCTTCCTAAACCATATCTTTCCTTGTTCTTTACAATCTTAGCACCAGTACTGCCTGTACTGCAGCTGTCAACTGGAATACTTGGATGATAACAATCATGCAATTTTCTTTTAACATTAGGCATGTTTCTAAAGCCACTCAATGTCTCCGCTCTATGAGGTATTTCTTCCAAAATACAAGTATCTTGTTTACAGTCTTCAGTCTTGGTTTCATTTTCATTGAGAAGTAATGGCCTGGAAGAACTAATATGATCTGAATGAACTATTTTAATTGATTTCTCCTCAATAAAAACACTTCTTGGCAGTTCCAGCTTAACTTTCTTTGGCATCTCCTTCAAAACTGATACTATCTGGTGTCTTGGAGATGTCTCAGAATCCACAGGCGATTTTTCATACTTAGTTGTACATGTGTCATACATAAACTGCCTCTCTGTATTCAGAAATTCAGCTGATTCAGATTCACAGCATTGAATTACTGGCACCAACTTTTGTAAGAGCTGTGAAAATATTTCTTTCTCTTCATTTAAATAAGAATCATCTCCTACATGAGCATCTATTTCTGTACCCGCTGTTGCTTTGCTTCTATTCAAACTTGTAACTGTTTCAAAAACTTGCTTCCCACTACCTGTTGAAAATCCTTTTACAACTGGCAAACCTTTGTTCTGCAAATCATCAGATTCTGAAACTGCAGTTTTGTCTTCAGGTGGTAAATATTTCTTTTTATTTCCTTTTAATACTGGAACCTTTGTTTCAACAGGGACCAGTTCTTTACAGAATTCTTCCTCTAAGAACATCAATTTGGCCTTCTTCAAATCCACAGCTGATACAGAAACTCTCTTACCACTAGCAGCTGAAAATCCTTTTGTTACTGGTGAATGTGGATCCTCTTTTTCTTTTAATTCTGGAACACTTGTTCCATCTTCCACCAGTTTTTCACATGATTCTTTCTCTGAAAGCATCTGTTTGGCCCTCTGCAAACTCACAGCTGATACAGAAACTCTCTTACCACTAGCAGTTGAAAATCCTTTTATTACTGGTGAATGCAGCTCTTCCTTTTCTTTTACTTCTGGTACACTTGTTCCATTTTCCACCAGTTCTTCACATGATTCTTCCTCTGAAAACATCTGTTTGGCCCTCTGCAAACTCACAGCTGATACAGAAACTCTCTTTCCACTAGCTGTTGAAAATCCTTTTATTA
>Ga0123355_10016799_pt1 | contig 11546 bp, 7 predicted proteins | sample TergutEmb28metaG_3_FD_89872 | JGI IMG/M metagenome (GOLD analysis project Ga0123355, IMG submission 89872) | Embiratermes neotenicus P1 segment gut microbial communities from Petit-Saut dam, French Guiana - Emb289 P1 | ecosystem: Host-associated > Arthropoda: Insects > Digestive system > Gut ...
GAATAACCCCGCAACCATAGCCGAATTTTTAAGAATGACCATCCATTTAGCGAGAGCAAACACGTACGCCGACGTGCAAGGCACACATTGGGCGAGGAATTATATTTGGTTTGCTTACGACAACAGACTTTTCGAAAACGTACTTCCGGCGGTAACGTCATTTGATGATGCGGCGATATTAAGCGACGAACCGATTACAAGAGAGTTTGCGTTTTATGTGATGTATCAAGTATTTTCAAACCATGCGCGAACATCGAATCGCTTGGAGAGTTCGCCGCGCGGCGAGGTGCTTAACTTTAACGATGCGGATGATATTTCCGACGCTTTCCGTGACGCCGTCAACGCGCTGTCGCAAGTCGGCGTCGTAACCGGTCGCCCGAACTTAACACTTGCCCCGAACGACAGCATTACAAGGGCGGAAGTTACCGCGATTTTGTTCAGAATGGTTACGCCTGTAGGTTCGGTTGCGACGTTCAGATATTTGCCCGTTGATTTTTTAAGCAACATGGAAATCCTTGACTACTACGGCACAACGGTTGCGCCCGGTGCACTGTACAGCGGCGATGGTCGGTTTAACAATTTCGACGCCATGCAACGCAGGTTTTACGCGCCGGAAACAGGTGTGTTTATTTTCAGCACAAGCGGCGACGATTTTGAGTACGGGTATTCGCTGTTCAGGATAATTGATGATGCCGGCGCGGGGCATTCAAACTTTGAGCGGGTGTTCCCTGTGCGAATCGGCGATAATGTGTTTTTGCTTGAACAGTACGCATCCTTGGTTGTTGAAACCACAGGGGCATTTACCCAAGATTTTGCGGTAACAGTTATGCAAGTCGGATATGATGGGTATGAGTTTATATTGCCGTATTATCAAAGGTGGTTGGTATTCTCCCACTACGCAACCGACACCGAATTATTTATAACAGAAACCCCCATGTCCGCATTCGGGCCGTACAACGATGCATACGTCGGAATAACTCGCTTTTTAGGCAACAGAATGGGCGATGTTTATGTACTGCGCTACGACGGGTGGCGGTTTATCGGGCAGATAGAAATTAACCGCGATGCCTCGCCCCAAGCGCAGGCGGTCGTTGAGCCGTATATGCTTGGCTTGCCGGTTGTTTCGTTCCAAGGCTTCGGCGGGCTTTCGGTGACGGAAAATCCGTTTGTTTATACTGAGTTCGCGGAGTTTGCGTGGGGAAGGTTGCGTGCTTATCTTAATTCGATTACTGCAAGCACATTACAAGTTCAAAATGTAACAAGTTTAGCCGAATCTATGATTAGCCTGAAGGCTATATCAAGGGTAACTCCGGAGTTAATATCAGATGTCATCTCATACCATGAGGAATGGGACGAGATTGCAGATTTGTTTTACTTTGGGGATTGGAACGGAGATTCGTTCGATGCATTGCCTTACGGCGACCTGCAAATAGCACCTATGTTTGTTGTGCAAATAGAGCCGGTGATGCGAGCATTTACATTGAGCCGGCATGATGGGATGTCACACGCTGATTTCGCGACAACTACGATGATTGGCAATACGGCGGAAGGCATTGCAACTCACATGAGATATGTTTTTCCTGATTGTTGGGAATATGAGGTGGTGCTTAGAAAATCATACCGACATTTTATTTGGAACTACTGGACAACGCTGTATTTAGATGAAAATGCCGCACGTATTGCCACTACTAATCGTGAATGGGGAGGTGTGCTTAGTGACAGAAGGACGGCTCGTTACAACTATTATCGAAACCAAGGATTTAACCGTAATGACGCAAACGTAAGAGCTGACGCATATATGATAGAACTGCGATATTGGTTAATGGCGGCAATATATTTAAGTCCGGGTTGGTTTTACAGTCATCTTCTTGTTAGAAACAATAATTTTTTCTATGTATGGGAGGTTGTAGACTTTTGGAATAACGAAGCCGGACGGAGATATGCGTTAAGCTCTACCGCTAATACAAATCAAATTGCGACAGGCGATGTCGTCTTTGACCGCCTCCGGAGGGATTATCTTGTAGCGCATACAAAGCAATTATTTGATAATGCGTTGGAGAACGGAAGCATACTTTACTGCGCAAGCGATTTTCGCTCGCCCGGTAATAATGAAATACCGAGAAGTTGGACGGAGGTTCGAGTCAATAATTGGTGGATAAGTGTGAGATAACGATATTTACTGCAAATGCCGACGGTGGTTTTAGGGGCGCGGATTATGCCCACAAGACATAATCCGCGCTTCTGCATATGATGCTGTTCTCTTTCCAATATTCTCGCGACAGGAGCAATTCGCCATGAAAAAAATATCAAATGCCTGCAATCGAATCAACAAAGTGTTGAATTTGATAATCACCGCGTCGGTTATAGTGTCGGCAGCGATGATAGCGGTAGCAAGGCTGATATTTTTCGTAGTTTTGCTTATAGTCTTTTACGCCCCGGCGGTTACTTTTTTCGACCCTCCTCCGGGAGCTTTGAACGGCGAGTGGTCTGCGTCTTTAGTTGCGGCCGGACATCGTTCGCTCGTTAGTTGCACCGATGAATTGGCGTCTGACGCGGATGCTGTTATTCGTGCGGAAATTACAGGTCGGTCATACGAAATCATAAACATCGGCTTGCCGGGTTATCGAAGCCCGTATCAGTACACCGTTTATCAGCTTCGGGTGTTGGACGTATATAAAGGCGATATTGAAATTTTCGATATCATAGAAACGTTGCAGCTGAAAAGACGCTCGCGCCCCACGGGGGTGTACAGCATGAACATGCAACAGATACGGCTGCCCTTGGAAACGGGCGACGATTTAATTTTATTTTTGAACTTTTACGAGGTGTATTTTTCACCGGGAACGACCGACCTTGCGAGTCGGTTCGCTTTAAGTGACAGGGAGCAGATGTGGACATTTAACCCGATTCAGGGCGTGTATTGTTATGCACCTGCAAACATAAGAGCAGGGTATGGTGATTGGACTTTTAAAAGCATTAACGCGCATAATAATTTGACTTTGAGTGAGCAGGATTTATTGCGTATTGCGGAAAGGTACGCGAAAAGAAGGGGATTGTGATAAAATACAATCCCTCTTTTGATATGGGTACGCGGATTCCCATTTTGTAGCGCACAGGCATATCTTCTGATAATGATGCCAAGAGCAGATTTTGCACCAAAATGCAAACTCTGCTCTTGGTATTTTACGTAATTTTTAAGGAGTTTTAAAAATGCAACTTTTCAAGAAAATTCGCGGACGAAACAGATTATCGGTGAAAGTGTCGGTAGTCGCGGGGTTGTTTTTCTCGTTGAGGCTGTTGTTCTTGTTGATGGTATTTATATTTGTATCAACACACAGGCTTCATTTCAGCTCTGTACACGGTATTGTTATTTTTAATGATTTGCCTGACGAAAGCATAAACGGAGAATGGTCAGCGAGGGCAGTTGAGGCGGGATACAGGAGATTACACAACAACATAGACGAACTCGGACAATCTTCAAGCCATGTTGTAAGAGGAGAGATAGTTTCCGTAAGAAACAGGGTTGTGTATGCCGGCATTGATTACCCGGTTCCCGCTGTTCATTCGTTTTATCGGCTAAAAGTATCAGACGTGTATATGGGAAATATTGAGCAAGACATTATTATAAAGATTATGCAAATTAAAAGACTGACCGACGGCGGTATGTCGTCATTGAGGCACAGTACTGCCGACGGCGGCTTCAACGTTAATATGATAAGACTTCCGTTGTCTGTAGGCGACGATTTGATTTTATTTTTAACACTTGCCGAGTACCATTTTTTTCTTAACTTAAATGAGCTTTGGCGTTTCAATTCAATTCAAGGCGTTTACCGTTATGCGCCCGAAAATATAAGAGCAGGGTGCGACAATTGGGTTTTTGAAAGCGTTAATGCGCATAATAATTTGACGCTTACCGTTGCGGATTTACGTAGGTTTCGCGGCGTGGTCGAATAATTGGGGCGTTTTGCAGGTGCTTCGAAATTTCGGACATCTTGCCGCCACGACGTTTAAGCAGGGACTTGTTATAAAATACAATCCCTGCTTTTGTTTGCTGAAAATATTCGAAAAGGGTGGTTGAGTTGATAGGTTTTTGCTTACAAATATTGCGTAAGTTGTTGGTGCTGCTTGTTGCGAGTGCAATAATGCTTATAGTAATAACATATCCGTCTGCGTGCTTTGTTGCTGATGTTGTCACCGGTATTGCCGCCGACCGAGTGACCTTTCTCTTGCAAGGCGACATGCCTCCGGGCGCGATAAACGGCGAGTGGTTGCGACGGTCAAAGGAGCAAGTCGCCGAGCGAAACCCGGAGATTTTCGACCGGTGTCACTATGTGTTGGCTGAGCAAATTGTTATCCGAATACAAGTTCTTTCAGAAGAAGTCGAACCTTTTCGGCACTATTGGGACGAACCCGGGATGTTGAGATTCCGCACAACTTTGTTTTCGCTGTATACAGCCGAAATATTGGAGGTATATACAGCAAGCCGCTTGTTCAGCGTCGGTGATACGATGGAATTTGCTCAAATGCAAAGATATGTCGGCGGCGGCGACCGCGGGCGCATACGGCGGCGCGTTCGATTGCCTATTTCCGAAGGCGATGAGCTTGTTCTAATTTTGTCGTCGATACGCCCCCATTCGCCACAAGGGCTGTTCCTCTTGCCGGAAACTTTTACAGAAGGCTATCGAATAGAACGCAACGGATATACGCGCTTTGAAACCATTTTCCCATACAGTCAATTTGCATTAACGGAACAGGACTTGTTGAGAATATCGGAGATTTCTTCGGAAAACCGAAACCGAACGTACTCTCCTCAATAACAAGTGGTGTCACTTGCGACTTCCTCCGAAAAGCGTTATTATGAAAGAAATTTTCCAATAATTCGGAGGCATACATGGGAACTTTAGGGCTTGACACGGAACGCGGGCTTTTTTTGGGCATCGACTTCGGTACAACAAATTCAGTGGTGAGTATTTATAATTTTGGGGAAGGCGAGGCGCAAACAATTCCGATTGACGGCGCGAATATCTTCCCGACGGCAATTCAGTTTGAATCCGACCCCGAGGACGAAGATAAACTCTCGCGGATTTTCGGCGTTCAGGCGAAAGAAGCCGCGATTATTTATCCGCTTTCGACTATTTTGTCGATAAAACGGTGGCTCGGAAGCGACCAAAAAATTTCGGTAACAGTGGACGACAAGGAATTTTCTTTCGCGCCCGAGCAAATCGCGGGCGAAATTTTGGGCTATTTGAAGCAGCGCGCCGACGAATACGCGCAGGAAGAAATGGGCATTACGGGCGAATTTTCGGGCTGCGTAATAACGGTTCCGGCAAACTCGACGGACAAGCAGAAAAAAATGACCAAAGATGCCGCTGTTTTCGCGGGTTTCGACCCGGAAAGTATTTATTTGCGGCTTGAGCCGGCGGCGTCGGCAATTTCGTATGCCGTAAACGAGGAATCGAACAAAAAAGTGCTTGTGTACGACTTCGGCGGCGGAACTTTCGACGCATGTGTGTTGGAAATCAAAACGGAAGAAGCCGGCGAGCCGACAATTTCCATAATTTCAACCTACGGCGATAACTCCCTCGGCGGCAACGACATCGACAAGGTAATTATGGACATCGTGTACGAGGAGTTTAAAAAAATTACCGGCGAAGAAATCGACCTCTTTGACGAAAATTCCGACGACGGCGTATCGCGTCGGCAAAAAAAAGTCGCGCTTGTGCGTTTGCAGCAAGCCGCGAATCAGGCAAAAGAGCGTTTGAGCCAAACAAAATCCACAAAAATTACTCTTGCGCCGCTGATTCAGGAGCCGCGCATCGTAAACATCAACATGGAAATCTCGCGCGAAGATTTTTTGACGCACAAGCGCGTCAACGCCCTCGGCGACACCCCCGAGCATTTTGAAAAATTCGCGGGCAAATCCGTGAGCGACCTCATCGACGAAACGCTTGCGTGTGTGAGCCGTTGCCTCGAAGCCGGCGGTCTCACCGAAGCCGACATCAACGAAATTTTCCTCGTGGGCGGCTCGTCGTCGATTTTGCATGTTGGCGAAAAAATTACCGAGCGTTTCGGCAAAGAGCCGTTTAAATCAAAAATATCGCCCGCGCTTTCCATTTCGCAGGGCGCGGCATATTATTGCAACATGATTATGATGCCTACGGTTCGCGGGCCGGTCGTGCGCGAGCGCACGATTCACCCGTTGGGGCTTGAAATTTCCGGGCGTCGCTTTATGGAAATCGTGCCGGCCGGGCTTGATATTCCCAAAGACGGCTTAACAATCGACGCCCCCGAGCCGCTTATGACAAATATGGACGGCGTAACGTCCATGGCAATAATCGCGTGGGAGAACACATCCCTTACCGACGAAAAAGTCGTAAACCGCGACGGCATGAAGCGTCTTGCGGGAACGTCTTTGCGCGGTATTCCGCAAGGGCCTCGCGGGCAGGAAAAAGTTCAGGTGACTTTCCATGTCGGGCAGGATAACATGCTTCTTGTAACCGCGCGAAGCCTGTCAACCGACGGCGCGGTTACCGAGCTTTCCGTGGATGAATTGTATTCGTAATGGCAAAATCTAAAGCAAAGCGGGCAACGAAGCTGTATCCGCTGTGGCGCGAATATAATCGCGAACTCGCAAAACGCGCGAAAAAGTTGAGCGAGGTTGTCGGTGCGTTGGTTGCGGCAGATGCGGTCGGTTTTTCGCGGCTCGGCAACAGCGACGAAGCCGTTTACACGCACTTGGTCGGGCTGATGGAGGCGTACCGGCGGGTCATAAATTTTGCGGGCGACCCGGAAAGCTCAACGGTACGAGTGATGATTGCGGGAATTTGCGAGGTTCTCGGGGCGCGATTGCGCGAGTTTGAAGAGGTTTCGCAAGGCGACGAAAACCCGATTGCGGCGGAAAAACAGGCAATTATCTGCGACGCGGTTAAAAATTTGCAAATTAACGGACGCGAAAACACCATCGCGCTGTTCGACATCTATCGCAACGCGATGCACGATTGCCGCACACGCATCGACGATTTGCACGGTCGAAAAATCGCGCGGCTCTACATCGAACTGATTGAGCGCGAATGGGAAGAACTCGGCAATATCATCAACGTGCAGGTTCGCGCGCTGAAAGAAACCGGTGCGCGTGACGCCGTGATTTTCAGCATAGCCGACGCGCTCGGCGACGTGTATTTGCAAACCGAACCGATTGTAAAGAATTTGCGCGTTCGAAAAACTTACAACGAAGGACAAATTACTGTGCAATTCGAAAACAAAATTTTGCCCGCGCTCGAAGAAATGCGCCGAGCCGACGGAAAAAAATTTTTTGCCGCACTTGATGCGCAAACCGTTGCCGCGTTTGACGAAATCGAGATTGGCCGCAAGAAAGCGGCGTATAATTTTCGGCGCGAAATTGCCGGGGTTGTTTTGCTTGCAACGGAAATTCGGCGCGTTTTTGAAAATTTGCATCTGCCGGAAATCAAGAACGAAATTTTGGCGGGAATTCGCGAAACTTTCGAAATAAAAATATCGGGGCTGAGCGAAGGGATTGCGGAATTTGAAAAAAACGGCGAGGAAATCATAAAAAAATTTTCATCGGAACGGCCGGTTACGGGGTTGTCGGCGATTTTGCCGCAGGTGCGCGATGCTTGGCTTGAAAATCCGCCCAAGGAAAGCGGCACAGCAACGTTTTTCGAAAACGCGCTTGCGCCGTGCCGCGAAATCGCGAAAAAGCACATTGATGCGTATGCGCAACGGCTTGAAAAGGCATCGTTGCGTTTCAAAAAAGAAGTTCTGCTGTACGAAATTTGCACATACGAAGAAATTCTTACGCACAGTGTGCCGCGATTGCGCGAATCCGACGAGGCCGAAACAGCAGTTTCCGCCCTCGACGACGGATTTCTCGCGCTTGTCGTGATTTTGAAAAAGAACAACATCGAAATAATTCGCCCCGCCGCAAAATCGCAGTTTAACGCCCGCGAACACGAAGTTCTTGTTGCCGAAAAAAATCCGGACTTCCGCAAAGGCGAAATTATAAAAGTTATGACAGCGGGTTATCGCTTCAAAGAGCAAGTAATTTTGCGCGCAAACGTAATTGCCGCGAGATAGGAGAAACCACCATGCGACATGATGTTTTTATAAGTCATTCATCGAAAAACAAAACCTTGGCGGACGCAATCTGCCACATTTTAGAAAAAAACGGCGTTAAATGTTGGATTGCACCGCGCGATGTTGCGCCCGGCGCGGAATACGCCGAGGAGCTTATGCGCGGCATTGAAAACAGCAAAATATTTTTGCTGATTTTTTCAAAAGATTCGAATGTTTCCGGGCCGGTTGCAAAAGAAGTGGAAAGCGCGTTCCGGTACGGAAAAACGGTTATTCCGTATCGCATTGAGGACGTTGAGATGCGCAAAAATTTCGAGTATTACTTATCAAACCTGCATTGGCTCGACGCTTACCCCGACGAAAACGATTTCGAAACACTCGTTGCGGCTGTTATGAAAAATTTAGGCAGGAGCAAGCCGGGCGAAGCTGCTCCGGCGGTTGTGCAGGAGGAGTTACACGCACCGCTTGCGAATGTTGCGCAAATTACAACGCCGGTTGCGCCGAACGTTAATGCTTCGCCGACTGCCGACACTTCGCTGCCGGAAGACCAAATTGCAGCATCGTTGCCGGATGCGGAAGGCACTGTCGGGATTTTCGGGGAACTTCATGCCGGCGCGCAATCTGCTGAAACTCCGCAGACTTCTGCGCAGGGCGCCAACGATTCGTCGAGTTCCGCCGCTTCGACGGCGACGTCATCGATTGCAAACGCTTCGACGACTTCTGCACCGACGGTCAATGCTTCATCGGGTGCAAACGCTTCGCCGAATGCTGCGCCGGTTACATCTCCCGCCAACACGCTGTCGGCAGCACCGGTAATCAACACTGCGCCGCAGGCCGCATCCGCTGCTCCGCAACCGAAAACAGGCAAGTCGCGGTTTTGGCTGTGGGGATGTTTGCCCCTTACAATAATCGGCGTTATCGGCTTGCTTTTATTTTCGTCTTTTGCCGGATGCATTGCGTGTATCGCTTGTTTGGCGGAAGATGACGACCCCTACGCAATAGTTGACGGCCCCGTAACGGACGACCCGGACTTCCCCATGCCCACACCCGAGCCTACGTTACCCCCTATGCCGCACCCCATACCTACGCCCGAGCCTACGTTGCCCCCCATGCCCGACTCTGCGGAAAGGGACGCGGCTCTTTTCGGCGAATGGCTGTTCTTGGAGACGGATAATGCATTCTATTTGGGAATCATGGAAACCGGCGGCACGATTCATTATAATTTCGCCCCGGACGGAACCGGCTATTGGAGAGGATTTGATGCGACCTCCGATGCATTTCAGCAATTCGGCCTCGACTGGCATACATCCGGCGGTGTTGTCACCATCGACTATCACGACGTCGATTTGCTGATTGTGTATACGTACACCTTTCTTCCGGACGGACGACTTCGCCTTCAAGACATCGCAGATATTCACTACCTGAGCGCGGTGCTTGATTTCGAAGCCGACCCGTTGCTTTTCGGCAGTTGGGTTTTCGCGGAAACAAATTCCGATATGTACCGGGGGTTGATGAATCTCGGCGAAACCGTGCGGTATTTTTTCGCGTCTAACGGAACGGGTTTTTGGACGCACGACACCGGCGGACATCACATGGTTTGGCAAACCGAGAACGGCGTTGTAACCATCGTTTTTCCCGGGTTGGGCCACCTTACTCTTGTTTACGAATATCGCGTGAGCGACGGAACGGCTCGCTTCGAAGGCGGCGCAGACAACGCAGATTTGCATTATCTTTCGGCGGAGTGATGACCTATCAACTTCAAAAAGTACAAGGCTCTGCCCCCGGCGGAAAAGCGTAACGAGGCGTACTATGTAATCGGGCTGGATATCGGCAACGATTCGTCGGCAATTGCATTTTATAACCTCGCCGACGCCGCGCCGGAAACGATTGACCTCAGCGGCGGCTACAGCAAGCCGTCGATTCCCACCGTTATGCAATACGTGCCGGAATCCAAGGAATGGGTTTTTGGCGAATACGCCGTTATGAATCGCGGCGCGGGAACGACTTTTTCGTCGCTTCTGCGCCGCATGGGGCATTTTGATTATCTCGACGTCGGCGGACGCTCGGTAAGTGTCGCCGGCGTTTTCGCGTTGTTTCTCAAGGAAATTTTGTCGAGCGTTAAAAGTATCAATCCGAAGGCGGAAATTGTAGGCATTGTTGCCTCGATTCCCGCCTATTTCACTAATGACGCCCGCGAAGAATTTACGCGCGCGTTTAAATCCGCCGGATTTGAAAAGGAACTTATCGCCCTCGCGCCCGACCGCGAATGCGTTTTTGCGCATCATTATCGCACACCGCCGAAAACTTCCGAAACCGCGCTGCTTATTGATTTCGGCAGCCGCGAACTTCGGGGCGGGCTTTATAATATTTCCGAAGCGGGGATTTCCTGCGTGTCATCACTTTTCGACGACGAAATTTCAACGGACGCGCTGAACGCCGATGTTGAGCGGCTTTTCGAGTCGCTCGTGCCGGATTTAACGCCGAATTTGCGAGAACAGCTTTCGGCCTTCACGCATCAGCACAAAGATTTGCTGTTTCAAAAAAATATTCGCCAAAAACCGCAGAAACTGTATTTTAATTTCATGTATCCGCCGGTGGCTCACGCGATTTCGCACGAGCAGGCGAGCGAACTTGTCGCGCCTTATGCGGTGCGTTTTGAAAAATTTTTGCGCGATGTGCTTGAAAAAAATTTGCTCGAACGCACTGTTTCCGCCGAAAGCGTAACGACTGTGTTGTGTGCGGGCGGCGGATTTGACATGCTTTGGGCGCGGGACGCCGTTACCGCTGTTTTTCCGACGGCGAAATTTCATAAAAATCCCAAGGTAATCACCGCCGAGGGCGCGGCGTTAATCGCGGCGCGCGAACTTGAGCTTGCCGGCGCACCGCCCGCCCGGCACATTAAAATCGAGGACAAGCACCAACTCACATGCGACATCGGGCTTTCCGTTGGCGAAACTTTTCTTACGCTTGTGCCGCGCAACGGCTTTTGGTGGCAGAATCACGCGCCGAAGCTCGTTTTAGTAAACAGCCCCGTTGACGGCGGCTTCGATTTGCATGTTGCCGAGATGTCGCCCTCCGGCGAAAGCCGCGCAATTTCAAGCCTCCGACTCGACGGCTTGCCCGTGCGCCCGAAAGGCGTAACCCGCCTCGAAGTCGCATCGAAATTTCGTTCAAATTCCGAGCTTGAAATAAAAATCGCCGACAAGGGTTTCGGCGATTTGTTCCCGAAGGTTGATTACGAGCGGGAGTTTTTTGTAAGGGTATAGTGAGTCAAGTTGAAAGCGGTCTTTCGCGCTTGCGCGAAAGACCGCTTTCAATTTGACGACCCCACAACACGAGTGCTTTTGCGCAAGTATAGCGAACGCCTTTGAGAACCGTGAAGGCGAGTCGGGAAATCGCGGGCTTCTGCGCGTTTTCCGACGAAACCTGAACGGATTTCTCAAGTGCGTTCGCTA
>Ga0123355_10016800_pt1 | contig 11544 bp, 10 predicted proteins | sample TergutEmb28metaG_3_FD_89872 | JGI IMG/M metagenome (GOLD analysis project Ga0123355, IMG submission 89872) | Embiratermes neotenicus P1 segment gut microbial communities from Petit-Saut dam, French Guiana - Emb289 P1 | ecosystem: Host-associated > Arthropoda: Insects > Digestive system > Gut ...
TAGATTGGAATGAAAGGTTTCACTATCTCGTCAATAGATTCTCCTTCCCCAAGTTTCCAAACGCGATCCATCAGGTTGTCAAAGGGACTTGCACCCTCAAGCTGTCGAACGTGCTCGGTACACCAAAAAAAGCCCCGGCCTTTTTGACCGGGGCAAGTGTCGCACATCGATGTTCGCACTCTCAGCCAAGAGCTGGGAGTCGAAGCTGTTCTTAGTACATGTCCCCGCCCATGCCGCCGTGCGGGGCCCCGACCGGGGCTTTCTTATCTTCCGGCAGCTCCGATACCAGGGCTTCGGTCGTCAGCATGAGAGCTGCGATCGAGCCTGCGTTCTGCAGCGCAGTGCGCACGACCTTGGTTGGATCGAGCACGCCGGCTTTGACCAGGTCCTCGTAACCGCCCGAGAAGGCATTGAACCCGAAATTCGCTTCCTTCGAGTCGAGCACCTTGCCGAGCACCACCGCGCCTTCTTCACCGGAGTTCTCGGCGATCTGGCGCAGCGGCTCCTGCATGGCGCGCTTCACGATGTTGACGCCGATGTGTTCGTCGCCGTCGAGCTTCAGCTTGTCGAGGGCCGCAGCCGCGCGCGCCAGCGCAACTCCGCCGCCAGGGACGATGCCCTCTTCGACGGCAGCGCGGGTGGCATGCATCGCGTCTTCAACCCGGGCTTTCTTCTCTTTCATTTCGGTTTCGGTCGCGGCGCCAACCTTAATGACGGCCACGCCGCCAACCAGCTTCGCCAGCCGCTCCTGCAGCTTCTCGCGGTCGTAGTCGCTGGTGGTCTTCTCGATCTGGCTGCGGATTTCCTTCACCCGGCCTTCGATCTCGTTGTGCTTGCCCCTGCCCTCGACGATGGTGGTGTTGTCCTTGTCGACAGTCACCTTCTTCGCCTGGCCGAGGTCCGAGATCTGGACGTTCTCGAGCTTGATGCCGAGATCTTCGGTGATCGCCTTGCCGCCGGTGAGGATGGCAATGTCCTGCAGCATGGCTTTGCGGCGGTCGCCGAAGCCCGGCGCCTTCACGGCGCAGACGTGCAGCGTGCCGCGCAGCTTGTTGACCACCAGCGTCGCGAGTGCTTCGCCCTCGACGTCCTCGGCGATGATGATGAGCGGCTTGCCGCCTTTGGCGATTTGCTCAAGCAGCGGGAGCAGGTCCTTCATCGAGCTGATCTTCTTTTCGTGGATCAGGATATAAGGATTCTCGACGACGGCCTCCATCCGCTCCGGATCGGTGACGAAGTACGGAGACAGATAGCCGCGGTCAAACTGCATTCCCTCGACCACGTCGAGCTGGGTCTCGAGCGTCTTCGACTCTTCGACCGTGATCACGCCGTCCTTGCCGACCTTCTTCATGGCTTCTGCGATGATGCGGCCGATGGTCTCATCGTTGTTGGCGCTGATGGTGCCCACCTGCGCGATATTTTCTCCCTGGACGGGCTTGGAGAACTTGTCGAGTTCGCCCTTTTCCCGCTCGCCGTCTTTGTTGACCTTGCCGGCGATGGATTCGACGGCTTTTTCGATTCCGCGCTTGAGGGCCATGGGGTTGGCGCCGGCGGCAACCGTCTTCACGCCTTCGCGGAAGATCGACTGGGCCAGAACCGTCGCCGTGGTGGTGCCGTCACCGGCCACATCGGAGGTCTTCGAAGCGACTTCCTTCACCATCTGCGCGCCCATGTTTTCGAGTGCGTCCTTCAGTTCGATTTCTTTGGCGACGGTAACGCCGTCCTTGGTGATGGTCGGCGAACCGAACTTCTTGTCGATCACGACGTTGCGGCCCTTAGGACCAAGCGTGACCTTTACGGCATCAGCAAGCACGTTGACGCCGCGAAGAATCGCCTGCCGGGACTCTTCTCCGTGAACGATTTGCTTTGGCATTTTCGTCTTCTCCTAAATTATTTGCAGCTTCAAGCTGCAGAATTTTTGTTTGGGATTGGCATGAAGGTTACGAAGGAAACCCGACCCGGAACACGCCGCTCGGCGATCGATAGGGCGCCCTTCGCCTGAAGATCAGCCGTTACCGTTTGGCTCCGGCGGTCTCCTTCTTTGCCGCCCCGCTCAGGACGCCGAGCACTTCCTCTTCGCGCATGATGATGAAATCTTCGCCGTCCAGCTTGATCTCGGTGCCGGAGTATTTGCCGAACAGGATGCGGTCGCCTTCCTTCACATCGAGGGGGCGGACTTTGCCCTCTTCGTTGATCTTTCCCTTGCCAGCGGAGATCACTTCGCCCTCCTGCGGTTTTTCTTTGGCCGAGTCGGGGATGATGATTCCGCCGCGGGTGGTTTCGCCTTCTTCCACGCGCTTGACTAGAATGCGGTCGTGGAGCGGGGTGAATTTCATAGCCATTTTCAAACTCCTTTCCGAATTTCTTCCGTAAGGTTTAAATTTGATTTGTTGATTGCCCTGATCTAGTTTGTCGATTGTTAGCAGTCTAGGTGCTTGAGTGCTAATTGTAGAAATGTGAGTAAAGCCCTGTCAAGTCTGCTGCCCTCTGGTGTCCTGGTGATCACGATTGGACAGACGACGTTTCCCCACATTAACCTGCCCGCTCCGGTAGAGACTCGGCTTCCTCGCAGCCTGGACGCTTCAGAGGAGCGAGATCTCAAACGACTCGCAGGTTACGTCACCTGGATCGCCCCCCAATTTCCTCTCGCCACGTCGTCGACCTGCAGATTCGCGTCGACCCATGCCCACCGCCCGAAAAAACCCGGCGCAGACGCAGTCCGGTCCCGCACCGGCCAAAGGATGGTCTGCGAAACCTTGTCGCCTGGTTTCGGAGTTCCCTGAGCTCCGCTCGTCTATGGTTACTGCGGTTTCGGTTTTTCGAGAGTTAGGTCGTGCTTGGCCTGGCATTCCGATGTCGGGTTGTAAAGCAGGCTGCCTTCGAACTCGTCCTTCTTGGCATTGAATTCGATCGGAGGACGATGAACTCGCGCCGGGATTCCGGTGAACTTCACCTTGCCGTCCGCATTGGTCCCTGCCTGCAAATCGAGCCGGTGCGCTCCGGCCAAGCCGTAGCCGATGTGAACCTTGACGGTGGCGTCATAAACCGGCTTGCTGTCGGCGCCGAACACGGTGAGTTCGAGCGAACATGGGCCGGCGGCGCCATCGATGACCGGAATCCGGGCTGCCGCCTGCGCCTGTTGTTCGCGTGACGGTGTCTTCTCGCTCGACTGCGCGTCCGAGGCAGCACAGAAACCAACCAGAACCAGGCAAAGGAAGCCGGCCACTCCATACATGGCGAACCATTATACCTGCCAACAAACTTCAAGCAGTGGCGGGATCGGACCCGGCATCGTTCGACTGGGTGTGGCTGTCCTCATACGCACGGTCTTGTTCGGCGGCCTCAGGTCGATCGGGTCTTGCGCCCCGCTTATGACCCATCTATTTTGCCGGGCCGGCAGCGAATTCGTGAAAGTAGTGATCTTCCTAATGCATAATGCCTGTTCCCGAGGAGAACCAATGGCCTGTGCGCACTGTGCTTCCGAAGTTGGCCCCGAGTCTAATTTCTGTACACACTGTGGAAGCCCGTTGCCTGCCGCGTCACCCGAACCACCACCACCAGCGCACGGATTTCTGGAGAATGTCGGCTCGCGTCTCGACACTTTCGCCAATTTGGAGAAGCTCGAGGGGTTCAGCCTGCGAGCTATGTTCTCGGAGGTATTCAAGCGGCGAAGGCCCGCGGAAGTTGACGATTGGTTTCTGGTGGGTTCGTACTGCACGACTCCCGCGCTCGAGGAAATTCAAACCGATTGGCCCAGACCCTGGTTTTTCGCGCGCGTGTTCGCTTTCATGGCGCTCTCATACGCCGGCTTACAACTGGCGCACACACTTTTCCCCGATGTGATCAATCTGCTCCCCGGCATTCTGTTCACGGGAACCTTCGCCGTTCCCTTGGCCATGGCATTCCTGTTCTTCGAGCTGAATACGCCGCGCAATGTCTCTTTTCACAAAGTGCTCATGCTGATTTGTGCGGGGGGAGTGTTATCGCTCTGCTTTGCCTTGGGGGTCAACCAGATGGCGGGACTAGGAGCGCTGGGGCCAGCGGCTGCAGGAATCACGGAAGAGACCGGGAAGCTCTTAGCAGTGCTTGTGATCATGCGCGCGCCGAAGTACCGGTATATCCTGAATGGCCTGCTATTCGGGGCGGCAGTCGGAGCCGGATTCGCGGCATTCGAGAGCGCCGGTTACGCCTTTCAGGCCCTTCTCGGAAGGAATGGCGTCGAAGGGATGGTCCAAAGTATTTACCTACGGGCCGCCATTACTCCCTTTGCACACATCGCCTGGACGGCCATCTCAGCCGGCGCGCTTTGGCGCGCTAAACTCAAGAACCGGTCGTGGGCGGCAGCCCTCGGGGACCGCTCATTTCTGAAGATGATGGCCATCCCGGTGACGCTGCACGGTCTGTGGGACCTTTCTCCCGTCGGTCTCTTGCGGGACCTCCCCCTTGCGGGACTCTTCGAAATCCTCAAACAGGGCGCCATTGGCTTAGTTGGGTGGTACGTCGTGTTTGGACTGATGCAACAAGGCCTGCGGCAGATCAAAAGCGTACCCGCTTCGAAGCCTGCCGCCAATCCCATCACGGCAGGTTGAGAACACCTATCAGGGGTTCGCCGGCTGATCCGGCAGCATCCGCGCGAAACCCGGCAAATCGAACCATAGTCAACCATGTACAGTTGCCGCCGCGTGCCGGCCTCACTGTCCGGGAGCCCCCGGCGTCCAGCACGCATAGCCAAACTGTTCCAGTCCGCTTTTCGATCGTGGGTTTCTCCCTTCACAGATTCCGACGACAAGACCTGATAGCAAGGGTGTCGCTCGTACCACGGAACAGACTCTTCGCCCCGGCCGCCCCTCCCGTTAGCCAGCGTAGTCTTTTCCCTTGCTGCGTTCCTGAGTGGATGAGATGGGGTCCGTTTTGCGAGAACGATGATGCAGGCGTCACATGAGACGGACTCGGACTGCGGGTTTGACCTGGCCGGTTCTCTTACGCTTGCCGCTGCAGTTCTTCGAACGCGCTCGGCCTCTTGTTCTTGAGGAAAGCCAGGCCCGCCGGAGTCACGCGAATGACGGCCTGGTGACCTGCGGAATCCATCGCCAGCAGACCCCGCTCGTTGGCCTCCTCCCACACCGGAAGCCTCGGGCAGGACGTGCGCCACGCGTCCAGGGTCTCGTGGTACGTGCGCTCCTTTCGTGCCAACCACTCCAGTAGATCGAGGACCAGGTTTTCAACCGTGTCGGACAATCGGCCTCCGCGTTCGAAACAGCTGGGCCCACACTTTAAATACCCCGCTTGGGTCCAATGGCTGGCGGGCTGGATCCTCGATCTCCACCCGAAGCCGTTCGGGGTCCGCAGGATCCCGGAATATCCGAACCTCAACCCCTTCGCAGCCGTGCCAGGCCGACGCCTGCCCCGACGAGCAGCGATCCCGCGATTCGGTTGGTGACCTTCGCAAATCCCGGACTGCGCGTTGCCGGCAACGCCCTCGAAGCGAGCTGCCCGTAAGCCAGAAGGATTAGGGATTCAACCACAATGGAACTCACCCCCAGCAGCAGAACCTGGAAAGCGATGTTATAGCGGGTATCGATAAACTGCGGCAGAATCGCAGTAAAAAACAGCAGCGCTTTGGGGTTTGCAGCTTGCAGGACAAATCCATCACGAAGAACCCCTCCGCGCGACCGCCGCGGTCCGCCCCCTTCTTCCGGCAGCGCGATGAAGCCGCTCTTGCCGAAAAGACTGTTCAGCCCCAGATACACCAGATAAGCCGCTCCCGCCCACTTGACGAAAAAGAACAATCGATAAGACGCCACAATCACTGCGCCCAGGCTGGTTGCCGAGAGCATAAAATACATGGCATTTGCGCTCAGGATCCCTCCGCTTGCCCAGACCGACGTCGCCGGCCCGTAGCGGACCGACTGCGACAAAACGTACAGCACCGCCGGACCCGGTGTCAGGCTGAGCACTGCTTCCGTCGTCACGAACCAAAGCCAGATTTGCCATTTCATAGGCCGAATTCAAGAGCCGAACGCCGCGAGCGGCGCCTCCATCGCACGAACTCCCAGGCGCCCCAAACCCACGCATTGGGCCCGCCCCTACGAAGGTTTTAGCCGGCTAAGATCAATTTTTGCTTCCGACACCTGCTTTGATTTCATGATTTCGCTCCAGGTGATTTCGCGGTTGTGAAGCGCTGCCTCTCGCGCCATCATGCAAGAAATGGCAGATTCGACTCCCTTTTCCACCTGGTTATGGAAACTCCCGCTGGTGATGCTTTCAAGGAAAGCCTTCTTTTTCTCCGGATCAGCCTGCTGAAGATTGTCTCCGAACCTTCCCGTCCCAGAGAAAGCCTGCGGAACCTCGGCACTGGACCCGGGCTCAGTCCACTGCCACGGTTCGTCTCCCCAGATGCCAAGCGGGCCGCTGTAGGGAGACTGAGACATTCCCTTGGTTCCGAAAAACTTCGCCGTGACGTCCCACTGCTCTTTACTGCTGCCGAACTGAGTGGAGGTAAACGTTATCTGGACGTCGTTCGGGTAGTGAAACAAAACGTGGTAATTGCCGTACACATCGCCATCGTTTGCCGGACGGCCCGCACGCCCGCCGGCGGCGCAAACCTTGAGCGGGTGCGCATCGAGAACCCAGTTGCAGATGTCAATCACGTGAATGTTCTGCTCCACGATAATGTCGCCGGAGAGCGCACGGTCGTAGATCCAGTCTCGGATTCGACGCTCCAGGGGTGGAGCAGCCGGGTGCAGCGGGCGATCGGGGTATCCGGCCAGGTAATGAGCTTCTCCGCAGACGACGGTCCCCAGAGCCCCCTCATGAATGCGTTTCACGAGTTCGACAAACGGCGGGCAATCTCGAATCTGGAAACCCACATCCAGGCTCAATTTCCCTTGCGCGCGTTTGCCGATCTCGATCACCTTCAAAGCGCTCGGGACGTCCACCGCCACCGGCTTCTCGAGGTAGACGTGCTTCCCTGCTGCGACAACCAGCTCCAGGTGTGCGGGATGAAAATACGGCGGGGTCGCAATTACAATCGCGTCCACATCCTTCGAAGAAGCTATCTGTTCGGCCGCTTTCGGGCCGAGGAAGAGTTGCGACGAATCCAGTGGCGCATATCCTTTTGCCCGGTGGATCTGGTCGAAGTGTGCACGGGCAGCGTCGAGTTGATCCCGGAACAGGTCCGCCAGCGCGACCACGCGCGCGTTCCCCGTATCCAGCAGGGTCGAGGCATCACTGGTTCCGCGGCCGCCGCAACCGAGCAGCCCGACGCGCACGGCCGAATTTGCGGCCGTCCCAAACACGAGTTCCGGCTTGATGAACATGACGCCTGCGGCGGCCGTGCCAACTCCGATAAACTTGCGACGGTCGAACTTGTCTGACGAGCCTTGCGGTTGCCGGGACATTTTTTCTCCTCCCTCGGTTAGCCGATCAGTCTTTCTAAATAGATTTTTTCTGCCCGCACGTCTTCGAGTTGCCGGGGTCCGGAAATCTCGCGCTCGATGGTTATAGCACCACCATACCTCAGTTGTTTCAACCGCGTGATAATTCGCGGGAAATCGACCTTCCCTTCCCCAATAGGCACTTCCTTGCCGAGTTCTCTGGGATTTGTGGGCCAAAGACCATCCTTCGCGTGAATCCCCTGTATATAAGGAGCGAGCAACTCGATGGCATCGACCGGATTGGCCTTGCCATACAGGATCAGATTCGCCAGATCGAAATTGACGCCGACGTTATCGAGCCCAATGTCCCCGATGGCCCGAATCAGGGTAATGGGCGTTTCCTGCCCGGTTTCACAACGAAAATTCTGGCCGTTCGCGCGGCAATACCCAGCCACTTCTCTTATGGCCGGGATGGCCTCCTTATATAAAGGATCGTTGGGGTCCTCGGGAATGAACCCACAGTGAGTCTGGACGGCAGGAATGCCGCAGGTTTTGGCAAAATCGGAGGCCTGCTTCAGGCGGGCGATGCGGGCAGCTCGCGTCCCGGGTGGAACCAACCCGATCGTCCGCGGCCCTGCATAGAAGTCGTAGATCTCTTCGCCAGGTCCCCCCGTCACCAGAGAGGTCGCCTCAATCCGATGCTTCTCGAGCGCCTGCCGCAAGCTCTCGGCAAGTCCGGGCTGGAAATCGGCAGTCGACACCTGCGCGGTCGAAAGCTCGAGACTCCGCACTTTTGCCATCGCCGCGTCCGGGTCACGGCCGATGTCAAGAATGATTCCCAGCCGCAAGGGTTGCTTGCCTGAGTTCTCCGAAGCAGTCCAAGCGTCGGCGGCCGCGCCGGCGCCCACACTCAACTCACTGCGCGCGAAGGCCCGAGGGCTAACGCCTGCCGCCGCCGATGTCGCGGCCGTTGCCAAAGCTATACCGGAGCTTCTAAGAAATCTACGTCGACTGGACTCGGTCAAGACGCGCCTCCGGGCTCTTTTGAGGCCGCGAACGGCGCGCCGCCCGCATTCCTGAAAAAAGCCGCTCGATTCTAATACCCGTCAAAAATTGCGGACGCTCGAGAGTCCGCCTCTGCAACCACAACCGATGGTTTTTTTATGACTGCCCTTAGTCTTCCCCAAGGCTTAAATGGCTTAAACGAAGCTCTTCAGGCAACCAACCGGCACGTCCGGTTCGCTGGACGATTAAGCCTCGCGCGCGATCTCCTGGGAGCGATTCCGCTACGGCAACAAAGATTTGGCCAGATCCAGCGCTCTGTCCACGAGTTCTGGGTGACGTTGCTCAAATGATTCTCCTCGCGGTATTCTTATCCACCCCAGGGAGGATCGAATGCTCCGGTCTCCTGCTCGGACCCTTGCCTGGTCCGGCGTTTTTCTGTTCTTGCCGCTGTTTGCCCAGGCGCAGGCTTTGTCTTTTTCTATCGGCACTGCTTCTGCCGCTCCGGGCCAGAAATCAACCGGCTATCTGGCAGTTCCTGCCGGCGTCGACGCCGCCAGCAGTATCCCTGTCATCGTCGTCAACGGCGAAAAACGCGGTCCCGTCCTGGCTCTGGTCTCTGGCGCTCACGGGACTGAATACACATCGATCCTCGCGATTGAAAAACTCATCCACCTGCTTGATCCTGCTCAAATCTCGGGCACCGTTGTCCTTGTCCCGCTCGTGAACGTCCAGTCCTTCGAACAGAAGGTCCCTCACGTCAACCCCGTCGATAACAAGAGCATGAACCGCTTCTATCCCGGGAAAGCCGATGGAACGCAAACCGAACGCGCGTCCTTTCTTATCACCCGACAGGTCGTCGACCGATGTGATTACCTGATCGACTACCACGGCGGCGATCTCGACGAAAGCCTGCGCCCTTATGCCTACTGGTCGCCCACCGGCAGGCAGGCCCAGGATCAGATATCCAAAAAGATGGTCCTCGCCTTTGGACTGGACCACATCATTATATGGCGCGACCGCCCCACCGACCCTGCCGCCACCCGTTACCTCGACAACACCTCCACGGCCCGCGGAAAACCCTCGATCGTCGTCGAAGCCGGCTATGCGGGCACCGTCGAGGCCGACGATGTCGCCCTCCTCGTCGACGGGACCTTCAGCACCATGCGCGCCCTCAAAATGCTCCCGGGAGATCCCCGGCCCATCGAGAATCCCGTCTGGCTCGACAGGGTCGTCGACGTCTTGTCGGACGGCCCGGGCATCTGGTACCCGCTTGTGAAGCGCGGCACCTATGTGCAAGAGGGCATGAAAATTGGCGTGGTCACCGACTACTTCGGCAAACTTGTACTCGAAGCCCGCGCTCCCGTATCCGGTGTCATCCTGCACGTCAACGCCGTCCCATCTCTCAAAAAAGGGGACAACATGGCAGACATCGCCGTCCTGGCCGCTCACGGGCCCTGATCGAATCGGATTGCTTGTGAGGCGAACGCCATGGATGTCGACATGAAACCGCCGGACCACGCCGCGCGCCAGAATGCCATCGCCTCAGCAGGTTTGCGTATCGGGACTGGCTGCCTATTTCTAATCTTCGCCAAATACAAGGTGTTCGGAACCGGATTTACCCTTCACGCCGGTTTCGAGTGGTGGATCGAGCACCTCCTGAGGGACGGCGCCAGTTATCCATTCATGGCGCCGCGTGAAAGCGCTAGAGGACGAGGGCCGGCAAGAGGCAGAAACCTACGAAAAAGGGAAGAAGATCCTGGAGAAGATGTCCGAAGTCCGAGTACCAGGCCCTTTGTGAACGGACCAGGAACGAGCTGCTCACCCGGTTTCCAAGCGTTTTGTGTTCGGCGCCCAAAACTGTTGACGACCTCGTTGAACACGAAATGATCACGAAGCTCAACGACTAACTAGGGCGTGTTCACACATTTCGATCGCACCTGGAGGACAAGTGGCACTTGAGGTTTGCGGTGTATCGCCGCTACTTTCAGTATTCGACATGCCAACTTCGATCAAGTTCTACTGCAACGGACTAGGCTTTGAGCTCGTCAGCACCGATGGTAAGCCCGCACCAGACTTCGATTGGGTACTGCTTAGGTTAAACGAGGCGGAGGTCATGCTGAATACGGCTTATGATCCAAGCGAACGGCCGGCGCAACCCGATCCGGCGCGGATCGCTGCTCACCTGGATACTGTGATTTACTTCGGGTGTCCTGATGTAGACGCTGCCTACAAGCAATTGTTAAACAATGGAATCAACGTCGAAGAACCAAAGGTTGCGCCTTACGGCATGAAACAGTTATATCTCAAAGATCCGGACAACTACCTCCTCTGCTTTCAATGGGAAGCGAAGCAGAAGAACTCGTAAGTTCTGGCGTTTATCTACTTCACATTTATCATCATGGCTTTCCGATAGATCGTGTGAACACGCGCTGGAAGTGCTGCGCAAGGAAAACACAAATGAGAACGACAGTGGGCATCAGCGATTTTCCCCAGATCGGAACCCTGCCTTCTCTGCAATACAGACGAAGAACGTGACCGACTCTCACACGCAATTGAGCTCCGGGACAGTACCCCCCGCTATTCGTTCAATCGTAAGGCCATGAACAAAGCCCGTGTCAACGGTCAGTTTCAGAAAAAGGTCGGCCGCGATCATCGTCAACCAGACGATGAACATGATGCTGGCATCATCGAAGTGAATTAGCCCGATCGACCATCGCGCATAGATAACGCGAGCCTCTCCCGCAGCTCCCTGGTAAGCCTCACACCGGGATGAAGAGGGTTCAGCTCGGAAATTCGGCCGAAGGCGATGGGGATAATTTTTTCTCTTGACTTTCCCTCCCCAGAAACTCCCGTTAGGCACTCGGCGTTGGTATTGCCGAACTCGATTAAGGAATAACGACACCAACCTCACTTCGTCGCATAATCCAGCGTCGGCTTCGACCCTGCCGCGATGTGCGTTGTCCACGTGCGTTCGGCCCGCCGTTTGTCGAACGCCGCCTTCGCCGCCTCCAGTTCCGCCGGCTTCTCGAACAGTTCCACTGCCGCCAGCGCCAGCGTCCGCGCCGCCACCACCATTCCCTTGCGCCCGATGCTCGATCCCGCGCACGCCGCTGCCTGCCAAGTGTGCAAGCCCACTCCCGGCACGAACGTCGCCGCCTCGAAA
>Ga0123355_10016801_pt1 | contig 11544 bp, 16 predicted proteins | sample TergutEmb28metaG_3_FD_89872 | JGI IMG/M metagenome (GOLD analysis project Ga0123355, IMG submission 89872) | Embiratermes neotenicus P1 segment gut microbial communities from Petit-Saut dam, French Guiana - Emb289 P1 | ecosystem: Host-associated > Arthropoda: Insects > Digestive system > Gut ...
GTGTAAGGGCTGAAGCTGGAAGGTTAAAGCTAAAACCGAGGCCGTAAGGTGGAGGTTGGGGCTGAAGCTGGAAGGCGGAGGCTGGTGTTCTCGTGTTCGGTTTTGAGGGGGAAGGGGGATTGGCATTTTGCGAAGTGGTGTGACATTTGTGGATTTTTCGCTTGTTCTCGCTATGTTAGTTGTGCCTTTTGGGTTATTGCTATGGCCAGTTCACGTTGTTTTTCGTATTCGCGCTGTGGTGTCAACTTGGGTATTCCTCGAATGTGGAGAAGCGCATCTAAAGGAACTGAGAACGAGGTGGATATTCGCTACAGTCACCGGGGCAATTGGTTTCTCAATTGGAATGATTGCTTTGGTTGCGTGGATGTTGGGTATACGGTATTTTTTAGGAAACTGGTGGTGCTGGCGGCACATATATCCGGTATTGCTTCCGTTAGCTTCCATAGTAGCGATGGTAGATGTTGTGTTGGGTACTGTTGCGGCTTATAAGTTGTCAAGTGATAGTATAAAGATGAGGTTCTGCTTTAGGATATGTAATGCACTAATTATTTTTGCTCTGGCTTGTCTTGTGCTCATGTTTTGCTTGGGTCATCTGCGGCAGTCAGGGGCCATTTAGAATTATTTTCGGGGTGTAGCGTAGCTTGGCTAGCGCGCCTGATTTGGGATCAGGAGGTCGCAGGTTCAAATCCTGTCACCCCGACTACTTCCGAGTTTAGTCGGAACTTCAGCCTGGATGGCCGCCTGGCTAGGCCACATTGTGGTCGACCAGGGTGCTTAAAGGCGGCAAAGCGTACCAGTAGCTCAGCTGGATAGAGCAACGGCCTTCTAAGCCGTGGGTCTGGGGTTCGAATCCCTACTGGTACATTAATTATGAGGTAGGATTTGTGCAAACGAAATCCTGCACAAGAACCTCATATCTGTGGTGGATATAGCTCAGTTGGTTAGAGCGCCAGATTGTGGCTCTGGAGGCCGCCGGTTCGAATCCGGTTATTCACCCTTTGTGGAGGCTAGAAGTTACTGACTTCTGGCTTCTTATATGGGTCACTAGCTCAGCTGGCAGAGCATCAGACTTTTAATCTGGTTGTCCGGGGTTCGAGCCCCCGGTGACTCATGAAAATGTGGACCCTCCTAGATGGAGGGTTTTTTGTTGTTGAAAATTGTGCTCACTGGCATCCTAAATAAAAACCCCGATTTTCGGTTAGGCTAAGATATACTCATGCCCATCCAAAGCAGTAACAAAACTTATATTTTTGTACATTTGCCACGTCAGCGCCTCCTTGTGCGCACGCAGGACACGGCGTCAACGCTTTCTTGCGTCTGTACAAAAATATTGCGTTTCTGTGTTACTATTTTGAAAGGATATGAGTATAGTATCGAAAAGAAAGGGATGCTTTGTGTGAAATTGTTGATGGCGGGTGTGTTGTGTGGGATTTTTAACGGGCTTTTGGGGTCAGGCGGCGGGGTGGTGGCCGTGTTATCTTTGCGAAGATTTTTTGATGTAGAGACCCATAAATCTCATGCGACGGCGGTTGCCATAATGCTGCCGATGACGGTGGTTTCGGCCATAATATATTTGGGAATATATGATACGGATGTTATGACGGCGGTGTGGATAACGATGGGCGGCGTTGTTGGCGGCGTTGTGGGGGCGAGGTTGCTTGGGAGAATTTCTGCTAAATGGCTGCACAAAATTTTTGGGGCGGTGATGATTTTTGCCGCTGTGAGGATGGTGTTATGAACGCATTGATGTTGATTTTGCTGGGGTTTTTGGCGGGAACGGTGAGTGGTATGGGTATTGGCGGGGGTGCTATATTGATACCGGCGTTGACCATGTTTTTTGGCCAAAGCCAACATGCGGCGCAGAATATAAATTTGATATATTTTATACCTACGGCGGCTTTTGCCATTTATGCCCACGGGAAGAGCGGGCGGATAGAGAGGCGGTTGCTGCCAAAGATGATAATTGGCGGGATTGTTGGGGCTGTGCTGGGGTCTGTTGTGGCGTTGAATATGCAAGCGGATGTGTTAAAGTATGTTTTTGCGGGGTTTTTACTGGTGATGGGGGTTGTGGAGATTAGGAAGAAAGAGGAGAAGACGTAGGGGGGGGTTCGAAATTGCGCGTAATGAGTGCTAAGCTTGCTAATGCGCATCATTTTTATAAATAGAAATGTCGTGAATTATATGTACCACCCATTGCCTTTTACGACAAAATGTGATATTATTAACATTCAAAAAACATTAGGAGTGATAAAACATGAGTAGTTTGAGAAAATACTCGGCGGAAATGATAGGAACATTTGTCTTGACGTTTATGGGTTGTGGTGCGGCCGTGTTTCTTGGTGCAGATACGGCTGGCGGACATTTGGCAGTAGCTTTGGCTTTTGGTCTTGCTATTGTTGCTATGGCCTATGTGATTGGGGGTATTTCGGGCTGCCACATAAACCCGGCGGTATCTTTGGCGATGTTTTTGAAGAAAAAGCTTTCGGCCAAGGATTTTGTGTGTTATGTGGTTGCGCAAATTGTTGGTGCGATAATTGCCGCAGCCTTGCTTAGTATGTTTGTGGGCTTTGGTATTGAAGATATGACAGGTGCGCTTGGATCAAACGGCATTGCGGGCGCAGGGGGCATTGCTGGTGCGCTTACAATTGAGATTATACTAACATTTATCTTTATCTTCACCATACTGGGTGTTACAGCTCACGAAAGAACATCAAATGTGGCGGGTATTGTAATTGGTCTTACACTTGTATTTGTGCATATTGTGGGCATACCCCTTACAGGTACGTCTGTTAACCCGGCCAGAAGCCTGGGGCCGGCTATTTTTGCCTATGGCGGCTCTCTTTCTGATGTATGGGTATTTATACTGGCGCCGCTTGTTGGCGCTGCTCTTGCGGTTGCTGCTTATAGGGTTCTTGTTAAAACGGAATAGGTTAAAATGGGAGAACGGAGTGAGCATATGGACGATTTGCGTGTGGAAAGCTACGATGCGGAAAAAGTTGTGGCCCAAAAACAGTCGATATTAAAACGTGCTACCATGGCAGGTGGTGCGGTTGTGTTGACGCTTGGATTATTTAGCTTGTCAGGCTGTGTTGATGACAGAGAGCGCGGCGAAGAGCAAACTACTCATATTGAAGAACGTGAAGAACAGTTTCCTTATGTGGTAGGTGGTTCGGGTTCGTGGTTTATTAGTATTTTGGAGAGAGCGTAGATTATGGACATAAACAATTTGGTTTTACATTTGACAGAGCAGTGTAATCTGCGGTGCAAGTATTGCTTTATGACGCACGGCGAAGAACGCATGTCGGTAGAAGTGGCCGAGGCAGCTGTGGATTATTTGTTGCAAGAATGCGGCGAATATGCCAGAGTAACATTTTTCGGTGGCGAGCCTTTGTTGGAGTTTGATCTGATACAACGCATTACGGATTACATACACAGTAAATCGGATCGTCCGGTTATGTTGGATATTGTAACCAACGGGACATTGTTAACGGAGGAGTTTTTTGAGTATGCCGATAAAAACGGCATAATGATAAGCATATCTTATGACGGCCTGTTAAACGACACCAACAGAGTTAACGAGGACATGAAGTCTGTTTTGGACGTAGCTCGATACAAAGACGCTATTGGCAAATATGGCATAACCTCTGCCAGTGTTGTAGATGTAAACAATGTTGACATATGGCATGACAATGTATTGCATCTAAGGGATTTAGGCTTTAAATCCATGGACTTTTTTATCAACTATTCATCACCTTGGAAAGCCGAGCATGTTAAAATTATGCGTAGGGAATTTTTTAAGATTGCGGATACATATGTAAAATGGATTAAAGGTAACGACAAAGTACGCATAGCCAAAATAGACGACATGGTTAGGGCGTATTCCGGTAAGTTTGGATTGAGCAAAACACGAGTGAGACGTGATTTGGTGTATTCGGTAGCTGTAAACGGCGATGTTTATCCATATGCATCAGCTGTGGGCAACAAGAGCCTGCACTTAGGCAATGTTGTTACGGGCATGAATCAAGAGCTATTAAACAAGATTAATACATTAGGATTTGTTAAAGGCTGCGAGAAGTGCCCTATCAACGATGCGTGCGTGGCGGCTAAAGGCAATATTATAACTGATGCAATAGAACCACACGCATTCCCTATAGCGTGTAATGGGTATAAGATTGCATTTGATGCGGCAAATTATGTGTTGAATGAGTTATTGTAGGCTGTTTGGGTTTTTTGTGCCTTCAAATAGCTTTTTGAAGTATGGTGAAGTAAATGGGAGGTTTGTTGGGTATAGAGCACAAATAAATGCACCAGAGGGGAGCGATGCCCCTCTGGTGCAGCCTTTTGGTTTCTTGCTACGATGCATTATTGATTTTTGAATTTTTCGGATGGGCGGTATTGGAAAATGGGTTTTGATATGGTATAATGGGATAAATCTTGATGGAATGGGGGATGATGCGTGAAGGATGTGTTTAAAGAGCAGCTGGTGAGACGTGCGCCCGGCATGAAAATGGCGGTGATGAAGGCCGGCATTGTTGGGGCGGCGGTTTTTTTGATGTTGCTTGTGCTGATGTTTGAGATTCTTACCATTTTGTTGCCTATTTTGTGGGCGGCCACTATTTTTGGGGCATACATTGCTTTTAAGCGGCTACATGTGGAATATGAGTATGTGTTGACCAATAGCGAGTTTGATATTGATATTATAATTGGGAAGTCCCGGCGGCGGCGGATTTTTAACGGCAGCGTGCGGGATTTTGCGGCATTTAGACCCGTTGGGTCTGCGGAGATGGAAAGTGCTTTTGGTACGGCCGTGGCTAAGATGGATGTTACATCGGGGCGGGGTCTTGGTGGATATGAATTTTTGGCAAATTACAAGGGCAAGAAAATGCGCATTGTTTTTGAGCCCAATGAGGATATTGTGGAGGCGGTTTTGCCCCTTTTGAAACGCGGGGTGTATCCGGCAGGTATGGGCAAATAATTATGATTATTTATGAAAGGGTGATATCATATGGATAAGATTCGTGAGGGATTGTCTTTTGATGATGTGTTGTTGGTGCCGGGGGCATCTAGTGTGCTGCCTAATGCGGTGGGGTTGGATACATATTTGACCCGGGAGATTACACTTAAAACACCGCTGGTTAGCGCGTGTATGGACACGGTGACGGAAAGCCGCATGGCTATTAGTTTGGCGCGGCACGGGGGCATTGGGATTGTTCATAAAAACATGAGCATTGAGGCCCAGGCTGATGAGGTTGACAAGGTTAAGCGCAGTGAGCATGGGGTTATTAGCGACCCATTTTCTTTGTCTCCTAACCATTATGTGTATGAGGCAGACCAATTGATGGCGAAGTATCGTATTAGTGGCGTGCCGGTTGCGGAACACGGCAAGCTTGTGGGGATTATTACAAACAGGGACATACGGTTTGAAACCAACCACAACAAAAAGATTTATGAGGTGATGACCAAGGAAGACCGGCTGATAACCGCCAGAGAAGGAACGACCCTGGAGGAAGCCAAGGAGGTTATGACCCGGCATAAAATTGAAAAATTACTGATTGTTGATGATAAATTTGAACTAAAAGGCCTTATCACCATTAAGGATATTGAAAAGGCCGTGAGGTTTCCGGACTCTGCCAAGGATGCTTATGGACGCTTGATTGTAGGAGCCGCTGTGGGGGCCAACAACGAGGCAATGGATAGGGTTGCGGCCCTGGTGGCGCGGAAGGTGGACGTGGTGGTTATTGACACCGCCCATGGCCATCATATTAATGTTATTGAAAAAGTGCGGGAAGTTAAGGCTGCATATCCTGATTTGCAGATAATTGCAGGCAATGTGGCCACGGCGGCGGGTGTACGGGCGCTGATAGAAGCCGGCGCGGATGGCGTGAAAGTAGGCATTGGGCCGGGGTCTATATGTACCACGCGGGTTATTGCGGGTATTGGTGTGCCGCAAATCACTGCGGTGCTTGATTGCGCTGCCGAGGCTGCAAAGCACGGCGTACCCATTATTGCCGATGGGGGTATTAAGTTTTCTGGGGATATTACCAAGGCCTTGGCGGCTGGAGCGAGTGCGGTGATGATTGGTAGCTTGTTTGCGGGTTGTGAAGAAAGTCCGGGAGAGAACCAATTGTTTCAAGGACGTAAATATAAGGTGTATCGTGGTATGGGCAGCATAAGTGCCATGGAAAAAGGCAGCAAGGATAGGTATTTTCAGAATGACAGCGCGAAATTTGTGCCGGAAGGTGTTGAGGGCCGCGTGGCCTTTAAGGGGCCGGTGGGTGATACCATTTATCAGCTTATTGGCGGCTTGCGCAGTGGTATGGGATATTGTGGGGCGACCGATATTGTGAGTTTGCAAAAAAATAGCCAATTTATGAAAATAACGGCGGCGGGGTTGAGGGAAAGCCACCCCCATGACATACAGATTACCAAAGAGGCACCTAATTACAGCGTGTCTAGGGATTAGAGACGGGTGTTGTTTCTGTACTATATTTTGGAAGGAGACAGATGCTTGGATAGTTCATCACTGCGGTTAGATGGTAAGAGAATTCTAATTACCGGTGTCAGTCGCCCTTTGGGCATTGGAGCAACGCTTGCCAAAAGATTTGTGGAAGCGGGTGCAGTTGTTGCTGTTCATGGATTTTCGGGTTACGATATGACGGTTGGGTGCAACAATTCTGCCGCATCAAATGGAACGGAAAATGTGGCTAAGCAGTTGGCAGACAGCGGGTTGAATGTAGTGATAATTACGCCGTCGGACTTTGCAGAAAAAGGCACGGCGACAAAGGCGGTTGAAGAAGCTGTGCAGAAATTAGGCGGACTTGACGGCATGGTTTTGAATCATTGTTATGGGACGATCTTAGAAATAGGTGAGTGGACGGAAGAAAATTTGGATCCGCACTTTTCTGTTAATATCCGTGCCTGTATGTTAATGATTCAGGCGTTTGTTAAACAAGCCGATATAACCAAAGAAAATGCGATAACGTTGTTTACCAGCGGACAAGCAAATGGCCCCATGACGAATGAAATGCCTTATTGTGCGGCAAAAGAAGCGGTTAGTAATCTTTGTCGCCAAGCAATGGCTGATTTAGGGAAAAGAAATATAAGGATTAACTGTATAAACCCTGGACCGAATGATACCGGTTATTATCCCGGCGACACTAGCCGTTGGTGTACGCCAAACGATGCCGCAGATTTGGCACTGTTTTTGCATAGTGGTTATGCGAAATGCATTACAGGACAAATAATTGCGAGCGACAAAGGGGAAGGGTTTGGCGGTAGCTTTGTGTTATGAGCATTTTGAGCGGCGGTTTATAAAGACCTGATCGTGTGGCTGCAAAGGGAGTTTGATGATATGGCTAAGCCAATTATTGCGCTGATTTATGACTTTGACAAGACCCTGTGCACCAAAAATATGCAGGAATATGAGTTTATTCCCGACAAAATGGGCATGGCGCCGGGGGATTTTTGGGCTGCGGCCGGGAAGCTTGCGGCTGATAACAAAATGGATGGTATTTTGGCATATATGTATCTGATGGTGGAGATGGCCCGTGACAAGAAAGTGCGGGTCAGCCGCCAGGATTTTGTGCGCCTTGGGGAGAATATGGAATTTTATCCCGGTGTGGGGCAGTGGTTTGGCAAGATTAACAACTTTGGTAGTTGGGCCGGGGTGGTGGTGGAGCATTACATAATATCGTCGGGCCTAAAGGAAATTATAGAGGGATGCAGTATTTTTGGGCATTTTAGCGAGGTTTTTGCCAGCGAATTTTTGTATGACGAATATGACCGACCCAGTTGGCCAAAAAATGCTGTGAATTACACCACGAAGACGCAATTTTTGTTTAGAATAAGCAAGAATGTGCTGGACTTGTCCCATGATGATGGGGTGAACGAGCATGTGCCGGAAAATGCCAGGCGGATAAGCTTTGCCAATATGATATACATAGGGGATGGTCTGACGGATGTGCCGTGTATGCGGCTGGTGAAGAAGGAGGGCGGCCATTCTATAGCTGTGTACGAGGAGCGGCGGCAGGTGGAGCATTTACTGCGGGACGAGCGTGTGAATTACATATTGCCGGCGGATTATGGGGAAGATTGGCCGCTGTATAAGCGGGTGTGTGATATAATTGGCACGAGGGCGGAGATTGAGCGGCTGAAGGGTGAGAGGATATAATATGAAAGGCGGTAAAGTGCATGGATAACCGGAATAAAGCGAAAATAAATTTTCTTATTATGATTGCGCCGATGTTGCTTCCGGTAGCTTTCTTTTTGATAATGTTTGGTGAAAGTATATCTTTTTTTCTGATTCCGTTGGTGGTATTTATGTGCATGGCTTTTAGTTTGTCTAAAAGGCTGAGCGTCAAAGATGCGATTTCGTACCCCTTTGTGCAATATCCGTTTCTGTTGCTAGTGATCTATTTGCTAAATGTGTATAGTCGCGTTGGGCTGGGGTTTATATTGATATTTCCTATGATATTTATGGTAAATACGGCTATCGGCTATGTATATTTTAGGTTTGCCAAGAATAAAAGATGGTTTACCAAAGTGTTAGTCCTGCTGGTTACGTTGCTGGTTACACTTGCTATATACAGCGAAGAAACCGGAGGGTCTATTCTTTCAAGATGGCTCTATGAGCTGATGTCATAGCCATGAAGGAACTTTACGGTCTTGTGGTAGATGCGCGGGTTGACGTCTGTTGAATCCCGGGTTAAGCCCGGGACGATGGATTAAATGGCCTTAAGGTGACGGGAGTGCCTTGTGAGGTTCTTCGTCTTTGGTTCGGAATGACAGAAAGTTCATTCGGAATTACGAAAAATTGGCTCATGATGACAAAAAGTGCATTAAGATAGGGCTCAAAGCTGGGTTGCCGGGATGGTCGCACCTACGAATGGTAATGGTGGTAGGGATCCCGGGTCAAGGGTCAAGCCCGGGATGACGAATAAGTTGAGGGCTAAAGGGCTGAATTAAGTAATTTTGCGGCTTTGCGGCGGATGCGGGAGAGGGCGTTGTCCACGGATTTTGTGGTGGCGTCTATTTTTTCGGCGATTTCGGCGTAGGAGAGGCCGGAGAGGAAGTGGGTGAGGATGGCGGATTCTAAGGGGGAGAGGGATGCGGAGAGGGTTTGGATGGCGGTTTTGGCCTCTTGGTGGAGCAGGGCCTGGGCGGGATCGGCGGCGGGATCGGTGATGTGGAGGATTTCGGGATTGTCTTGGTGGATGGAGATGTAGGTGTTGAGGGGGCTGTGTTTTTTGCGAGAGGCGTTTTTGATGGCGGTTAGGATTTGATTTTTGATGCAGGCGGCGGCGAAGGAGGCGAAGGAGGCCTCTTTTTTTGTGCTTGTGGAGCGGTATTCGCGGATAGCTTTGTAAAGGCCTATCATGCCTTCTTGGACGAGGTCTTCGTGGTCGGCACCGATGATGAAATAGGGGCGTACGGCTTTTTTGACGAAGTTTTTGTAGCGGGCAAGCAAAGCATCCTGGGCGCCGGTGTCGCCGGTGGTGGCCAGGGATGCCAGATGCTCATCTTGGAGGGCTTCGTAGCTCATGGATATGATTACCTTTCGATGGCGCAAGTACGCCGGATGATTTGGATGGGGTGAGATGTCGTTACGACAGCCACGTTGCGTTTACGCAACGTGGTATGAAGTGCAAAACGCCGCGGGGAAATCATAATTCCTTTTTAAGACGCATTTTTTCCAGCCAGTCGGCCATTTCGGGGGTGAGGTTGTCGGAGAGCTGGTTGTTTTTGATGGGGCGGGATTTGGCTATTTTGCGGCGAATTTCGGCCTCGGCGGTTTCGATTTCTTCCAGCAGGTCACGGGCGGACAGGCGATAGGCCCCTTTGGCCATGATGATGACTTGCTCTATATTATCGGAGGTAGCAACGGCGATGCGGTAAGGCTTTGCGGCGCGGGTTAGGTTTGCGATGGCACGTTCTATGTAGGCGTCGGCGGTTTCGGATTCGGCGGTGTACACCAGGGTGACGTTGCCGTAGTGGATGATATTTTCGTGGCCAAAGCGGATTTTGTGGGCATCGAAGACGATGAGGGCCTGGATGTCGCGGTAGCCCTGGTAATTGGCCACCATGTTGACCAGCTTGTCACGGGCGAGCTCCAGAGAGGTTTGGGCAAGCGCAGCAAGACTTTCCCAATCATGGATAATATTGTATCCATCGATTAGGAGGAAGTCGAATTGCCTAAAATTTGCGCCTGAGGACTTCATACATAGCCACTGCGGCCGCCACGGAGGCATTGAGGGAGGGGGTTGGGCCGAGCATTGGGATGCTGGCGAGAAAATCGCATTTTTCGCGGACAAGGCGGGAGATACCTTCGCCTTCGTTGCCGATGACAAGGGCGAGTGCGCCGGTTAGAGGGGTGTTGTATATAAGCTGGCCGGCAGCGTCGGTGCCGACTATCCAGATATTTTGCTTTTTTAGACGGTCTATGGTTTGAGAAATATTAGCAACGCGGCAGATGGGGATATGCTCCACAGCGCCGGCGGAGGCGCGCACCACGGCGGAAGTAATGCCGGCGGAGCGGCGCTTTGGGATTATGACAGCGTGGGCACCAGCGGCACTGGCAGTGCGAATGATTGCGCCGAGGTTGTGCGGGTCGTAGATTTTGTCCAGAATGATGAGGAAGGGTTGTTGGTTGGTTTGGGTGATATTGGTCAAAACTGTGTCTAAATCGGCGTATTCGTAGGCGGGAGCAAAGGCGATGACTCCCTGATGTTTGCCGTTTTCTGACATGGCGTCCAGTTTTTCCTTGGGGACGAGCATGACGGGAACGCCCAGTTCTTTTGCCTGGGCAACGATGACACGTAGACTACCTTCGATTTCGCCTTTTTTTACTAGTAGGCGGTGGATGGTTTTGCCGGCGGCAAAGGCCTCTAGCACAGCGTTACGGCCTTCGAAGGTGAAGGGGGCATCTTCGTTGATGTGGTCGGTTTCGTTATTTTTCTTCATGAGAATCACTCCAACATATGTCAAAAAGTTCTAAAACACGAGCGGTTTGGTCAGAAAGATAGAGGTAGCCGAAGAGGGCCTCCAGGCCGGTGGCGTTGCGGTAATCGGCGATTGTGGCATTTTTGGCCTTTTGGCCGGGGTTGGCGTTGCGGCCGCGCTTCATTATGGCAAGCTCTTCTTCAGTAAGGTGACTCTGCAACTTATAGTAGTTGGCGGATTGGGTGGCGGCTTTTATGCGGGCACTAGCTAGTTTGTTTAAGGTATTTGTGGGGCGATTGGCCTGGGCAACCAGGCGCGAGCGTGCAAGCAGGGTGTAGACGGCATCGCCAACAAAGGCCAGGTTTAGGGGCGATAATTCTTTGGGTTGTGTGTTTTTGGTTAGTTGTTGAAATGCCATGTTGTGCCCTCTCTGGTGTCCTTGATGGTGACATTGCGGGCGGTGAGAGTGTTGCGGATTTCGTCGGCCAGTGCGAAATTTTTAGCAGCTTTGGCGGCATTGCGTTGGGCGATTAGGTTTTCGATTTCGGCGGTGTCTGTGTTGGTATTGTCAGCGTCGAGGAGAATACCTAAGATGTCGCACATAAA
>Ga0123355_10016802_pt1 | contig 11544 bp, 4 predicted proteins | sample TergutEmb28metaG_3_FD_89872 | JGI IMG/M metagenome (GOLD analysis project Ga0123355, IMG submission 89872) | Embiratermes neotenicus P1 segment gut microbial communities from Petit-Saut dam, French Guiana - Emb289 P1 | ecosystem: Host-associated > Arthropoda: Insects > Digestive system > Gut ...
GATTGGGCTGGCCCAGGATAGAGACAGGTGGCGGACGCTTGTGAGTGCGGTAATGAACCTTCGGGTTCCGTGAAATGCGGGGAATTTCTTGATTAGCTGCAAACCAGTTAGCTTCTCAAGAAGAACTCTGCACCATGGAGTAAGTAAGTAAGTAAGGGGAAACAATTGTTAATAAATATAAGAGAATGTCTTGTAATAGCATTAGTTCGAATAAAAAGGCGATAGCACAGAAAGTTAAGATATAAAAATTTTACAGTTCCAGAAGAAGCAACAAATCAATTCATGATTTGCACAACACCAAAATACATATAGACTTTACGTACCCCCTGATTTCAACCGGTCTAATGGCAATACAACTGAAAAAAAGAAATAAATGGGCAAGAAAGTGAAAAGGAAACGGAAATATACGATGCTTCTTGACGGCAATGTACGTAGGTAGCATGCACGTTTGTCTCAAGATTTATGACGTAATGCTGGCAGCTGCACGGTCTGTGAACTTTTTGTGTCTGGAAGTATAAGCATTCGTGTGACACGGAAACATGTCAGAGACGGAAGTTTTTCAGGTCTTTTTGGTCTTCACTGTAAACATTATTACTGCACGAGTACACCGGCACAGATTTTTTTTGGATAACACACAAAATATTTTCAGAGATGGAAAATAATTTAAAATAAAGTATTTGTCTCGGTGAAGATAAAGTCTTTCAGCATTTTTATTGTTAAAGCCAGAGGAAATACTCGTCATCGGTGACAGAAAGTAGTGATTTAATAGCCAACACTGCTCTGTATGAAGAAGGTACAAATTTCGAACCTGTGTTTACTTTCGATTTTCCGCATTGTACTAGAAAACTACTAAGATACCTCAGACCAGACCACGACCGCTTCCTGTCTTATCCATTATTATTTAATATAGAGCTGGGCTCGAGGATGTGTCGGTTTTCTCTAAACTACTGTGAAAGCCTGAACAATAGTTGGAATAGTAACTAACATAATGGCTTAGAATCCTTTCACCTTAAGATTACTTGTTCCGGATGACTTACGTGACGTGTGATATTTTGCTGTAATCTAAAAAATTTCTGTCAACTTCGCTGCAGTAATGCACCACTATTTGTTACACTTCCCCATGTAGTGCTGACTTTCAGCTCCTGATTGCAGCCTGGGCAAGCAACATACAATTTATACTTCAGACACTCTCATAGAAGAAACTCTGACCTGTCAAGTATGGTGAACGAGACGGTCAACAGATTCGCCAAATTGTGACGTTATCATTCCGCCTAGAAGAGCTCATGTTTTGCCTTACCGAGTTGGCCATTACACCTTCCTGTTGGAACCACACATTTCACACTCTTTGCCTCTCACTCTTCGCAGTTGCGTACCCAAAAATGTTTGCAACATATTCCAGTATCACTAAGGTTCCACGATAATCGCCTGGTTGTAAATGAGGCCGCGTCACACCGAACAAGTAAACATCGCAGCTAGAGGCTAACATTATGGAGAGGTAGCCATTTTGTGTAATGTTGAAGAGAAATGGAACACGTAATGGTGCTTTATTGCAAAAATTGAGACAGCAACGCATCGAGAGTCATGGAGGCCATCTGGAACAAATTATCCTCAGAAGTCAGGTTGTGGACACTAAACGGCATTTATTATGCTGATTACTTCTTAAAACTTTTCGCTTCGTGTATTGTTCATTTCCTCGCATTAGTTGACGGAAGACCGTCACTTCCTTGTATCTCACCCTATGTTAACAATCTTCACATTTCTCACTAAAATAAACAGAAATAAGAAAATCAACAAACGCGTTTCCACAGGAACAAACCAACGTTGTATTATTAAGTACGCCAAGCACGCAGAGTCCCTTACGTGCCCATAAAATAGCACAGCGTGTATAGATTAGGCAGTGTGGCGTGGTAGGCACGACTCGCGCTCAAAGTTGGGGGTTTTTGTTCCCTCTCCCAGTTGGCCAGTATTACAGGTAGTTACTGGGTGGACTTCTCCCGCCACATAGGAACACTAAACCTGTCCGCGGGATTTATAGGCGCTGACTGCGACAACCCCTAGACAGAGGGTTAAAGTTAGGTATGGGGTAAGCGCAGACATGCAAGAAGCTGGAGTTAGGGTCTTACAGAAATTGCTCTGCTGCTGCTGGATGCCAGTTTCTTCTAGACGTTTCCCTAACTGGGAGGGGGTTCCCCATATATTCATCTGACGTTAAAGATACAGGCCAAAGAAAGAGCTCTTTCCTTGACATAAGACTAATATGACGGCACGAATAGAGTTACCACATGTACAGCTTACATCCGCGACGGCAGGATTTATTACTGACCCAGTATATACAACAGCTAAACATAATGCCCGTTGTGAATTATCTGGACATAGATAGCACAGTGTATTTGTAAGGGAAGCAACGGCCGTGTGTGACCCTGCATGACTGAAGTGCAGCTCAGTAATGTTAGGAATTGAAATGAAAGGCAAGAGTGGAATTAGGTGTAAGTAATGTCTGTTAAAGAAATATCGAGTAAGGAATGGATATTGTTTTTACCACATCGCATCCGTTAGTTTCGAGTTCAAAGATGAATTATTGATATTCTGTTGTTAATTTTAATATTGTACGTACTTTGCTTGATGGCTCTGAAGAAGGGCCGAAACATTTAGGAGAGTGTGAGCATCTATTGTGTTCACATTCGAGTATATGAAAGGTTAGCTTGATAAATTGAAAACCGTTGTTAATATTATTAGAAGATTTTATCTCTGAATTTTAGGCTCTTTCACATATTTTCATGAAGCGCCTGTTAGCTTTATCAAGTCCGTTTCACGTGTGTATCAGCGCTGCTCCCACTGGACGGAATTAGGTGAAATTTTTTATTGGGAACTTCCATTAAAATATTCCGAGAAATTCCGAACTCTGTTGAAATCGCGCAATGATGTTGGGACCTTCAAATGCAGACCTAAGTACCTTTATTGTTGCCAACGACAATAAACCGCATTAAAAGCGTTCTCATTGATTGAAATGGCATCAAGCTCTTAGGATAAACGAGGAGGTATAAAAATTACGCCAACGCCCCAAAGCATTACTTTATGCGTACATTGATGACCTTCTTGTTTCTTTAGTTGCATCCTGTTACATTTAATAAAAATTGTGTAACTCCGTCAAAGTAAGCTAAGGGCAAATATTTACACTGAAGCAAGAGAGATCATTTATATTGTACCTGACTCGATATGAAAGGGGGTTTGATTTGTTCTAATACTCAGAAACAAAAAAATCACAACCTATATGTTGCTTATCTTCTGTTTCGGTAGGCATATAATCACCCAGTAAAACACGTTTAACACTTTAAACACCACGTTAAATTCCATCTGTCCCCATCTGCAGGCATTATTAGGAGCTCACCTTATTCTCCACGTTAGCAGGATAAGGGTTAAACTGAAAAATTTAAAAATAAAAGCCTTGAAATTCATCTACGTGATATAAAAATCAATGCCTACCTGTCCGTTATAAAGACCAGTCAATTGACGATATTTATGGAAATAATTACTGTTTATTCAGACAGTCATATGAAGTACATATGGTGTTTCATAAGTTACGGTCATATATGTAGGAGACGATTTCCCAGATGTTCTTGATTAAAAAATTATTATAAACATGTGTCCAATTTTGAAACGTTACGGAGTTAAGGCCGCTTGAAACTTATAATGAAAGATAACGATTACTGAATACATATGGAAAAAAATAAACACCTATTGTGTGATTAATATAACGTCTAAATTTAACTTCATAAGTAATACTCCCTTTCATTCAAGGCGACATGTGCTTAAAGCATCTGTCGTAGGCGCTGTTCACTGGAATTCATTTACTATCATTAAGGACACATTAACTGCTGAGAATGAGACCCATGTTTATAACAGATCTTTAATCACAAAGATCTGGGAAATTATATATTACGTTACTGTTTACATCTTGTGAAACACCCTGTATAAACGTACTTATCAAAATTTAGAGGCCTTAATGTTAAAGTAGGTGGTGGATGCAGTAACTGCCCTGCTTTAATGGATTAAATATGCAGAATATAAATACTAGGAAACAACGGTAAAATGGAATACAAATGCAGAGAATGCCCATGGAAGGGCAGTGACGCTGTTTAGATATAGAATCTGTTACCACCCCTTCGAAAATCCATCTTCTTCCCATATCAAGGTTGGGCTACTACACAGTGTCCGCTGTCGATGTGTCTAGTTCAGGGTGGATGTAAGTGGAAACTGTTCCGCTTGACGTGTCGAGTGGCAACCAGTGGAATGTGAGATTCCCAGGCGATGTCTGTAACGAGAGTAGTGCAATCGGTACTGTTCCCGGCATATTTGCGCCGTCTGTAGTACAGATTCTGACAACGTAAGTGTTTGCTGACATGATTTGTAAAATTCTGATGTCATGTAAGTACTGAAACACGAGTAGCTTCCAGAGGAAGAACATGATATCCTCTGTTACTCTGTATAAATATTCCCCTTTCCCTTTTACACTTTTTCTTTCTTTCGTTATTCTTTCTTTTGTTTCTTTCTGTTAATATGAGTTCGTAGGAATTTGCGCATTTAACATATTGCAAGATTAATAGTACGTCACGTAGGTTAGTATTCTAATACCAAGAATGTCCTATGTGGGCGACATTTCAGATTTGGTTTTGAATCACGCCCGAATTTCATTGGCAGTTTCTCCATAATTGTGTTTGCCCTTCTAATTGCCACGACCACTTGACGACACGCTAGGGATTTGCTATCTTGTGTTCCTCTCGGTTACTGTTTTCTCCTCTACTACCCTAGACACCACCACACACTCACCGGACTGCAGCTGCAATTTTCAACCATATCTTGCGCTCGTATACAGTACTATACTATTATACAGGGTGGGCCAAAAGTAGGTACACAATATGTAGTTAATTACTGTATACCTACTTTTGACCCATCCTGTATAATATCATATCCTATCCTGTAGCAAGGCCAAGAAAGATAATATTTATTTATGTTACTGTGGTGGATTCGAATTATTTGCTCATTCCGTGAGTGTGAACCAACTGTAATTACTTGACGAATGAGGTTAAACGTTCTTCCTTACAGCTTTTAACTGCTTTGATTATTTACTAACCTTTTGGTTTTTGATCTGTGAAAAACGTTTGAACTGACAATATTTTTTCTCTGGCGAAGTAACTAACGAACATAAGTATTAATTTACTTCAGTACAGACGTTTTCGAGAAATTTGGAACTTAAAAGTTTTCTAAAAGTGCTCTCTTTTTGTGCAAGAGGAGGGTTAATGAACGTTATAAGAAAACAACTTTATTTAACGTAATTTCACTGCAGATCCTTATAATTGTTTGATCGTATTGAGACTCGCTTCGATCAATATCTCAACGCTGCGATATTAGTTATATACTTTTCAGCACATAATTCTCATAACAATTATACTTAAATTATTTTCACTTCAAGTACAAACGGTCTGGGCTTAATTAAGACCATTTTAGTGCAGATCATCATACGAATTTCGTCTTAATTAAACACATTTCTCAGCTAATCCTAAGAGTTTAATCGTAATGAAATTAATTTCAGCCAAGATCCCCATAGCAGATGGACCTTAATTAAACCAATTTAATGTCTTCTGTAATATTTGTTTGCTGTGGTGTATGTATTACAGACTGGTTGCTTAGATTTTTTCACTGTGCGATTTGCAAACATATTTTAATCTTCTTCCTCATGACGCTGTATAGCCCGGTGGTTGGATGAGTCTGAGAAAAAACTCCTACTTATCTCCACACCGCATGACGTAATTGTGCCGAAAGCTTGTTGTTCGAGTTGATGCTTATCAACCAGAGTGAACGGTGTCACAAATCGGAAGTCCTTAATATACATCTCATCTTCATGGGAACAGCAAATATTGTATCTTTATGCGTTCCGTTGTACATGTCACCTGCTATCTTATTCTGTATTGGACTGTAGGAACTGTAGAGAAAATAGTGTGCTGAAGAGATGATTTGCATGCTGTGTGGTAAATATTTGGAAGGAGGGGTCCTGAATAGTTTGAAGGTATAAGCAGCCGTTCCTCAAAGTCGTGGTTGTTGTTACTGCGGCTCACAATCTAACCATGCGTATTCCAGGTAGAAATACATAAGGTTACACCATGTGGATAATTTGTATGTTGCGGCTTAAATATTCTCATTTTGTCTCCAAAATTATGCTAGACGAAGAAACTATGTTCCATAGACCGTTGCTATTAATTTCCTTCTTTATTCAAATACACTTATACAGTATGAGTCTGAAATATGTCAACTTTACACGAAACCACATTCTACAATGCCTTCTTTCGCTGTTGTGTTCTAAGAGCCAAGAACATCATCAGAAACAATAAATTAAAGTAGAATTTATTTAAATTATTCCAGGTGCATGTTACATGAACATTGTACCATTATTTCACTTTATTTATTCAAAGTCGCCTTCATAATCACTTGCTTTGTGAAATAACGTGCAAATGTTAAGTAAATGATGGCATGTAGGAGCCATTTGATTCTAATTTTAGACAGATTTGCAGGTATGATGCAATATTTAGAGCCGTAACAAACCAGTTAAGAAGATCTGCTATTATGTTCGTCAGGTGTAAGTGTCCCGAGTCTCGGTTTAGATTCACGTAATGAAGATCTAAGAATCAGTGAACCTATATCCTCACTTGCTTACAACCAGTTTGAAAGTGTTCATGTTTGCTTAACTCACTATTGACTGTAACTTGCATGTAATAATTGTTCTTTTTGAGTTTTCCATGGTAAAGGCACCTTAATTCTATCACATATTTCTGCCAGTGTCGACGATACGGGTGGGGCGGAGGGGTGGCATACCGTACAAATTACTGACGGCCCTTCCATGTAGCATGCTGTTTTATTTTTCTAGGTATTATCATTACGTATCGATTGTGCAAAATTAATCCTTTAGACCAAGCACAAGTAACTCTGCAACTGACGGTCACCCTTTCCGGTTTAGCGTCAAGATTTTTATTCGGTGAGCCCCTGCTTGAGGAATGCGGGGAGTGAATAAAAAAAAATTTCTCAGAGTCCAAAATCCCCTGTTGGCAGCCCTGATTTCTCCAGTTTATTTGAGGATATCTGACAATGTTTAATGTGTTAAATCATAACGCCTTTTAACTTCGAACATTAGCTAATATGTGTTAGGAATATCAAACACATGTGAAATTTCTGGAGTTAACTGTACATCCATTATTAGAGTGCCTTACATCTCAGATCGTGCAGTGTTGAGGTGAACTGTATGTGAGACGATCAGCTTCACTTATACTCTTTTGTACTTATGCAGAAAAATTATACATACTCCTGCTCTATGTGCTAACGTGCTCCACTTGAATCCATTTTCCACTCGTACGTGCCATTTTTAAGACCAGTTTTAATAATAATCTGACATCTATGCCTATGTGTTTTAAGTCAAATTATTTATTGCAACAGTCAATCCTTATTCGGTTTCCTACCGGCAATTGTGTTAGATAGTTCCCTCTCATTCTGAAAAGTACTAATTCCATACGCTTATGATACTTGGAATTGGAATTAGGTAATTAAACTGTTTAGAATAGTTGCTCGAAGCAGAAACTAAAATTAACTTTTTAATTTAAGCGTAATTGCAGATTATGTCGAATAAAATTTCGTAGCACTTAGCGTCCGGCTGGCAGAGAAACAGGTCTTTGAGACAATGATGAATGACTCAAAGGAACGGCAGCAATAATAATGCAAGAGACTGTGTGAAGGTGAAGTGGAAAATTGCAGCGGAGGTCGCACATGGACCCTAACAGTCGTTTTTGTCGATATTCCAATATAAGAAGACAAGCGTAACGAACTGAGATTTGTTGAAATGGTCTGCTGATGAGACAATGATTATGTGCAGTTGTAATATAAATCTGCAGACAGTTGCCTCTTGCGCAGAAGCTCTGATGAAATATGAATTCCTGGTTTCAAATTTAGTTTCTCTCAAGGAAAATATAGGAATCTGAGAAAGGCATCAGTGTAACCACTGAAAATCTCAAACTGCTTGATTGTGCGTTAACAGCACTATTTACATTAACCAGTACACCACTTGAAAAAAAATAATTTGGAAAATATTGTGCTCCGAAATCCAATAGAGAACCATATTCCTCTTACGGATCGAAAAGTAAATCCAGATTTGTGGACTGATTAATATAAAAACTTTTTAAAATTCAATGGGAAATTCTGAACGTTTCCATCCCTAGCTAAACTTTTCACAGATAACCCTTTCCTTGATCAACTGTTATACACTGTGGCCTTTGAGGGACACGAAATAACAATTTTCGAGAATGTGCACGTTGTAGAGCATCTTTCTGAAAATATCGAGACTGCAATACCGACTGAAGCATTAGATCCTGTCCATTATATAATTTCTGTTGTTTTACATTCCTATTCGTGACCCAAATCCCAACATTAAACAAACACGTACACACACACAAAATCCGTTATTAATCGCATCCAAATCAGGAATTAGCGGTTCTTCGCTTTCTTAACTATCAATAAATCTAATATTTGCCTGAAAGATTAACGACATATTACAAATACTTGGTCTTTATATATATGGACTTTCGTACTCTTCCGTACGGGATATTCTGATAATATTGGTGTCGCGTTACTTTACTTTCGGGCGAAAAGATAGACTCCGCCTGTTTCAACTGTACGCATTTCATATTTATAAAAATGTAATTTACGTCACATGTCCGGTATACGGATATCCTTACGTCCTAATCACTCACGCACTGTCTCACAGACGCATACACAAAACCGCTGGTCGATTTTCCAGAATGTGACAGACAAGAAATGGAAACTCACGTGTGTACACATGTAAGCTGGACCTCCGCACGAACCTCTTTCCTAAGACTAATTATGCATGAATGCGATCAGAAATTTTGGTGGCCGTGACTAAAACTCGTACTCTCCTGCCTTGTGTCAATGTGACGCCATGTAGTTTGGTACAGTGGTACGGAACATTACAAACTGACGCTGGAGGAAGCAGGTTCCTCCGGAACGGCTATAAACCAAAACACACGGCGTAACTTGTGAGCACACAGTAAAGTTTGTGTTTATGTGTATATAATATTCATATACAGAAGTACGTGATGTGTATACCGGGGTGCTGATAAGTCCTTAGCCCGACCAGGAAGGAAACAAGCTCGGAAGCATGTCAGGGACGCGCGCGATTTCAACAACATCGAGACGCGAGCTGTCATCAATTTTTTTTTTCAAGGCAAGGCACCGAAGGAAATTCACGCCATTCTGACAGAAACATTAGCTTATTTCTTTTCTGGTCGGGCTAAGGACTTATCAGCAACCCTGTATGTATGTATGTACACGTAATACATTCATTATGCATGTATACATGTATATATGTATGTATACATATATTTATGCATGAATGTGTGTAAGTACGCATGTATATATGTGTTCTATATGCACGAATGTGTGTACTATGTATGTATGCAGTCCTGTGTAGATACGTCTGAAGGCTACACGTATGGGTACTTGCACATTGTGTGTGTGTGTGTGTGTTCTTACACTCTGAATATGTATCATATTGAAAAATTAACTGGATCCGAAACATGCGCTGATAGCAATTGTTGGATATGTTTCTCCGGAAACTACAGCATAACTGTGACTGATGTAAGACAGTTTTATACTTCTTACAAGCTGGAATGTTTAGTTCCCTCAAGCTATTCAGTTTTCTGTACCGATGCTGTGAATTTAAATAAGTCGATATAAACAACGAATCGTTCTGTAGAACACGTACTTTTGAGGTAAATTCTCACCTTGATTTCGCTGAGGAGTCGTGGGAGGGAACAATAGACGTGTAGACCTTCTCTGTTCGTGAGGCCGTGAGCCATATTCCGTGAATGTACTGAAATCTAAAGTACAGCAGCACCACCAGAGCTGGACCACGTAATAATTATGTACAGTTTGAGCGTTTGGCACGTGTGGATGTACCATTTTGCGCTCCACTTATGTCAAGGAATTACCACCCGAAGCGTGGCACAGTTTTCGTGGAACATGGCGGTTAGGTAAATATTTGAAGTAAGTGCTTGTGTGCGTCATAAGTTTTCTCGGAAAGTATTGTTTGTGATTTAATTCAGCATGGCAGGGACCGGTTGTACACTGCAGCGCACCCTCGAGCCGTATTGACCACCTGGGAACTTCGGTGATTTACGCAAGCACTGTATTTTCCACTGCCCATTCGCTGCCTTTGCGTATGAATTCATGAATAAATGTGTCGGCAGAGGTATTAGAACGGTTGCGCTTTCCCTGCTACTATCATCAGCACATGTGCCCTCTTGTAATTCATTTTGTCGCCAGTGAAACGTTAATTATGTGACATGATTGCAGCAATAAAATGATCGGGTTAGCAGCTTACAGCTAGCAGCAGCAGCAAGCAGCAGCAGCGGTAGCGGCGGCGGCGGCGGCGGTGGCGGCGGCAGCTTGTTGTGTTTTTGTTTTCCAAATGGTTATTACAGAAACCCCTGTTTAAATGAACTATCCACACGTTATGCAACCTTTGTTGTCCCTGTGTCACTGCTTGTTAGTTCAGGTCACAGTAAAAATCTAAGTTAGTTTTATCAAAATTCAAGCCATCCGTTTACTGCACGACTCCTGGCAACATAATTCTGGCCCGCCTGCGAATCTTTGTAGTAAGTCATGCAAGTATCAAATTTTATGCCACCTTTCATTGTCCTGTGTATGAAGTACATGGTTTTATTTGTTTATTAAAAAATAAAAATGTGTTTTAGCTAAGAAGACTTCAAACCGTGTAAACTAGAAGCAACTGTAGATAATGTCAGTAAGTAGGTTTACTGAGTACCGATTATAATTTAAAAAAAGGAATTTATGTATACTTCCCACAGAATTTGATATGCTGAAGACCTGCACCTTGTCGGAACTGAAGAAAGACAAAGTCGAATATATGCAGCAGAATTCAGCATTGTTTCGTTAGAGAAATAGTCGCATGATGTCAGTGACTTTCTGGCGAGATCTATTCTGTTGAACTCCATGATTATCAGATTTGTTTCCCCACAATTTCTTTAGTTCTTACGTAAAAAGGGGTTTGTATCGTTGAATTCGGCAGGTGATCACCTTGGGTGACATCAAAGTGTAGAATACTTCAGCATTGCAATAATAGCTTCGGAGATGCTGGGGTGTGTATGGGCTAAAATACAGTCTTCCGTGAAATATCGCATTTGGAGGGCGACTAAAAAACTCTATGAATAAATTACATTTACATCATTTAGTAGGTGTCTTTTTAAAACCTGCATAGTGGTTAATATGGAGACGTTGACTCATTCAGAATCATCCTACTGGCTGTGGTGCGTCGTTGTGTGTGATCTAGAAACCTCATGAATGAGGAGGCCTTGGCCCACTGGGGGCTGTTGCACCCCCCCCCCCCCCCCCCCCCACAAACACCCTTTTTTTTTTTTTTTTTTTCTTCTTTTAACATAAATATACACAAAAAACACCCCCCCCCCA
>Ga0123355_10016804_pt1 | contig 11543 bp, 12 predicted proteins | sample TergutEmb28metaG_3_FD_89872 | JGI IMG/M metagenome (GOLD analysis project Ga0123355, IMG submission 89872) | Embiratermes neotenicus P1 segment gut microbial communities from Petit-Saut dam, French Guiana - Emb289 P1 | ecosystem: Host-associated > Arthropoda: Insects > Digestive system > Gut ...
CCACGCGCCAATCATTCCACTCCCATAAGTGGTAGTACCTGGCACCCCATCTGGCCCCCAGGCGTATTGCTGGCCCTGGGGCTGGGTCCACCCAGCAATTTCGGTCTGGCTCGAATTGAAATTTCCAGGTGTAGTAGCTGGATAGTTAATTTCCCAATTGATCCTCTGATATATAGTCCCTGTAAATCCATTAGCCGTAGTATAACCAGCGTTAAACCAAATATCTACCCAGGCCTGAATAGCTGCATCCTGAGCCCCACTTACAATACTAGCTGGAAGAGTTCCATCCGTGGTAGCAGTAGTCCATGCGGCAAAGACCTGACTCTTCCCGCTAGCCGGTGCCCAATCCGGATCCCCAGCCATTCCTGTGACATTGGTCTGGGAGTTGCCTTGGATACCCGCTAGACTAAAGTCTGTCCCGAAGTTCTGAATCGCCTCGAACTGGCTAACTGCCCCGATCCCATAGATCGTCCCAATAGGCGTGCCCGAACCACCGCTAACTATCTGCTCCAGCGAGGGATTATTAGAGTTCCCGGTATTAACCGCATAAACTCCAAACCCGTTAGTCGGATACCCCAATCCGCTACTCGGTGGAGGTGGTGGTGGAATCGGGGTTATCGGCTCGCCCACATACCCTGACCTATTCGTCACCACCCACTGACCACCCGACTGATCCACATACCAGATGAACAGCTGACCGCTAACACTATCCCACCAGGGCAAGCCTTGATGAGGGTTAGAAGGAGGCGTAGCCGAGATAGGAATATTAGGGGTGAACTCGAACCTTATCTCCTCCCACTTGCCATCCCGTCTGGCATAGAGCTTCCCATCCTTCGGGGCATCTGGGAGGGTAGGCAGGTTGAACAATATCCACTTATGTCCATCCCATTGCCAAGCAGCCCCGTTCTCTCCAACTACAACCTGGCCATTAGTCGGCTTTCTAGGGAAATCAAATGGCATCAGGCGGTGCCAGACCCAGAGGTGACTGTGCCAGCGACAGCTAGATTCCCCGAGACATTCACGCTCCCATTAACAACCAGATTTCCAGTAATCGTGACACCCCCCGAGTTAAGGCTTATCGCCCCGCCAGCTAGGCTGATTCCTCCAGTGACAGTCAAATCCCCATTCGGTGCTAGAGTCATCAGCGCCCCCGATGGGCCATTCCAGACCCTAGTTCCATTGGTCTGCCAAATATCTGCCCAATTAGGAGCCCAAGAGAGGTATCGACTGCCAGTCACATCCTGAATCAGGCCAAAGCCATTAGCCACTGGCCCCATGTAGACCCCGGTCATAGCCGAGAGATTGCCCACATCATCCAGGGTCATAATAGGGCCATTCTCGCTGACCCATAACCTAGCCCCATCTGCGCTACGCCATTGGTTAAATGCCAGCGGACTAGCCCGGAATTGCTGAATCTTATCTCCTGCCGGAGTGGCGCTAAACTGCCATTCATAAGCATTTTGAGGGTTAATCCCGAGGGCATTAACATTGGCCTGGCCAGAGAGAACCATGTTACCAGTCTGGTCTAGGGTCATCAGGGACCCACTAGGCCCAGTCCAATCCCTAACCCCCAGGCTCGTTATAAACTCATTGCTAAATCCATTCGCGAAGGTCTCTACTCTAGTTCCAGCCCCATCTACAGCGAAGGTCCAACCGAAGTTGATGCTGTTCCCAAGGCCTAGGCTATTAGCCTGGGTCGCATTAGCAATCCTGAGATTACCCCCGTTATCCAGCCTCATCAACGTAGCTGTAGGCGACATCCAATTGCGGGAATGATCTACGACGTTAAAGAAGTCCCTCCACTGGCCATCATAGGCCTGAATCTTGTGCTGATTATGGTGGTCCGTGCGGAAGTGCCAGTGCCAGCGGGACTGTTCCCGATACCACCTACTATTCCTCTCTTGGCCCCTCCGGACGCCAATATACAGCCGCTCACCTATATGGACGTTAGCCCGCCCAATCCCATCCACGACATAGAGGTCCCCGCTTACGCGGCCTCCTTTGCGGGATAGGAATCTGCCCATCCACTCGGGTTTCTCGCCCGGTCGGCTAAATCCAGTCAAAGCGTTCATAGGGACCCACTGGCCTCCATCCTCATCCACATACCAAATATAGGTCTGCACGTCCCTAGCAGAGAACCAGGCTTCCCCTGGGCGAGGATCAGCAGGGGGCTCAACACTAATAGGAAGAAAAAATCGCCTTTCCTCGGGGACCTGATCTACGACCCCTGTGGTAGGGGTCCACTTGCGCCCATCCCAGCGCCAGACTGCCCCGGTCGGACCAGTAGCGGTCTCACCTACGAACGGGTTCGAGGGGAAATCAAACGGGGCCATTATTCTATCCTAAGAGCAAATGTAGAGCCGATAATGTTAATGTTCGGCCCTCCCGGAGAGAAATCTACCTGAATAGCATTATAAATCGTCATTGGTGCATCAGTAGCAATCCTGACCATATTAGCCGGCATCAATTGAAACCCAGAAGTACCCAGCGAGAATGTCTGTATATTCGCAGTATGTCCATCAATGACGGGAAAATCATCAAAGCTATCACTAAACCAAGTCGCAAGCAGAGTAAGGCTAATCGTATTATCTACAGGAATCACCCCTGCTGAGCCCCAAACAAGCCAATTCCCAGGCGTGAGATCAACCGCAGAAGTGTTATAGCTCACTCCAGACACGCCAACAGTTACCCCAGGTGCCGGGTTAACACTCTGGAGAAATTCTCCTACCTGCCCTGGCGGAGCACTAGAGCCATCCGTGACACCTTGCAATAATTTGTAATTAGCAAGAATTTGTACTAATTCTGGCTGTGTAACCAGGCCCTCGTCAGACCCTATGGGTCCAGGAGGGCCCTGAGGGCCTATTGGCCCTGGGGGACCAACTGGTCCGGTATTCCCTACTCCAGGGGGTCCCATAGGCCCAGTAGGCCCAGGTGGCCCTACAGCGCCATTTCCCCCAGCTTGACCCGCAGCAACCCACTTCTGTCCATCCCACTGCCAAATAGCTCCAGTAACCGGATCGGCGACCTGTGTTACCCCAGGGACTAGATTGAGGGTTGGGAAGTTAATAGTCATTCAGTATCCTACCGCTATCCAATAAACCGTGACATTACCAGCAGCAGTCCCATCAAAGCGCCAAGTTTGCAAAAAGAAGCCAGTCGCACTCGGGTTCTGAAACGTGGCAAGCTGTAGAGCATTGGTGAATACTGCTAGACTTATCGCTAATGTACCATTAGGAAATGGCGCAGTGTATGTTACCTGAGAGTTGCCACCTCCGCCAGTCGTCATCCAACCCCAGCGGAGTAAAGCTCCGCCCGGATTGCTCTGCACCATATTAGCAATAGCGGATAGTGACGCTCGGCTAGTATCGACCGGATGTACATGATTCTCTCGAGCATAAAGCAGGGAGGTACCGACTGCCCCTATCCCATTCATAGGCGGTACTGTAGTAGCTGGCCCAGGCACTGTTCCAGCAGGACCCTGTGGACCAGCAGGACCTACCGGGCCAGCGGGACCTACAGCACCTGCGGAGCCTGCTGGGCCTACAACACCTATTGGTCCCTGCGGGCCAGGGGGGCCTTCGGCCCCTGGAGGACCCTGTAGATCGCCCGATAGATTCCACTCTACACCATCCCACATATACCAATTCAACGTATCGAGCGCCTGCCTTATATCTCCCGGATTATTTCCACTCCCTGGTAAATCCCCCACGCTTGCTACCGCTGGCATAATCTGAATCCCTGGCCCAGGAATACCCTGAGGACCAGGATTTCCTGCGGGGCCGGGAATACCTTGCTGGCCTTGGGTCCCTGCGGGACCAGCGGGGCCAATAGAACCCTGAGTTCCAGCTGGACCAGTGGGTCCTGCCGGACCAGCCGGGCCTATCGGACCTGCCGGGCCTATGGGCCCTCCACCACCAGACCCTCCACCCCCTCTAGTCTGGTTGACCGAAATCACCCACTGCTGGCCAGTCCCAACATAAAGTTGAGCCCCTCCCCTATCCCACCAGAGGCCCAATGGTTCAGGCGGAGCAGTATTGCTCCAGTTCATTATAGTGTTGCCGCCACTATCGCCTTCGGCGGCGACTAAGCCGAGCCACTTAATCCCATCCCACTGCCACAGGTTCCAAACATCGCCTATCTGGGGGTTTGATGGGAAATTAAGCATCGGATTATGGCTCTATACCAACGTGTATTTAACAGTCAAGTAGAATATAAAGCCAACCATTGTGGCATCGTTTGAATTGATTGAGATGCTGTTCTCATTATTGTCGCGCCAAATACTTATAGTACTCCATGTCATAGTAGGCATATCAAAGAACTGATTATCATTTGTAGATAATAGAGTCAAGTCAATTGAAATAATTTTCTCAATCTGAAGACCCTGTATAGCTGGAAGAAAAGCTCTATGCCTGTAAATAGGTGGGCCAGCAAGCTGACTAAAGGATGATGCAGGCAATTCAGCTGAAACTTCCCATACGGGCTTCCCATCTAACCAATCGCGGCCAATCAAATGTGGCTCCGTAGCATAGTCTGGCAGGCTCGCCCCATTACCACCACTGCCAGGGCTACCATTAGCAGCCTGTGTAATCCGGCCTTGCTGGTCAACAGTGATATTGGCGTTCGTATAACTCCCAGGGCTAACCGCCGTATTAGCTAGGCCTATTGTGCCTTCGGTGCTAAACGGGCCGCCTGTAATAGGGGCTGTGGTATTGACGGTAGTAACAGTGCCCTCACCCCCGGTTCCACCCTCTCCACCTGAAATGACGAGATTAGAAGAGCCTAGGAGGCTATTGCCATTTATAGTGCGGATATTATCGCCAGAGACTAACTGATCCTGCTTCTGGTTTAATCTGCCGTTGAGATCAGTCTGATTGACTATATTGCCCTGAATTTGCCCCCAATTTACATCCCCTGGCAGTCCGTTGCCCCCTCCACCATTAGCTATGTAATTCCTTATTTGGATTATTTCTTCCCTAACCCGCCGAAAATTCTCTCGAACAGCTGCGCTGTCCAAAGGAGAGTTAGTCATAGGGATGTTAGGATCTATCGTGGAGGACATAACATCACCCTCATCATGAGTGGAGGCGAACGGCGTCTATACCACTAATATCCTCATGCACGAAGCTGGCTATAGCCATTGCTTCAAAGCCATCAACCTGCTCTGATACTTCAACATCAATACCTCTCGAAGAATTGTTAAGGCTGACAGTCGGGTATGTTAGGCTACTTCCGCCTGCGTGCCATGTATTCTGGCCGCCAGCAGTCAGTCTATCACTGGCGAGTGCTGATATACCACCTGGCATCCGCACAGAGTCTGTGTAGGCATTTGGTGTCTCGCCCCACCAACCAACTCCAATCGGACCAGTCGGGGGAGGCACAACATCACCAGGGCCATAGACACACGCCCTATACCTTCTCCCAGGTATAAGCGGCACATGGATCGGCACACGCTGCCAAACAAACGTACCGCTAGCATAGGCTCCTAGCCGATTAGCAAACGTGATCGTCGAGTCAGGAACCAGCCTGCCCACCGCTGGGCCACGGACCTCATAGAGTGCAAATGTCATAGGCAGAATAATATTGCCCCATGTATCCCAATGGTTTGGGAAGAAATAGGCTGTTAGGAATGATGGTTTGTCTACGTCAAACTCTACACCTATTGTTCCCGGGCCTATCTGGACCTGATTCGTAGCGAATATCCCACTAGTTTCCCCACTCTGCCCGGTCCACTGCCCACGATTAGACGAATAGCGCACTGGCGAATGCTTCGCATGGGACCGCATAACCTCCGCGAAGGTTCTTACCTGGGTCCCAGGCTGGCGAGCCTCCAACCATCCTAGAAAGTCACCCCAGCGGCCAGGGTCGGTTTGCATAGGCACACGATTGGAACCAATCTCATGCAGCGTGAAATCCACATGGGTGTCTATACCATGCTGGGTCGAATAAGTCTCAGCATCCATAACTGACTGCCGGAATAGCCCCCACGCCCAGCCCGGGGGATCTCCGAGTGTATCCATCTTACCCATATCCCAACTGCGGACCATATAGTTGCTTCCGTCCCGTGGGGGCAGCGTATCGAACGCGCCTCCCCCACCACGGCCAGCTATGAAGCCAATATGATCCAACAGCTGCGCAGTCTCAGCAGTGAACTGAAAGAATGTGTACGCGAACGTCTCGACATTCCTCGGGCTCCCAGGCACAAAGCCGCCAATAGGCGTATTAAAGCCATTGGCTTGCATATCCTGCAAGCCGAACATAATATCATCGTAGGCATTAGCCCGAACATCCACATACCAGTGATTACGGGTATGGGCTCCTATCTCATGCCCGTTATCGGCCCAACCATGTAGGATGTTCCAACCGCCTACGTTCCCAGGGCCAAAACTGGTTGTTAGGTAAAAGGTCCCCCGCATGCCGTGTGACTCTAGCATACTCGTAGCCTGATGCCACGAGGCCCAGCCATCATCAAAGGTGAAGCTGACGAAAGTGGTCATTCGGTCTCGAACAGTACATCTACATAGTAGTTGCGATTCTGGTAAGACTGGTTAGGGAAGTTATTACCACCATAGGCGAACAGTCCATTACCACTCAAACCATCCGTAGGAATATTGGCAGCAGGGACGAACAAATTAGGAGCTAGTGGATGCGTGCCTCCGATACCACCGCCAGCTATAACTGTTTGATTCTCGTGGTCCCAAGCCCCAGCCAACTGGTTATTGAAGAAATTATCTGTTAATGAGAAACTGTTAGTCAAGGCGCTAGCCACAAGATATACAGGCTGTGTTGGACTAGTTGGATTACATTCAAATGGCTCATTAAACCTCACCGAGTTCCAACCCTGAACCATATCCATAGGCGGAAAATGTGCATGAGCAACTCCTGTCCCATCTAGCTGCCAAAGAGAGCCAATATGAGGACCATTCATATCAGCAGAATGGCGCCAGAAACTCACACCTAAGATTCTACCCGCTCGCATTACACCAAACCGCAGCCCAAGATTAACGCCCTGAGCTTCAGCTTGTGGATCAGGCTCAACCAAAGTAGTTGGTTGGCTCCTACGAGGTACATTCCCAATCGGGCCAGGCACAGGAGGAGCTATCAGCGGTCTCGCAAAGAACGTAAGTATCGTCATGTGTCTCTCCTATCCGGGCATCGCCGGGGCTGTTTGGACTTGCCGCGCTAGTTGCTCGATCACCTCTTCAGACACTGGCTCAAAGGTTGGAATAGGGCCAGCTATCTGCACCGATACCTCAACATCTACCCCCCTAGCCAGTCCATTCAATGACTGCTCCGGGTATATCATCTCCGTGCCGCCGTTGTGTATGGAGTTCTGCCCACCCCAGGTCATTTGTGTGCGGAACATAGTAGCTGGGCCTCGGACGAAGTTTACTCCAGCGTTGAATGACTCATTCCCTGGCATTTCCGTCATCCAAGGGCCAGTGCCGCCTTGATTCCAAGCACACGCACGATAACGCCTGCCTGGGAAAAGAGGCACCTTAGCTGGCACTCGCTGCCAGAAATACGGCTGGCCTATACCAGCGCCACCCCCAAAGAGATGATGCCCAAATATCTTCTCGGAGCCGGGTACTAACCTACCAACATCACGCCCACGGACTTCATATAGGGCAAAATGCATCATCCTATGAGAGTTAAATCTGGCCTCATAAGAACTCGACCAATAATATGCCGTTAGGAAGCATTGGGCAGCAACCTCGAACTCGCCACCTATCGTCATGGCTGTCTGTATAGGCGATGATGGCATAGGAATCCCACCACCACTGCCCCCGGATAAGCTCATAGACGAGTCGGCAGGCATTAATACCTTATAGCTGTTGTATCTCACTCCGTGGTTAAAGGCATGAGGGGCGATAGCATCGTGGTAGGTTTTGACTTGGATCGGCGCTCCATTGTCGATCTGCTGTCGCAGCCACTCGAAATGCGGCACTATAAAGCCCTGGCTAACCCAGTTAGCATTGCCATTCTGGCTACCGACAATCTCGTGCATAGTATGGCAGCACCACTGATCCACTCCAGTAGCTGCGGATTTGTTCACGGCCTCAGTGACGAGATTGTTTAGATCAGCAGTGGTCCAACCTAGGTATTCCTGGCGACCCAAGCACCAACTTCTAGTCATATAGTTATTGCCGTCTATAACCGGAAGCTCCTCTGTCCCACCCCCACCAGCACGGGCGCCTATATAGCCCGCCTGCTCACACAACATAGCTGTTTCGGCCGAGAGTATGTAATAGGTAAAGGCAAAGGTATCTACCTCAGCTCCTGGCACATTCGCTCTGATCTGCTGCCGTGAACCAGAAATTTCGTTCCATGCCTGATTACCCCTAGCATCATCAAGAGGAAAGTGGTTGATCGTATGACCAGCTATCTCGTGCCCACGACTATGCAAATCGTTCAATTGAGGCCATGTGATACCCTGGATTAGGTTCGATTGGACAAAGTATGTACCACGAAACCCCGACTGCTCCATGAGAGAAGCAGAGGTCATGAAGTTAGGCCAAGCATCATCATAAGAGAAGGTCACTATAGTGGTCATGCGAAGGTAGTCACATTGCCGGTTACTGGACCACGGACTTGTAGAGCCCCGGTTGTGCCATTTAGCCTAAACATCTCAATACCATTATAGGTGATGATGACAAAATTGCCCGCACCGCCACCTAGGAATCCAGCAGATATATGCCATCCTGTAGTAGTGAGGTATCCATTACTCCTGATAGAAATTCCGTGAGCGAAGCCTATAGCATCATCATGAATTGCTACATTGGACAATTCGCCAGTCGGATCACCAATAGTTAAACCTGCACCTTCTCCTGGGTTAGGGGTGATGGTTATAGGCGTGTCTGGTAGTATCCCCCCACCTCCTCCACCTCCAGGCGGGCCTTGAGGGCCGGTTGGACCAGGAGGGCCTATAGGGCCATTTAGACCTGGGATACCTTGCGGGCCAATAGGCCCAGGTAGGCCCAGCGGGCCAGGAGGACCCTCAGGACCCCGATCCCTTAGCTGCATATCCCAGTGTAAACCGGGCTCGTCCCAATGCCCTCCCTCAACATCCCAGCCCATAGAGACTGTTCTGACCCAAGAACCATTCAACCTACTGTAGACAAAGCCATCTTGAGGGGCGTCAATTAACCCATCATGGTTGACCGCTATCACCCATTGGCAACTGTTCCCATCGTCATAGTAGACATAAAGCTGAACAGTCTTAGGATCAAACCAGAATTTGCCAGGGAAGGGGTTTCTGGGTGGCTCTAGACTAATCTCGGCCCGCACAGCCGAATCGGCATACAGCCGGGTGGCCGCATCCATATCATGCCGAGGATGAGCACGTAAACGTAGAGGCCCTCCATCACGCCCTGAAATCCATTCATGGATCTCTAGACGCTTGAAGCTCGGCTGGGTCCCGAAGGCCCTACCGTCTCTTGTCGCGATCCCTATGTCCATCACGTTCACCAGGGCAGATACTAACCACTAGCCCATTATTCCACAGCGTTCCTCGCTCTCGACCGAAGCAATCAGGGGCTAAGTGAGGCATCCGGACTTCACCAGTGAACACCACGTTACCAGGTACAGTGCCACCTTGAAACGCAGGATTTACCCACTGGCCTAGCCTATCATCCCACATATCAATCTGACGCAGATCATAATTATACCCTATTGCCGGTCCCATCATCCCAACCGGGCGCTCGGCTGTTGTCCAGCCTGGAAGTGGCAGCGGGATGGTTGGAGGCGAGCCCCCAGGTGTTGTTGTCACCGTACTTCCGACAAAATTCCGGAGTGCTCGGGGAGTTATTCCGCTTCTACCTTGAGCATCACTAAACTGAGCCAGCAATTCATGCTGAGTCAATATCTCATAGTCCGTCGGCGGACTCCCCTGGGGTGCTCGCGACCTAAAATACCTCGGCCAGGCTGTCCAGGCGGGCCAATTCGTCATCGAACTCGAGCTTGACAGCACCAGACCAAGGACGTCAAGCAATCTCACTTCCAACTCCGAAGATAATCCACAGCCCTTCGAGCCGTATTCCCACGATCAGGAGAGGCACCAAGATCACCACTGCTAGGTGGTTTACACCCTCCCTGATCAATCGGCGTCACCATACACTCAGCCGAAGGTGGCCAGTGTAACTCATAACATCCCTGTGGCTTTGGGATGCTAGCGTTTACCAATGCAGTAGTATCGCACAGGCGCCTGCCTGTCAGCGGCCTACCATTCGGAGACCTTCGACTCATCTGTGGTCTCCGTGGTGGCCTCTGCCAGAAATTCGAGAATAAGGCTTCTTGGCCCTGCCATCTCGATCCCTAATCACCGGGATATGGCGTTCATGAGTGCTCGTATAGTGATACGGCCCTCTATCATCATGATGCGAGATCGTCTCCTGCGGATGCTGCTTGTGCAGCTCGTCCACCGCGCCTGAAAGGCTGTGCTCGCCTGCGGCTTCGCCTGGGACTATATTCCTGCCAGCAGGACTAACCGTCTTTCTGTGCTGTTCAGCCATGGAGTGACTCCTGCATGATCCTGAGTTTCGTCTTCGTCAAAGTCTTCGTCTTAGGTTCCGTAGAGAGTGGCGTGTAGCCACGCCAATGAACCGTCACGACTACACTATTCAATCGAGCAAAATTGATCGCCTCATCTAGATCAGTAAATACCGCGCTGCCAATACCATTAAGCGCCAAATTTTTACAAATCTGAATCCCAATAGTATGTTTACCAGTTGCCCGACTAACCACTGGCATGTATAGGTATCGTAACTGATCTAGGCCCTCTGGTGTCCACGTATGTTTGCACTCGAGGATAGTGGCCCAGGACTCTACCAGCAGCAAATCCGTCTGACAAAGTCCTGGGCCGTTGGCATCGCGAAAGCTCCACCAGACACCACGCCGGTAGGTCGGCAGCTGTTTCGCGACTGCCCCCTCAAACCGCTTCCCAAGAGCCTTAGCCCCACGGGGACGCGAATGGGGAATCGCCTCGGGCCAGCGGCTGAGTTCGTGAGCCTCCAACAAGTTTCGTACTCGTCTAGACACCAACAGCTACCCAATAAACAGGGATTCCATTCACAGGCGCGCCAGTTGTCCTATACACATAAACTATAGCATTGGTCATCGTAATAGAACCAACCGTAGCAAAAACATCCCAATTAGGCCCAATAACTCCAGCCACAACAGCATCAATACTACTAAATGCTGGATTAAACGTCACTGCTAGCTGCCCATTCGCATCCGTAACCCCAACGCCGCCACGAGGCAGCGGAATGCCAAGCTGAACATTACCCGTGGCCGTAAGATTAGCCGTGGTGATTGACGTGGCTTCCAACGTAGCCGTAGTTATATCACTGGCTCCATTGACCGGATTATCACTCATGTCAATAGGACCAGACATTTCCAGGTCAGTCGCGAACAATTCCTGGACCGAAGTCGTTCCAGCGACCGTAACATTACCCTCTATCGTCTCATTTCCATTATTAACCATCTCCCCGACTTCAACAGTACCACTAAAATCACCATCCTGACCACTAACCATGGCCCCAGAGATA
>Ga0123355_10016805_pt1 | contig 11543 bp, 5 predicted proteins | sample TergutEmb28metaG_3_FD_89872 | JGI IMG/M metagenome (GOLD analysis project Ga0123355, IMG submission 89872) | Embiratermes neotenicus P1 segment gut microbial communities from Petit-Saut dam, French Guiana - Emb289 P1 | ecosystem: Host-associated > Arthropoda: Insects > Digestive system > Gut ...
CAGGAGGTGGGATGTGGGTATATGGACTGGATTGGGCTGGCCCAGGATAGAGACAGGTGGCGGACACTTGTGAGTGCGGTAATGAACCTTCAGGTTCCGTGAAATGCGGGGAATTTCTTGACTAGCTGGAAACCAGTTAGCTTCTCAAGAAGGACTCTGCACCATGGAGTAAGTAAACAAGTAAACTTATTTCGTATCATCACGTTGTATTACAAATATTCATGTACATGGCAATAAAAACAGGTCAAACACGATTGAATGCAATAAATGGAACTATACATTGTTACACGTTTCGATTCCCAAGAAAGCATCATCAGGCAATTCATACAAAACATTTAAAACACATCAGTTTTTTGTTTTTTCTTAGATTTTAGTGAGATCTCACTAATTCTACGCTATGTAATGTGCTATGAGCTAATATAAAACGTTTTAATAAACCATAAAACGACTAACATTACTTATATATATATATTTGTTCTTTGTATTATCGCGGTTCATCTAATAAGTTTTTCAGTAGCACGGATAATGTTATAGAAGGTACAGTTAGGTCTACTAAAAGTTAAAAGGAATGCCTCCGTGCGCATTTCCACATATTTTTGATAAGCTGTTTAATGAATAAAAAATTGGCACAACTTGTAAGAGAGTAGACGTGCGCAGTTCTGTATTCCGGTAGTTGCCTGAAGGGACTGAGAACCACAAGGAACCTCGTCAGATAAGCCAGACCAGGTCTGAGTTTTAGAACCGGCGGCTTGCAGACTAGCAAGCATGAATGCCATCTACATGACGGTGAATTCACTGTGGTCATTATTGTTTTTACAGCAATCTTATAGTTGTCATAAGCGATATAATTGAAATGAAGCAATGCATTGAAATATTGGAGCTATTTTATTGCATTTGCGACAATGAGTGATGCGCTGTTACAGCAGCTGCTGGTGTGCCGCTGAAGAGACGAGATATACCACCGTCAGATCTGTTGGTGTTTTTTGCAGTAAAAAAAATAGAGGTCTTAATTAAATACAATAAAACTCGTTTCTCCGAAAGCGACTGTGTCTCCTCATAATGCAGGGCTTGTACTCAACCTCGAAGTCAACATTACAAATTTTTAAAAAATAAAATAATAAAAAACAAAATAAGAAGTTATTAATGGATCTCTGTTATCGTTAAAAGCCGTAAACTCTGCCCTCTGTGACGTCACGCCCACTACTGCCTACAGAAATTATTTGCTATAGCAACCGCGTAGAGTAAAATCGGAACAAGATCCGTGACCACGAAGATAAAGCAATATAATTATTGGAAATATACGTTTATAAATAACGTCATAATCCCCTCAGTTAGCCAAGAAATTTGCAGCTTTATGGAAGGCAAAGTTTCAAAATCGTGTTTACCAGAGCCCAAAAGTAAATCCTATATTTTAAAACCCGAGTGACTTTGAAGAGCGTTTATTATTATTATTATTATTATTATTATTATATTCCTTTAAAGGTTTGAGGTCTCACATCTGTTTGGATTTTTTTTTCTTTTTAACCTTCCAGTTACAGGCCAGATGACATGTTCAAGCACAAATATGTAACCTATACTACCTTTTTTGACGTTTTGCTGACCGTGCATCTCAGTATATTTATCTCAGTAATTAACCAACGTGATGTACAAAATTTTTGTTTCACAATAAGTTTATTTCATGCCTCTACATGTTTCGAGCACATGTGCTCATCATCAGGAGGTCAAAATTGTATTACACAGCCTCTGGTATCATCACACCTATAGGTGGCCGTCTCGTGCACGAGACGGCCACCTGTGCCACATGTGCTCGAAACATGTAGAGGCATGAAATAAACATATTTTAAAACAAAAATTTTGTGCATCAAGTTTGTTAATTACTGAGATATCTATAATACCTTACATTGTGAATTGGGTATGAAAATTTGAAAAAAAAAAATGAAATATACGTGCAATGCACAATACAGCTGGGATGTCTCACCTTAAAAAAAGACAAATATGAAATTAAAAATGAGAAACTAAGAAAGAGACAAAAACGCAGTTATTTTGAAAGGTAGCCGTTTCATTGCTTATTTATACCATAAGGAAAAATTGTATTAAGTAGGAGCAAAACGTTCGGTAAAGTTCAAGTATGTGAAATTTAAAATTTTAAGAAATGACAAGAGATTTGGATTCGATTAGACAAAATTAAAACTGAAGGCACGCTTATGGAACATGACATATTTTGCGAGAAGACAAGCACACAAAAATAAACGTAAAATGTAATACTAATAAATGGGCAAAAACTGTTTCACAAAACATGGCCTCCGGTAAAAAACAATAAAGATTTACAGGAAGATGACTGGCCCTGCAAATTCTGAATATTGTTGTTCCAATTCAAAGAAGATAGGAAATGTGTAGGTCTATTAATATACACGTACAAGTATTTGTAAACAAAAAAAAAACCTTCGTGTGATAACGGATTGTGTTTGATACCTTCTTTTCATGCGTTCTATTTCCTTTTATACGCGCCCAGAGACGACTTTTGAGTAAAGGTCACACAAGTCTATTGAGTGGTGTGGGGCGACAGAATATATAGCGTTTTCATTCCACGCAGCCTGAACTATAAGAAAAGATTCTATGTGGAAGCAACCAGCCTTCTCAAACTTTTTTTTACAATTGATTTCTGAATCTTTGAAACAGACTTTAATTTCTGAATAGACTTTGTTGAATGAGCAAAATGGAACCGTAGGTAAACTACTAAGCTGACGCCCAAAAAAACTCTTTTATTTCGTACATCATGTGGTGAAAAAGTAAAGACACAAAACAGACGTATTTAAAGAGGCGACCATTCTGGCTATATTTCCCCAAATTTTGTCGTTAAACCTCTCAATCGATTTCCGTGACATTAACATCGGATATCCATTGTAGTTAGGTCAATTCAGTTACGGTTCATATAATTTAATGATAACTCCAGTTACATAAAACATGAATGCAAATTATGCAACGGGCTCAAAGCTACAGACAACGAGAACGTGACTTACGTTACAAATGTAATTAAATTGTATACATTTTATTTGTAAAACTTTTTGTTATGGCAAACATTTAGCTAAATACAAGAAACCATTACAGCTGGGGACTACAGCATGCTTAGATTTTCACTGATATATTTGAAACTAATTTAGTTAGACATCAGATTATATCAGGTATATAAAATATCAAGAAAGCATCTAGAAAATAGTTCCACTCCTAACAGGACAGACTCTTTCGTATATATTGCCACTTTACAGTAAGAGGCGTCGTTTTCTAGCGTTCTAATGTAGAGGGGAAAGAAGCAGTACATCATGTTATAATGTGTTAGCGAGAGTAAGGCTGTATAAAGCTTCTCAGTGACGAGGATAAGACTACAATAAACATAAGATATATAGTACGGCTGAATCAAGGCACGACAAGTCAACCACTTCCTTCGGAACATGAGCGGCATACTGCGATGGAACAACGCAGTAGTAAGATAGTTATGAATGGAGAGGAGATAACGACTGAGATGCAGTCCGGTCGCAAGGGAAGAATGAGAAAAATCACGAAGACACAGCACTCCTTATCATTCTCTCTACATTCCTCTGCAAGAATAGAATGTGTAATGTTCTGGTAAGCAGATATGTCGGAGCAAAGCCACGTGGAGAACAAAAGCGCAGATGTCAAAAAATTAGTTGTGATAACGGAAATTGGATGAAACTGGAGGATTTCAGTAGCGTTCGTTGGTGTCGTGTGTCAAGGTTACAGTGGCCTTCTATTAACATGAGTGTCGCATTGAGATAAAAATTTGTATTAATATCAAATTTATGTTACTATCATAGTACATTATCTATTAAATAATCTTAACATGGTTTATAACGAGTTATGTATAATTTTTTTTCGTAACTTATATTTGAACTTTTAGCTTACATGATTTGTAACGGTCTGTTTTTCTGCGTCATCCTTTCTGGTCCCGACGTTTGTTCCCATCTCGATTTTTTGTTTGTTTGGCTCTTTGTGCTCTCTTTGTAATTGGTCATTAAACTGTCTAGTCAGCATGTAAATAAATAAATAAAAAGGGAATTTTTATAATTACATTATTATTATTATTATGTATAATCTGATTGCAGTTCATGATAAAGTTGACGACGTAAGAGGTAACACTGAACAACATAATGTTATGTATTAAAGTGACAACTGCAAAATCATTGCTAAAAATTCCTTAAGAACGCACACTCAGGCACTTTACTTCCTCAATCGTTTGTAATAATCTATCGCTTTAAATATGACGCTGATAAATTCGGCCTGTGATGCAGGTAATGGAAAGTGAGCAATCTTTATATAAGTCAGGAAATTACAATTGAATTTGCGTTTCATAGTCAGTGGAAAATAATTTGCATCAAGTTATTTATTTCAAGAAGTAAAAAAGCGAAATGATTATAAGTGAAAAGGGGATTACATTAAAATAACAAAAAATGTAGTGTTGAATACAGAAAAGAAACAGGACGTGTGCGAGAATGGGGTGTAAAAACGTAAGAGGAAACACGTGCACTTGATAGGGCATTAAAAAAAACTGAGATTATAAAAGACAATTAGACGAGAAAATGCTAAAAATTATGGAATAACAAATGGACACTTTGGTGAAATGACATTCGGTGATACATACAGGCATTTAAAATTATGCAAAATTTAATTATATTGCAGAAATACATGTGGGAAATTTTGGTATAAGGCGTGGAGATGTAGTGCCACAGGCGAGAAACGAAATGCAGTTTAAAAAAATTGGAAATTTAGCTCGATATAGGCCAACACACATAGAAAAAATACGTAATTTTTTAACTTATGAAAAGAATGAAAGTGGATAATACACATAGCAGAAGTCGTTACTACATACACGAAGAATGGACAGACGATGCAGTCAGCAAGAAAAGGCGATGATCTTCGGTTATAAACCTAGAACAAACTGGGAGTAAGAGAGAAAGATTAAGGAAAGTGTGAAAAGAAAATTCTGAGTAGAAGCAGATAGTAGTTTGAACAACCCACAGTCACAAGAATTTCCAACAAAGGTAAAACGGCACAAACTCCTCCGTCGCTAAGCGCCGTCCCATTGTGTACAGAAAGCTACGCATTGTTCCATCCTAGACTATATGGAGGTAAATGATCGGGTTCATGCTTCGACCGTTCAACGGCCCGAGAAAGGGGCCTTGGAATTCCAGTAATTAGGACGACTTAGAGCCATTCCCTTGCTTTCTAATTTATATATCAGGCAATAATAAAAAATAAGACTTTTTTTTGAAAATTTATGAATAAAGTCCATCATTGCAAAAATATTTAGATATTATAGACACTACAATTCGAAGTCAAATTTTTTAACTTTCCTTCCCAATATTGTTTTTGAGTCTAACATTTTTATGTCATTTGATATTCTGGAAACTATTTGGCCTCAAAGGGATAAGAAGTAATAGGCAGAAGGAAAAGGGTAGGTAATAAAAAATTGTATAATGTGTACAGTCAATCAAATGCTATTAGGGCAATCACAACACGGAGAATGTGTTTGTCGGAATACGTAACACACATTGGTAAAATGTGAAAGGGATATAAATTTTAGAGCTGAAAGCTTGAGAAGTTTAGCCACAGAGAGGAGCATGCATTTGAAACGAACCATTAAGAAATAAGGTGAGTGTGTGTAAAGGATTCACTTTATCCAGGATAGGGTATATTCATAAATTCTTGTGAGTGCAGTAATGAAACGAGACACGCAGTGACGCAGTCGGTTGAGGCACTTCGCTAAAAGCCATAAGTTCACGGGTTCGACTCGTTTGAATTTTTTATTGACATAATCCTTCCCGCCTCACCAAGGCCCTGGGGTCGACTCAGCCTATATTAGAAATGAGTACCAGGAATATTTCCTGAGGGGTAAAGGCGGCTGGTGCATAGAGCTGACAACCTTACGCCCCCATATGCCAACTGTCTTGAAATCTGGGAGCCTCAACCTCCTGGAACTTATGGACCTGTAGTAGGCCTGTGTAGGGATTGCTTTATATTACGTTACAATAACGAAATTTCGAAGTTCATTAAAGAAAAGGAACTTCTTGACTCAGTTGAGCTAAGCGCATTACTTCCTTCTGAAGAAAGACTCGGCTTCCAGTATCGTATATGGTAACTCTCTTACCTCGCCCTGGTGTACAAAAGTCGTGTGTTAGAACAATACATAAAAGGAACACTGAATTATAAGTCACTCATGCACTTTTACGGTTCATCCTGTTCCAACTTCATCATCGTGACGTAGGCCCAAACAGCAAGGATCAATTTGAGCTCTGCGGGGGTGTAGAACCCTCGAGACGGGGGAAAACTTTCTGATATATATTTTATTATTAAATATAATAAATTGTATACACAACCACCAACAACAACATATCCTGCTGGTATAACTTTACAAGTTCCTCCCCCTACCTATAGCAAAGACAATTTATGGTACTGAGAATGGGGCACTTTATAACGAAAATCTTGATGCAAAAAATAATAAATATACAGTGTACAATATATTAGCTTCCATGGTGCACAAAGATGCCCTCCTGCCAACATAATGCACATTCAGTTTAAGAGAATCAGTGGCATAAGGAAAATGACACACTTCTGCCCAAATTTGACGTTCATAGGGCCGTGCATCATGATATTATTTCTATAGCAAAACCAACTAGATGCATCAATGTATCAAATTTATTTTATTTTGGAATGACACTCTACATGTTTCGGACGGTCTTTCCGTCCATCGTCAGGAGTTCAAAACTGTACATACAGCAGCATCTCTTTGACAAATGCCTGTTGCTGTATGTACAATCTTGAATTCCTGACGATGGACGGAAAGAACGTCCGAAACATATAGAGTGTCATTCCAAAATAAAATAAATTTGATACATTGGTGCATCTAGTTGGTTTTACTATAGAAAAAAACACTTCTCCCCTTTTGTCTATTTATTTAATTTATTTATTTCACATTTGAACTACTCTTAATTTCTGGAAGTCAAAATCTGCTGCTTCAACGACAGCCATTCTTAAGTACCACAAATGAATAGAGATAATTTAGTAAACGAATACTGGGCTTATGCTGGGGAATTCACATAGTTCTGTCTTGCAATTACGCGTCGCGTAACTATGCCAAGAGGCGCTGTAAGATATTGTAAAACGTTATGTTCATTGCAAAAATGGTTACGAAGCGCCAGATTTCTTGTACTGTAGCAAATAAAAGGATTTACAAGACTCCCGACTGTGGACAGCACGTCTGCACTGCCATTTCTTTGGAAGATATTACAGATATATGAATACAAACTTACAGTTTTGGAATTAACTCAGGATGTCGTAATCACTTACAAAAATTATTGCCAAAATAACACTGCGCTAATATCTTTATAAACGGAACAGATTAATTCGTTTTTCTGTCCAAATACATTTATCCTGTGTTTACAGATTGGGACTGACCTCTGAAGTTCTGTTTCCCATTAATTTCCTCAGATTCTAGGTCCGCAAAGCTGAGTCCCATACTCTACATCCGATTATCCGTTTCGATAAAAAGATGGTGGCCTCAGATTATTACATCACACAGAAAGGTAAATGTAGAAGAGAATTAATAATGCACGTTTTTCAATCCTTAAACTTTTAAAAGCATGGTCCCAGCATGTTAACAACGGTATCAGTTATACGAATAACCCACATCCAAAATTGCAGCATAAAAGTAAGAATTGTCTTGTTCATCACCATCATCATCTTCTTCCATGGATTAGGTCGTTTGACCTGTTCCGGCATCGACGCATTACCATCGTTTCCTGGGGCGTCCACGGTCTCTTCTTCCTCGAGGTTTGCAGCTGAAGGCGTGTATCGGGAGTCTGGCGTTGTCCATTCTTTCAAGGTGGTTGATCCAGTTTTGTTTGTATTTGAGAATTGTCTTGTTTTAAATTAAAAATTTACATCTAAAGCTACTTTTCTTACGTTTAAAGAGTCAGTTTGTTTTAACAAGTTTATTATTTTATTTTACCTTAAACTGATAGTTTGACGTTCTTAAGACCGTCTTTTACATAGGCACTTACATAAATCAACTGAACTTTAAAAGCGGTGTTGTCGATATGTGATATGTGGTGCACGTGTGCAGCAAAACCAGGCGTACACACCACAGATAATGTAAAACTGCCTTTTTAAGCTGTATGAGTAACTAGCCGATTAATTTCAAGCAGTAGAAGCGTTCTTGAAAAGTTGGTAGTAGCTTATCTGATCAAGAATTTCTCCGCCGTTTATGACATCCAAGTTTTCATTAGAGTGTGTTCAAGACACAGACAGTAGATTATTAACAATGACACTAGTAACACATAATTATATCTAAACTTGAAGAAGACATATGGTGTATTCAACGTTAAGAACTGAACGTGTTTGCATATGAGAGTATAAATTTGCAATACAACAGCGGTTTCCGAACTTCCTCCTTAAACCTAACCGTAGTTTGGATAAAGAGATTTCATAAACTACTTCTCAGAATCCACACCCGCCAGAAACTTTTACGAAAGTATCACGTCCAAAAGTCTGACCTGTACAAATAAAAGTTTCAGCATTGTGTCTGATCCGGTAATTGCATTTCACACGTGTCTAGGTAGAAAAGGATTTAGAATGTCAGTAGTGTGCTAAAAATGGTACTGCAACTGCAAGCGTTTTCTGCTAGCAGGAGGTAATCAATTCATTCAGCAAGAAGGCTAATTAATGACATACATTTAAAACTCATTTTCAGTTTATGATTGCAGTAGATTTAAAACATTTTTTTTTTTCATTTTTATTCATATCCTCTCACAAAAAGGGATATAATCAAAGGAATTAAGAATCTACTCACTGTCGCTCCACATACATCACTTAATGTTGCACTTTCAGAGAAATGTTGATGTTAGTTGTAGTACAGTCACCCGAGCGAAGTTCACTTCCAACCAAAAACTCGAGCAGGATTTTAAAACAACCGGTGGGTTATTTTCCACAGCCGAAATTTCTTTATAATTGCTAAACTTTGTTCCCGACTGTGTAGATTCTTCATGAGTTAATGGCGAGAAAAATTTAGAGAACTGATGTTATAAGATATCAGCTGAATAAATTAAGCTCTGAGGCAAGTTTCATTTTCCATGCACATGTCGAGACGGATGAATGGTTCATAAAAGCTAGAATTTCTGCTCGAAACTCTAATAGTCACAACAGCTCTGCCCCTCACGAACCACCCACATGTCTTTGGCGTCCCTGAACAGGTGATTGAGTAAACTATTTATTTATTTCTTCAGAAATACTAAAATTTGTAGTTTACAGGCCTTGACTTAATAAAATTCGCAAATTAACCTCAGGTCCAGAAACTACTTCAACATTTCAGTCATTCGTTCTGCGACAAGGTATTGTTTCTGGATAGCACAGTGAATCCAAAACATACTTGGAATGATTTCTTGTATTAGAGCTGCAAATTCATTATACTTTCCCGTCAATGATGTGGATCAATCAGTGCAAGTCTATGCAACGAGACCAATCCACCTATGTAAGCGTCATTAAAATGTGCAACAGGCACATGAAAAATATCTTTTCTTGCTTACGTCCTTAAATGGATAGCACAACTACAGTTCTCTTGAGATCGTACCTTCATTCACGTAGGCTGCCAATACTAAAAAGATAAACACAGTTTCTCGCTTTCTGTACAGGACTGGTGAACATTTTCGCTGCTCGTTGTCAGATTTACCTCGGATGGTCTTACCAATAGGACGCGGTTCTTGCCCTCATTTTTCTTGCGGTGATGTCTTGAGTTCAATGGGATATTTGCTCCTTTGTAGTTATAGCTTATTAAATTTTTAGCTTGTGCACGGTTATGACAGCTACGGCTCTTTTCTCATTTCATTTGTCAGACGGCTTCTTAAATAGGACTTCATATATTTTACAGTAGAAAATAACCGACAAGATATCAGAGCCTAGTGTTTTCTTGTAACTGTCTTTCCCTGAATATGCGTACTTCACGGTGTTGAGGGTGGAGGCTCAGAGAGATAGAAGTAATATATCTTATGAAACACAAATTCGTTTGGTGAGATGAATTATCAAGTGAGTTTAGATCTTAAGGTGGGCTAAACCTGTAATAATTGGTGCCTGTTGTCATCTCGGTTGGTGCCAGACTTAGCACTGGCACAAATGATTTGGCCCTTTCACATTACTTGACATGTCCTTAATTACTCAAGACGGCGTATCTTTGAGCAAAGCTAGGTTGCCATGCCAATATATTACTGCATTTTCTCCGAACGTGCACCGAAGTACGTGTTCGATAGTTTTACATGGGCCGGTCAAGCGTTATGCAAGGACATGTGCTTCTGAACTTCCGTCATTCGGTAGCTCAGTAAATATGACGTCTCAAGTGCCACTTGTACGTGCTAGTTGCTGTTGCTACTAAATCAAAAATTTCGTTCTTCCACTCATTAACTTCTCATTAGAACTTTACCACGTAGGCCTCCTTAGTTTCTACGTAGCGCCGAAGCAAAGGAATAAGAAAACTGCGCTCTTTTGGATTATTACGCAGCTAGTAGTGGCAATTTCTTACCGACGCGGGACAACCTATCGGTCACATCTTCAGGGCTCAATGTGGGTAACAAATAACCACTACTAGCTGCATAAAAACGCAGAAGAGCGCAATTCTCTTCTACTTCGCAGTGGAAGCTTCAAATCAAGCAAAGAACTTTGAACTGCCGTTTGCAGGACCTAACAAATTGCGCACTACGGCTCTTGAACTCCCTATAAATGTGTGTGTGAATCATAACGAACATACATTTGGTCATATTTTCTTTCTTTTATACGCGTACTTCCTGAATTAAGGTTCGACTTCAATATTCTGCCCTTTGCATATTAAGGTACTCTGTTTTGGACTGTTTAAAGGCATTGCCAGCCATCGTTTGATGCCCATTGTATTATGGTGTGAATGAAGTACAGGCAGTTTGATTAATCCTGCCTATGATTGCTTTTGTATTCCAGACCGGTCCCGACTTTTTGTATTCCACGTACTACAGAAGTACTGCTGATGAACCATAAGAACATTAATGATATTGGACTTGACCTTTAGGCAAAGTAAGTCTATAGCAATATGCTACTTGAATATGTTAATAAAATCCAACGAGATGCAACAGTATGCAGTCTGATTTATTTTAATGCAAAATCACTCTACAGTTTTTAGTACTCCTGATGATGGGTGCGGTGGACACCCGAAACATGTAGAGTGATTTTGCAGTAAAATAAATCAGACTGCATACTGTTGCATCTCGTTGGATTTTATTAATATAGACTTGGGCGCGTATGGGTGAGGAGAGGGGTGTATAGGGTCTTGGTGTGGAAACCGGAGGGAAGGAGACCACTGGGCAGATCTAGGCGTAGATGGACGGATAATATTAGAACGGATCTCCAGGAGGTGGGATGTGTGTATATGGACTGGATTGGGCTGGCCCAGGATAGAGACAGGTGGCGGATGCTTGTGAGTGCGGTAATGAACCTTCGGGCTCCGTGAAATGTGG
>Ga0123355_10016806_pt1 | contig 11542 bp, 11 predicted proteins | sample TergutEmb28metaG_3_FD_89872 | JGI IMG/M metagenome (GOLD analysis project Ga0123355, IMG submission 89872) | Embiratermes neotenicus P1 segment gut microbial communities from Petit-Saut dam, French Guiana - Emb289 P1 | ecosystem: Host-associated > Arthropoda: Insects > Digestive system > Gut ...
ATTCGCATAGGGGCATCAGGCGAAAATGTGCGACTGATACAGCAGGCGATAAATCGACTTGCACCGCTTCATCCGGGTCGGCTGTGGCGGATTTCGGATGACGGCATTTTTGGCCCCATAACCAGAGATGCTGTTATGGCAGTACAAAGCATATTTGGCTTGGTCGTGGACGGCATTGTTGGGCCGATTACTTGGGATCGATTAATGCGCGAGGCCGACGGGCAAGGCGAAAGGATGATCATGCCCATCGATGATGAGATCCTGTTCATAAAAAGCGAAACCGAAAGCAATAATTTCGATTCGCAATTCGCGTTGCTTGCGAGTATGCTGCTGTCGGGCAGAGCGATGCCTCGAATGAGAATGTGCAGAAGATTTTGACAGGGTTGATAAAGCCTCTTAACCCGAGTTCGACATCTTTAAGACCCTATCGCAGTGAGTGATTTGGCGAAAACAGCCGGATATTCGATCACAAGCATGAGGGCAGCCAAGAGGAAATGCAAAAAAATAAGCAGGATGCGGTTTTCAAAGCTGCACTCTGCTTATTTTATTGGCCTTTTGAAAAAAAGTTCAAAAAATGACTTTTTTATGTTGATTTTTTCCTTTCGATGATGTATAATGTTAAATATATATTGTATTTCTATTAATTTTCTGTAACAATTTTGGGACAATGTTACAGAACAAAAACATTTTGGGAAAATGGATATTTATGATAAAAATGAGCAATGCCACAAAGATTTATGAAAATGGTGTCCGGGGCGTGCAAGATGTTACGCTTGATATTGACAGGGGCGAATTTGCCTTTATTGTCGGCATATCGGGCAGCGGCAAATCTACATTAATAAAGCTTTTATTAAAAGAGATTGACCTTACCGAGGGCGAAATCTTCATAAACAACGACAATGTAACACATTTTACAAAAAGGGAAATTCCGTTTTTGCGGCGAAAGATGGGTGTTGTTTTTCAGGATTTCAGACTTTTGCCCAACAGGACAGTATACGAAAATGTGGCCTTTGCCATGCAGATTACTGATGCTACAAACAGAGAGATACGCCGCAACGTCCCCATGGTATTGGCTATGGTGGGCTTGCAAAGAAAGTCCAAGGCATATCCAAACCAACTGTCTGGCGGCGAACAACAGCGATGTGCACTGGCTCGCGCCATTGTAAACAATCCCCCGCTTTTGTTGTGTGACGAACCTACGGGCAACCTGGATCCGGACACGGCCTGGGACATCATGAATATCTTAAACGAAATCAATTACAGGGGCACGACAATTGTCATGGCCACACATGCCTGGGATATTGTTGACGGCATGAAAAAACGGGTAATTGCCATCAAAAATGGCTTCGTGATCAGGGACGTGGAAAGAGGCGGTTACAGCGATGACATCTACTCCGAAAGCTAATAGAAAGCCACCGAAACGAGCAAACACAAAAAAAATAAGCTCAAGCGACTTTAAGATGCGCAACGTAAAATATTATCTGATAGAAACCTTCCGCAACCTTGTACGCAACAAATTAATGACGTTGACATCCGTTGCCACCGTTGCCGCTTGTCTGCTTATCGTGAATTTTTCGTATGCGTTAGCGTCGAACGTAAACTTCATACTATCTTATATAGAAACCTCCATTGGCGTTACCGTTTTTATTGATGATGAACTTAACGCCGACCAAATCGACGCGCTGGAGCAAGAAATTTTGCAGCTTGACAACATATCGGGTGCAAGGTTTGTAAGCTCGGAAGAGGCCTTGCAACGTATGATTGCCGGCTTTGAGGAAGCCGGAGTTGAGGATGTTGGGGATCTTATGGACAATTTGGGTCCCGGAACTTTGCGTCACTCTTTTGAACTGGAAATTATCAACATAAGGGAGCAACGCCAAACCATAGATGAACTGTGGCAGTTGCATGGCGTGGCCAATGTAAACGATGCCGAAGCCGTGAGGGAAGCACTTATAACCCTTAACAATTTCGTGGGCATCCTTAGCTTTGTGATAATTTTGGTGCTGGGAGTTTTGGCCGTAGTTATCATAACCAACACTATAAAACTTACGGTTAACAGCCGTCGCAACGAAATCATCATAATGAAATATGTGGGTGCCACCGACTGGTTTATTAAATGGCCCTTTGTGTTAGAAGGCATAACCATCGGTATCTTTGGTGCCATAATCCCATTGGCTGTGGGATGGTTTTCTTATGACCGCATCATCGGTTCTATACGCAATTCAGAATTTGCTTTGATGTTGGAGATACCCTTTGTATCTGCCACGGAAATTTTCCCAATATTTGCCCCGATTGTGTTGACTCTTGGGGCAGGCATGGGCGTGCTGGGGTCTATAACTTCAATGCGTAAACACCTAAGCGTCTAAACTTCAAAAAGGAGCTGAATCTATGAAAGTAAAATCGTGCAAAATACTGATAACTCTGTTTCTGGCAACCTTAGCTTTTTTTGCCATAAGCGTAAATGTGCTGGCAAGCGATGACCTAAGGACGTTGCAAAACCGCCAGCAGGACATTTTAAACAACATTGCCCAGCAAAGAACCCTATTGGAGCAGGCTCAGGCAGAACGAAACGACACCATGGCAGAGATTATCTCTCTGGACATTGAGCTGGCCGAAGTGACATACGCCTATTATAGAGAGATGGAGAATTTGGCAACAGTGACGGCTCAACTAGCAGAATCCAGGGCAGACCTTGCCCAAGCCGAAGCCCAGCGGGAAGAGCAACTGGAAATTCTGCGCAACCGAATACGTTTTATGCACGAAAATAATAACCTGACATACATAGAATTGCTGCTGTTAAGTCAAAGTGTCGGGGACTTTTTGAATAACATGGAGCATTTCAGCAGAATCTTAGAACGTGATAATAACATCTTAAACGACTTAATCGAAACCGAAGCCCGCATAGCCCGCAACACACGGGAAATCGCCAACCAACAAACCGCCGTGCGCCGGCTTACCATAGAACTGGAAAACAGATTAAACGAATTGGAGGCCACCATTGATGCCCGCAATGTACGGATAGCGGAGCTGGAAAACGATGAAGCCGCACATCAAGCTATGCTTAACCAACTGGAAGCTGACAGACAGGACATTCGTCTGCTTATCGCAAACGCGGAGGCGCAGCAAAGGGCACGAAACGCGCAGGCCGCCCAGCAAACCAGAAGCACGTTAACACTTGCGCCCGATGCCGTATTTCATTGGCCCGTAAGAGGTCACCAAAACATCAGCTCCGGCTTTGGCTGGCGCACACACCCAATATCAGGCCGCCGCGAAAACCACACGGGCATTGACATCCGGGCACCGCGCGGCACTCACGTTTTGGCAGCGGAAGCGGGTACTGTCACTTTCAGCGGCTGGCGAAGCGGATATGGCAATACCGTCATCATTGACCACGGCCGGGATGCCGACGGCAACCGTATTTCCACCTTGTATGCCCATCATTCCCTTAATCGTGTAAGCGTGGGGCAAACCGTTACCAGAGGGCAGCACATCGCCGATGTGGGCAGCACCGGCATCTCTACCGGCAATCACCTGCATTTTGAGGTTTTACTAAACGGCAACCCGGTAAATCCGGGGCCGTATTTGGGGATTAGATAATGACTGATAAGAACTCATTGTCAGAAGGGGCGGAGCAATTCGCCTCTTTTGAATACACAAGCGACATAGGTGCTGTCAACGAAGATATGTTGGCAGACGGCTTTTTTGTGGGCTGGCCAAACCCGCCGTCTTGTGCAACGCACCTGAAAATATTGCAGAACAGCTATGTTGCATATGTGGCTATAGACATGGCAACGGACAAGGTTGTAGGCTTTATCAACGCCATATCCGACGGGGTGCTGTCTGCATACATTCCTCTTTTGGAAGTGTTGCCCGAATATCAGGGACGCGGCATAGGCAACCGGCTGGTGCAACTTTTGCTGACTGACTTGGGCGGCCTGTACATGATTGACGTGCTGTGCGACGAAGACATTCAGCCCTTTTATGTCAAATTCGGAGGACTTTGCAGCCAAGGTGTTGTGTTCCGCAATTATGACGCGCAGTCGGGCAATATTATTTAGCTCTTGCAGAAATGCCGCCAAAACATGTATAATGCAAACAGACAGGCAATAGACTTGTAATAAGGAGAGTGAGATTATGAGCGGAAAGTTAAATTATTTTCTTGGACTTTTGTCCGGTATAGCCTTGATGATTATTGCGTGGGTGGCTTTTATGCCCTTTGTGAGTAGCATACAGATGCAGATGCCCACAAGAAGCACAGCACCCGCAACGGCGGTTGCAGTTGAAATGGACACGGACGCCATTGTGCAAAAAATTAATCAGATTCATCAGATTATCGACACAAACTTTTTAGGCGAATTTGACTTGAACCACGCAATAGAAATGATGTTTGCAGGCTTTGTTGAGGGTGCCGGCGACCCATACACAATATATATGGATGCGGCAACTTTTCGGTCTTTCAGAGAAGAAACCGAGGGCAGCTTCATTGGCATAGGCGTAAGCATCACCGTAGACCCAACCGACAACCGCATTTTGGTAATTTCACCCTTTGAAGGTTCGCCTGCTTTTGAGGCCGGCATGTTGCCGGGGGACAAAATCATCCGCATAAACGGGTATGAGGTCTTTGGCGATGGTGTCAACGAGGCTATAAGGATGATGCGGGGCGAGGCCGGTACAGAGGTAGTTGTCACGGTCTATCGCGAAAGTGACAGCACCACCTTTGATTTACCCATCACACGCGCCGTCATTGAGGTGGAGACTGTACGCAGCAATATTTTGGACAACAACATAGGTTATATACGCATATCTCAATTTGACCGCGTGACCTACGACCAATTTGTCTCCGCATACAATCGCTTGATGGACGAAAACATCGGCGGCCTTATCTTAGATTTGCGCAACAACCCCGGCGGCCTTTTGGATGTGGTAAATCGCATTACGGATATGCTGGTGCCGGAGGGAATCATAACATACACCGAAGACGTTCACGGCCGCAGGGTATATGTGCCTTCGGACGAAAGGCAGATAGAAATCCCCCTTATCGTGCTGGTTAACGGCAATTCGGCCTCAGCTTCCGAGGTGCTTTCGGGTGCGGTGCTGGACACCGGCGTGGGAGAGCTTTTGGGCACAACCACCTTCGGCAAGGGCCTTGTGCAAAACGTCTTCACACTGCGCGATGGCTCTGCGGTCAAAGTCACCGTAGCCAGATATTTCACACCTTCGGGCATATCCATCCATGGAGAGGGCATAACTCCAACCCATTATGTGGAAATGCCGGTGGAGCTTACCAACAACCTCATGCGCCTTTCAATCGAAGAGGATATTCAGCTGCTGGAGGCCATGTCGTTGATGAATGAACTGATTGAGCGATAAAAGCCGATGATTCATGACGCACAACTGATTATAAAAAATATTATCGCCGAAAACATGCCGGACACAGCCGTGGAAAACGCCTTACGGGGACATGACTTTAAAAAGAACATCTACGTGGTGGCCATTGGCAAGGCGGCATGGGTGATGGCTAGGGCAGCGCAGGACTTTTTGGGCGACAGGCTGACCGGTGGCATTGTTGTGACAAAATACGGGCATTCCATGGGGTCGTTGCCGGGCATCAAAATTTACGAAGCGGGGCACCCGGTGTCTGACGAAAACACAATCGCGGCCACTCTCGAATGCGTGAAGCTGGCTGAAAACCTGACCAAAGACGACGAGCTGTTGTTTTTGGTGTCGGGCGGCGGGTCTGCGTTGTTTGAGCTGCCGCCGGACGGCATAACTCTGGACGAAGTGCAGAGCATCACAAACCAGCTTTTGACCGGTGGCGCGGACATCGTTGAGATGAATACGATACGTAAACGTCTGTCCTCTGTTAAGGCCGGGCGTTTTGCTTTGTTGGCGGCCCCGGCGCAGGTTTATGCCATAATTTTATCTGACGTGCTTGGGGACAGGCCGGACACCATTGCCTCCGGGCCTGCCGCTCCTGATAATTCCACAGCAGACGATGCCATGAAAGTCGTCACAAAATACAATCTGACATTAACGGACTTGCAGAAAAAATATCTGCTGCAAGAGACCCCTAAGGAAATCACCAATGTGAAAACTGTCGTAATGGGCGGTGTGCGTTTCCTGTGCGAATCCACCGCCAAAATCGCCCAAAGCCTTGGATACGCGCCCTTTGTGCTGACCACTACCATGAATTGTGAAGCCGCCGATGCCGGACGGCTTTTAGCATCCGTTGCCGCCGATGCACGGGCGGGACGTAATTCTTTCAAGGCACCTTGTGCCATAATTTACGGAGGTGAAACCGTAGTAACGCTGACGGGCAAAGGCAAAGGCGGCCGCTGCCAAGAAATTGCACTGGCAGCAACTAAGGGAATCGAGGGTCTTGAGGATACCCTGATTTTTGCGCTGGGGTCTGATGGCACGGATGGCCCAACCGATGCTGCCGGCGGAATTGTGGATGGCGACACTGCCTCAAAGTTGCGGGATGTCGGCATTGACGTTGATAAGGCGCTGGCCGATAATGATTCGTATAATGCGTTGAAGGCGGTGGGAAGCCTTATTGTCACAGGGCCGACGGGTACCAATGTAAATGATGTTGTGGTGATATTGTGTCGGTAAGAAGGGGCGCACGTGTGCGTCCGCACATAAAAAAGAGCCCCTGCGGGCTCTTTTTTTGCGGAATGACTGCTTAACCTATCATAGACAGGCACAACGCGGCCTATCTAAAATACCTATCATTGAATTCCTCAAACATCCTGCCGATACGTCCAAACAGCCCAAAGCCCGCGCCGGGTATCTCGCCCATGTCGGACATTATAATCAATATGTATGGAGACGGAGCGTATACGATGGCCATGTCGTGAAAGTTGGCATCCATCCAGCCATATTTCAGGGCAACGTCGTAATTATCGGACACGATGGTGCCAAAAGCATATATCAGGTCGTTCCGCAGCACATGAGAATACCTGCCGCCCGATTCCAAATAATGGAATAGAGCGTTCATCCACACGGCGGCATCGGTGGCGGTTACGTTTTTTGCCGTAAGACTGAGGAGCATCGCGCGGTTCGCGCCGATTTCGCGGGCAAAGTCAAAGAAAGTAAAATCCCGATGATTGTATCGCAGAGCCAGCATACGGTATGCCACGTTGCAGCTATAGCGGATGGAGTGGTTGAGAAGCTGCGCGGTGGTGAACTGGGTGCCGAAGGACATGTGCTGTATGCGACCGCTGCCGCCCCGATGGTCTGCGGCGGTATAAGTGTGTATGCCGTCAAGGGTGATATAGCCCCGCTCTGCCAAAGTGTATATGTACAGCGCGCTGTAGACCTTGTTAGTGCTTGCGCCGAAAAAAACGCGGTTGGGGTTGTAAGTGAAGGTGAAACCGCTGTCCATGTTTTTGTAGAAGACGGATAAGCGGTTGCCATGTTGTTGCAAAAATGCCTGCAGATGGGCGGTGGTCGGCGTAAAGTCCAGATTTATCCATCTGGGGCCCAAATAGCTGTGAATTTGCAGCCAGCGTCCTTGCTGCTGTATCACATTAACGACCTGCGGGCTGATAAGGCTGACATAAGACATATCCTCGATGTCATTAAACATGCCCATCATGCGGTCTGTGCGGCGCCTGTTTGACCTATAGTACACCCATTCGCGGCCCCTGTAAGTGCTTATGTATATCCAGCCGTCGTTGGTTCTGTAATGATAATGCACCAGCTGAGGCGAAAAGCTGCCGATGGGGCGGGCATCAAAGCCGGGTGCGTCATGGGTTACAAATTCCCATGGAATGTGGCGTTGTTCAGGTTGGGGCAACATGCCTCCCGACAACAGCACCGCCGAAGCAGAAAGTGCGATTAAGAAATTTTTCATAACAATCCCTCTATGTAAAAAGCGAGGCCGCTCGAAAATGAACTGCCTCGCCAAATATTTTATATGCTGGATTTTGCCATGTCGGCAAGCTTTGCAAAGCCAGGCGCATCGTGAATCGCCATTTCGGCCAGCATCTTTCTGTTTATGTTTACGCCGGACAATTTAAGGCCGTTCATAAATCTGGAATAAGATATACCATTTATCCTTGCGGCGGCATTTATGCGGGTTATCCACAGGCGTCTAAAATCGCGCTTTGTTTGCTTGCGGCCTGCGAAACTGTGTGCCATGGCGCGCATAACGGCCTGCTTGGCCGTGCGATATTGTTTGGACCTTGCGCCATAATAGCCCTTGGCCATCTTTAATACTTTTTTATGTCGTTTTTTGGCGTTTAAGCCGCCCTTTACTCTTGCCATTATATAACAACCTCCAGTATTTTACAAATATGGTAATACTCTCTTGTAATTATCTTGCATGGTTTTGTCGACCAAGGTGGCCTTGCGCAAGTTGCGTTTGCGTTTGGGACTCTTCTTTTCCAATATATGGTTTTTGTTGCATTTCATGCGCTTTAATTTGCCGGTGCCTGTGACTTTAAAGCGCTTTGCCACGGCACGGTTGGTTTTCATTTTGGGCATTTTTAATAAACTCCTTTACCTAAGTTATCTTTTCATTGTTTTTGTCTGTACTTTTTTCGGTATTTTTTGTTACAAGAAACATGGACATGCTACGGGCTTCCATTTTTGGAGGTCTGTCCACAGCACCATATTCGGCCACAGATTTGGCAAAATTATCCAAAAGAGTGTATGCCGTGCTGGTGCGCCCCATTTCCCTGCCGCGGCGAAAACGCACGGTAACTTTGACTTTATTGCCGCTTTTAAGAAATTCTATAGCCCTTTTGACTCTCACTTCGACATCATGGGTATCAATGTCAGGGGTAAGCCACAGTTCTTTGGTGTCCACGGTTTTTTGCTTTTTTCTTGCTTCACGCTCTTTTTTTGCCTGCTCGAATTTAAACTTGGAAAAGTCCATAATTTTGCACACAGGCGGCTTTGCATTGGGCGAAATTTTTACTAAGTCCAGATTTTTTTCATCGGCCATCTTTTGTGCGTCGCGCGATGAAAAAATCCCCATCATTTCGCCGGAAACACCAATCAAGCGAACCTCTTTGTCCCTAATTTGTTCATTGATAAAAAACTCGGCTATAATCTAGCACCTCCTGATAATCGAAAAGTCCATGTTTGCCCACAAAAAAAGCAGGCCGCAAAAGACACGCCCACACACCTAACTTTACCAAAATTAATTAATCCGGCAAAACCCCAATGCCACAGGCAGGAGGTGAGAAGCAGGCTTCTACTTGACTGTCAACATATTAACACACATTGCAGACGTTGTCAAGAAAAATTTGAAAAATTATACTGCTTTACCCTGTGCGCCGCCTGTGCTATAATTACGATAGTTAACCCTGGGAGGTGCCGTATGGATAAGAAAAAAAAAATCATGCCGGAGGCTGTTTTTAGCGACGAAACGGCCAATTTTGTCAGCAATCCCGAACCTGATATTGGCGATACAATAGAAATCTCCCTGCGCACAGCAAAGGACAATGTTGATGCCGCCTTTCTTCATACATCCGGCATAGGCATACCCATGGAGAAATATAAATCCGACACTTTTTTTGACTATTTCCGCACAGCACTGGAAATAAATAACACCATCAAATATCATTTTGTTCTGGAGGCTGCAACCGAAAAATATCATTACGATAAAAACTTTGCAATAATTCCGGATTTTAAGACCCCTGCCTGGGCCAAAAATTCGGTAACGTACCAAATTTTTACAGACCGTTTTTACAACGGCGACACTTCAAATGATGTGAAAGACTGTGAATATCTATATCTGGGTCATCTGTCGAAGAGAATAAGAGATTGGGATGCGCCCGTTCAAAACTTTGACGTATGCAATTTTTACGGGGGCGATTTGGCCGGCGTTATGCAAAAAATGAGCTATCTTGCAGAACTTGGCATTGAGGTTATATACTTCAACCCATTGTTTGTGTCGCCCAGCAATCACAAGTATGACGTTCAGGATTATGATTACATCGACCCACATTATGGCGTAATTATCAATGACGGCGGCGAAGTCTTAGATTTTGACGGGTTAAACAATCGCTATGCAACAATGTATACTCAAAGAACATGTAATCAACAGAATCTTGAGGCCAGCAACCAACTGTTGATTGAGTTGATACGCCTTGCCCATGAAAACGGCATAAAAGTCATATTAGACGGGGCGTTTAACCATTGCGGTGCTTTCAATAAATGGATGGACACCGAGAGCTTCTATGGTGACGGCGCATATCATTCGCAAGCCAGCCCCTATGCGGACTATTTTATCTGGCGCGAAGACGGAAGCTATGATGCGTGGTGGGGTCACGACAATCACCCCAAGCTAAATTTCGAAGGCAGCCGAGAATTATACGACAAAATTTTACAAGTGGCTGCAAAGTGGGTGTCGCCGCCCTACAATGCTGACGGTTGGCGGCTGGATGTGGCGGCAGACTTGGGTCAAAGTCCCGAATTTAATCACAAGTTTTGGGCGGACTTCCGTCGCGTCGTCAAACAGGCCAATCCTGAGGCCATTATAATTGCAGAACACTACGGCGACCCCTCTTATTGGCTGGACGGTAGCGGCTGGGATACCGTGATGAATTATGATGCCTTTATGGAGCCTGTTTCATGGTTTTTCACGGGTATGCAAAAGCACAGCGAAAGTTTTTCGCCCGGCATGTTCAACAATGCGGACGCGTTGAAAGGGGCAATGCGTCACTTCATGGCAAAAATGCCTTACCCCGCCGCCGCCACAGCCATGAATCAACTTTCCAACCACGACCACAGCCGCTTTTTGACACGCACCAACAAACGCCCCGGTCGTCTGCACACAGCGGGCAGCGCCGCCGCCGATAACGGCATAAACAAAGCTATAATGCTGGCCGCCGTTACCATGCAGTTTACATGGCCCGGTTGCCCCACGGTCTATTATGGCGACGAGGCCGGACTTTGCGGTTGGACAGATCCGGACAATCGCAGGCCATACCCATGGGGCAACGAAGACAAAGTCCTCCTGGACTTTCACAAAACGATTATCTCCATCCACAAAAGCCATTCGGCCCTGCGGGGCGGCTCGCTGGAGTTTTTGCTGACAGACTATGGCATATTGGCCTATGGCAGATGGGATACTCACCAAAGCATCGTTTGCGCTTTCAACAGCAATTCCCATGACAGGGAGCTTGTAATTCCCGTGTGGCGGGTCAATGTCACGCCACACTGCCACATGCAAATAATCTTGCTGACAAAAAATGGCGAATTTTTCACTAATGTCGTGCCGACTGCGGTAAGGGATGGGGTTATGATTTTGCATCTGCCGCCGCAGTCGTCGGCTATATTGTGTTTTGATGTGCAAATGCCATGATGCTATTATAACATAAATCGTTACATACATTAAAGTGAGTAAAATTGAGTAAAAAGAAAAACCCGCTAAGTTTGCTTTAAGTGAGATAAGACTGCACAGAAAAATCGGTAATATCAACACTTTTAAGGTACGGGCTACGGGGTAATACAGCGAAAATAAGCGAGGCACAGTTATGATAACCGTGCCTCGCTTATTTTTATGCCCTAACGCCTAAAAGCACAG
>Ga0123355_10016807_pt1 | contig 11542 bp, 48 predicted proteins | sample TergutEmb28metaG_3_FD_89872 | JGI IMG/M metagenome (GOLD analysis project Ga0123355, IMG submission 89872) | Embiratermes neotenicus P1 segment gut microbial communities from Petit-Saut dam, French Guiana - Emb289 P1 | ecosystem: Host-associated > Arthropoda: Insects > Digestive system > Gut ...
GAGATTCAGGGTATTGTGTGTGGGGAGACAGGTGAGGAGTTGTAGGGTATTGTGTGTGGGGAGACAGGTGTGGAGTTGTAGGGTATTGTGTGTGGGGAGACAGGTGTGGAGTTTCAGGGTACTGTGAGTGGGGAGACAGGAGTGGAATTCCAGGGTATTCTGTGTGGGGAGATAGGTGTGAAGTTGTAGGGTATTCTGTGTGGGGAGACAGGTGTGGAGTTGTAGGGTATTCTGTGTGGGGATACAGGTGCGTAGTTGTAGGGTATTGTGTGTGGGGTGACAGGTGTGGAGTTGTAGGGCATTGTGTGTGGGGAGACAGGTCTGAAGTTGTAGGGTATTCTGTGTGGGGAGACAAGTGTGGAGATGTAGGGTATTGTGAGTGGGGTGACAGGTGTGGAGTTGTAGGGTATTGTGTGTGGGGAGACAGGAGTGGAGTTGTAGGGTATTGTGTGTAGGAAGACAGGTGTGGAATTGTAGGGTATTGTGTGTGGGGAGACAGGTGTGGATTTGTTGGGTACTGTGTGAGGGGAGACAGGTGTGGATTTGTAGGTTATTGTGTGTGGGGAGAGAGGGGTGGAGATTCAGGGAATTGTGTGAGGGGAGACAGGTGTGGATTTGTTGGGTACTGTGTGAGGGGAGACAGGTGTGTAGTTGTAGGGTATTGTGTGTGGGGAGACAGGGGTGGAGATACAGGGTATTGTGTGTGGGGACACAGTTGTGGAATTTCAGGGTATTGTGTGTGGGAAGACAGTTGTGGTGATACAGGGTATTGTGTGTGGGGAGAATGGTGTGGAGTTGTAGGGTATTGTGTTTGGGGAGATAGGTGTGGTGTATCAGGGTATTGTGAGTGGGGAGACAGGTGTGGAGATTCAGGGTATTGTGTGTGGGGAGACAGGTGTGGAGGTTCAGGTTACTGTGTGTGGGGGGACAGGTGTGGTGTTTCAGGGTATTGTGTGGGGGGAGACAGGTGTGGATTTTTACGGTATTGTGTGTGGGGAGACAGGTGTGGAATTTCTGGGTATTGTGTGTGGGGAGACAGGTGTGGAGTTTCAGGGTACTGTGTGTGGGGAGACAGGAGTGGAATTTCAGGGTATTGTGTGTGAGGAGACAGGTTTAGTATCTCAGGTTTTTGTGTGTGAGGAGAAAGGTGTGGTGTTTCATGGTATTGTGTGTGGGGAGATAAGGGTTGTGATTCAGGCTATTGTGTGAGAGGAGACAGGTGTGGAATTTCAGGGTATTGTGTGCGGAGACACGTGTGGAGTTGTAGCGTATTGTGTGTGGGGAGACATGTGTGGAATTTCAGGGTATTGTGTGTGAGGAGACAGGTTTGGAGTTTCAGGTTTTTGTGTGTGGTGAGACAGGTGTTGTGATTCAGGGCATTGTGTGTGGGGAGACAGATATAGAATTTCAGGTTATTGTGTGTGGGGAGAGAGATGTGGGTTTGTAGGTTATTGTGTGTGGGGAGAACGGTGTAGAGTTGTGGGGTATTGGGTGTGAGGAGAGAGGAGTGGTGTTTCAGGGTATTGTGTGTGGGGAGAGAGGTGTGGAGTTGTAAGGTAATATGTTTGGGGAGATAGGGGTGGAATTTCAGGATAATTTGTGTGGGGAGGCAGGTGTGGATATATAGGGTATTGTGTGTTTGGAGACAGGTGTGCTGTTGTATGGTATTGTGTGTGGGGAGCGTGGGTGTTGTTTCAGGGTATTTTGTGTGGGGAGACAGGTGTGCAGTTGTAGGCTATTGTGTTTGGGAAGACAGGTGTGGATATTCATTGTATTGGGTGTGGGGATACATTTGTCAATTTGTAGGTTATTGTGTGTGAGGAGAAAAGTGTGTTGTTTCAGGGTATTGTGTATGGTGAGACAGTTGTGGAATTTCAGGATATTGTGTGTGAGGAGACCAGTGTGGGGTTTTAGGGTATTGTGATTGAGGAGACATGTGAGGAGTTTCAGGTTATTGTGTGTGGGGAGACAGGTGTAGTGTATCAGGTTATTGTGTGTGGGGAGACAGGTGTGGAATTTCAGTTTATTGTGTGTGGGGAGACATGTGTGGAATTTTCCGGGTTCTGTGTGTGGGGATACAGGTGTGTAATTTCAGGTTATTGTTTGTGAGGAGACAGGTTTATGGTTTCAGGTTTTTATGTGTAGGAGAGAAAGGTGTGTTGTTTCAGGATATTGTGTGTGGGGAGAAAGCTTTGGAGATTCCGGGTATTGTTTGTGAGGAGACAGGGTTTAATTTTCAGGGTATTGTGTGTGGGGAGATATTTGTGGAATTTCAGGGTATTGTGTGTGGGGATACACTTGTGGAGTTTCAGGTTATTGTGTGTGAGGTGACAGTTGGGTAGTTTCAGGTTATTGTGTGTTGGGAGACAAGTGTGGTTTTTCAGGTTATTGTGTGTGGGGAGATGGGTGTGGAATTTCAAGTTATTGTGTGTAGAGATACAATTGTGTTGTTTCAGGTTATTTTGTGTGAGGAGAAAGTTGTGTATTTTCAGGGGATTGTGAGTTGGGAGGCAAGTGTGGTAATCTAGGGTATTGTGTGTGGGGAGACATGTGTGGATTTTCAGGTCATTTTCTTCGGGGAGACAAGTTTGGAGTTGTAGGTTATTGTGTGCGGGGAGACAGGTGTGTTGTTGTAGGGTATTATGTGTGGTGAGAGATTTGTGGAGTTGTATGGAATTATGTGTGGAGAGGCGGGTTGTAGTTGTAAGGTATTTTGTGTGTGGAGTCTGGTGTGGTGTTTCAGGGAATTGTGTGTGGGAAGACATTTGTGGAGTGAAAGGATAATATTTGTTGGGATACGGGGTTGGAGATTCAGAGTATTGTGTGTGGGGAGACTTTGTGAATTTTCCGGATATTGTTTCTGGGTAGAAATGTGTGTAATTTTAGTTTATTGTGTTGGTAGACACGTGTGGAATTGTAGGGTATTATGTTTGGGGAAAGATTTGTGGTATCGTAGGGTAATGTGTGTGGGAGACAGGGGTGGAATTTTAGGGTATTTTGAGTGGGGAGACAGGGGTGGAATTGTATGGTATTTTGTGTGGGAGACAAGTGTGTGGTTTCAGGTTATTGTGTGTGTGGAGACAGTTTGGGAGCTTCCAAATATTGATTGTGGGAGACAGGGGTGGAGTTTCAGAGTATTGGTTGTGGGGAGACAATTCTGTAATTTCAGGATATTATTTCATATTATTGTGTGAGGGAGTCATTTGTGGAATTGAAGTGTATTGTGTGTGGGGAGACAAGTGTAGAGATTATGGTATTGTGTGTGGAGAGACAGGTGTTGTGTTGTAGGTTATTGTGTATGGGGAGACAGGGATATATTTGTAGGGTATTGTGTGTGGGGAGACAGGGGTTTAATTGTATGGTATTGTGTGTGGGGAGACTGGTGTTGAGTTTCAGTTTATTGTGTGCGGAGAGACAGGGTTCGGGATTTAGTGTATTGTGTGTGTGGAGACCTGTGTGGAAATTTAGGATATTGTGTGTGGGGAGACCAGTGTGGTGATTCAGGGTATTGTGGTGGGGAAACAGTTGTTAATTTTCAAGGTATTCTTTGTGGGGAGACAGGTGTGGAAATGTAGGGTATTGTGTGTGGGGATACAGGAATGGAATTTTAGGTTATTGTGTGTGGAGAGACACGTGTGAATTTGTAGGATATATTGTGTATGGACGCATGTGTGAATTTTTCAGGTTATTGTGAGTAGGGAGACAGGTGTGGATTTGTATGTTATTGTGTGTGGGGAGACAGGTGTGGAATTTCTGGTACTATGTGTGAGGAAACAGGAGTGTAATATCATGTTATTGTTTGTGGGGAGGAAAGTGGGTATTTAAAGATTTTTTTGTGTGGAGTTATGTTTGGAGATTTAGGGTATTGTGTGGAGGAGACAAGTGTGTATTTTCAGGGTATAGTGTGTTTGGAGACACGTGTGGATTTGTATGTTATTGTGTGTTGGGAGACAGGAGTGTAGATTCATGGTATATTGTGTGTGGAGACACGCGTGGTATTGTAGGTTATTTTGTGTGGGAGACAGGTGTGGATTTTCAGGTTATTTTGTGTGGGGAGTCAGTAGTGGTGTTTTAGTTTATGGTGTCTGCGGTGGCAAGTGTGAATTTCTGGTGTATTGTGTGTGGCGTGTCAGGTGCGGAGATTTAGGTTATTGTGTGTGGGGAGAGAAGTATTGTACTGTATTTTATTATATGTGGGATGTCAAGTATGTAGTTTCTGGTTATTGTGTGTGGGGAGAGAATTGTGGATTTTCAGGTTATTTTGTGTGGGGAGACAATTGTGTAGTTGTAGGTTATTGTGTGTGGTGACAGGTGTGGAATTGTATGGTATTGTGTGTGGGGAGAGAGGTGTGATATCATAGGGTATTTTGTGTGAGGGGACTGGTGTGTATTTGTAGGTTATTGTGTTTGGGGCGACAGTTGTGGAGTTGTAGGGTATTTTGTGTGGGTTGACAGGTGTGGAGTTTTAGTTTATTTGGTGTGGGGAGACAGGTGTGTGGTTTCAGGGTATTGTGTGTGCGGATACAAGTGTGTAGTTTTAGGTTATTTTGTGTGGGGAGGCAGTTTTGTGTTTTGTGGATATTGTATGTTGGGAGACAGGTGTGGTATTGTAGGGTGTTGTATGTGGGTTGACAGGTTTTGAGTTGTAGGCTATTGTGTTTTAGGAGACAGGTGATTGGGTTTCAGTCTATTGTATGTGGGGAGACAGGTGTGGAGTTTCAGAAAATTGTGTGTGCGGAGACATGTGTGGAGATTCAAGATGTTGTGTGTTGGGAGACAAGTTTGAGTTTTTAGTGTATTGTGTGGAGACAGTTTTGTAATTGTAGGTTATTGTGTTTGGGGGGACAGGTGTGGAGTTGTACTTTATTGTTTGTGGGGAAAGATTTGTGGAATTTTAGGTTATTGTGTGTGGGTTCACAATTGTGTAATTTTAGGTTATTGTGTGTTTGAAGACCGGTGTGAATTTGTAAGTCATTGTTTATGGGGAGATAGGTTTGGAGATTCAGGGTATTGTGAGTGGGAAAGAGGTGTGAAGTTGATTCTTATTGTGTCTAGGTAAATTGTTTTGTTGTAGGGTATTTTGTGTGGGGAGTCAGGTGTGAATTTGTATATTATTGTGTTTGGGGAGGCAGGTGTGGAGTTTCATGGCTTTATGTGTGGGGAGACATGTGTGGAGTTGCATGATATGTGTGGGGAGGCACGTCGCGGTTTAAATGTTATTGTTTGTAGAAATACATTTGGAGAATTTCAGATTATTTTGTGTGGGGAGATAGGTGTTGAAATTTAGGATATTTTGTCAGTTGATACAGGTGCGATTTCTTAGAATATTGTGTGAGGTGAGACCAGTGTGAAGTTGTAGTTTATTGTTTGTGGGGAGAAATGTATGGATTTTCAGGTTATTGGGTGTGGGGATACAGGTGTGATTTTCAGGGTATTGTGTATGGTGTGTCTGTTGTAGTATTTCAGGTTATTGTGTGTTGGGAGACTTGTGTGGATTTGTAGTATTTTTTTGTGTCTAGACAATTAAGAATTTTAGAATATTATGTGTGGGGAGAGAGGTGTCAAGTTTCATGTTATTTGTTTGGAGAGCCAGGTGTAGAATTTTATGTTGTTGTGTGTGGGGAGACATATGTGGAGTTGTATGGTACTGTGTGCAGGGGTACAGGTGTGGAGTTATAGAGTATTTTTAGTGGGGAAAATGGTGTGGTGTTTCTTGTAATTGTGTGTGGGGAGACAGGTGTGGAATTTTTGGGCATTGAGTTAGGGGGAGATATGTGTAGTTTCAAGGAAATGTGTGTGTGGTGTCAAGGGTGGAGTTGTAGGTTTTTGTGTGTGGGGAGACAAGTGTTGATTTGTAGGTTGTTGTGTGTGGGGTGACATGTTGCGAATTTCAGGTTATTGTGTGTTTGAGTGAGGTGTGTATTTGTTGGGTATTGTGTGTGAGGTAACAGGTGTGAAATTGTAGGGTATTTGTTTGCGGATACAGGTGTGGGAATGTAGGGTATTTTTTGTGAGGAGACAAGTGTGAATTTCTAGGTTATTTCATGTGGGGAGACAGGTTTGGATTTTCAGGTTATTGTGTGTGGGGAGAGATGTGTGTAGTTATTGGGTATTGTGTGAGGGGAGAAAGTTGTGTGTTTTAGGGTACTGTGTGTGAAGAGACATGTGTTGAAGTTTAGGGTATTTGTGTGCGGAGACTCTTTTGGATGTGTAGGGTATTGTTTGTGGGGAGACAAGTGTGGATTTGTAGGTTATTGTGTGTGGGGAGGCATTTGTGGATATTCAGGTTATTGTGTATGGGGAGACAGGTGTGGAGTTTCAGTTTGTCTCGTGTGGGGAAACATGTGTTAAATTGTACGGTTTTTGTGTACGGAGCCAAGTGTGTGGTTTCATTTTATTGTATTTGGGGAGAGAGTTGTGCAGTAGTATTTTATTGTGTGTGAGGAGAGTTGTGGATTTTCAAGGTATTGTTATTGGGAGAGAGTTGTGGATTTGTAAGTTATTGTGTGTGGGGAGACACGTGTGGATTTTTAGGCTATTGTGTGTTGGGAGACAAGTGTTGAGATATGGGGTATTGTTTGTGTGGAGACAGGTGTGGAGTTTCTGGTTAAGTTGTTTGGGGAGACATGTGTGGGATTGTAGGTATTTGTGTTTTGGGAGAGAGTTGTGGAGTTTAAGGTTATTTTGTGTGGGCGAGATGTGTGAAAAGGTATGTTATTGTGTGTGGGGAGAAAGTAGTGATTTCCAGGTTATTGTGTGTGGGAGAATTTTGTAGAAATCTTAGATATTTTGTGTGGGGAGACAGTTTTGTTGCTTCCGGTTATTGTATGTGGGGAGGCAGTTGGGTATATATATGGTACTTTTGTGGGGAATCAAATGTGTTGTGTCAGGTTATTGTGTGTTGGGAGACAATTTTGAATTTGTAGGTTATTGTGTCTGAGGAGACGTGTGTGGATTTGTGGGTGTTTGTGTTTGGTGAGACATGTTACTCTGTGTGGGGAGACAAGTGTGGAGTTTCAGGGTACTGTGTTAGGGGAGATATGTGTGGAATTTCACGGTATTGTGTTTGGGGAGTCAAGCGTGTGGATTCGTTATATAGTTTGTACGGAGACAGGTTTGGAGTTATAGTTTATTGTGTTTGGGGAGACAGATGTGGATTTTCAGTTTATTGTGTGTGTAGACAAGTGTGGGGTTTTAGGGTATTGTGTGTGTGGAGAAAGGTGTGAATTTTCAGGTTATTGTGTGTGGGGAGACAGGTGTGAATTTTTAGGATAATGTGTGTGGGGAGACATGTATGGAGTTGTAGGGTATTTTGTTTGGTAAGATAGGTGTGGTGTAGCATGGTATTTTGTCTGGGGAGACAGGTGTGGAGTTTCAAGGTATTGTTTTTTGGGAGACTTGTGTGGAATTTCAGGATATTGTATGTGGGGGACAAGTGTGCATTTTCAGATTATTTTGTGTGGGGTGACAGGAGGTGTGTTTTAGTGTATTATGTGTGGGGAGACAGTTTTGGAGTGGTAGGGCATTTTGTGTATGATGACAGGTTTGTAAATATAGGGTATTGTTTTATTTTGGAGTGATGTGTGGAACTTCAGCGTAATGTGTGTGGGGAGCAAGGTATATTTTTGTATAATATTGTGATTGGGGAGACATTTATAGAGTTGAAGGTTATATTGTGTGGGGTGACAGGTGTGGAGCTTCAGGAAATTTTGTGTGGGGAGACACATGTTGAGTTGTAGGGTATTGGGTGTGGGAAGACCGGTGGTGTGATTTAGGCTATTGTGTTTTTGGGAGTCAGGTGTGCCGTTTCATGGTTTTGTGTGATGGGAGACAGGTGTGAATATTTAGGGCATTGTGTGTGGGGAGTCAGGTGTGGATTTGTAGGTTAATTGTTGTTGGGAGACAAGTGTGGTTTTGAAAATTATTGTGTGTGTGGAGACAGGTGTGTACTTGTAGGTTATTGTGTGTGGGGAGACAGTTTACGTGTCTCAGTTTATTGTGTGTGGGGTGACATGTTTGAAGTTGTGAGTTATTGTGTGTTTGGAGACAAGTTTGGAATTTCTGGGTATTATATGTGGGGAGACAGGTGTGAAATTGTAGGTTATTTTGTGTGGGGAGAAATATATTTTGTTGTAGGCTTTTGTGTGTTGGGAGAGATGTGTGAAGTTCCAGGGTATTATTTACGGGAGACAGGTGTGTCTTTGTAGGGTATTGTGTGTAGGGAGACAGGTGAATTGTTGTAGGGCATTGTGTGTGGGGAATTAGGTGTGGAGTTTCAGTTTATTGTGTTTGGGGAGACAGGTATGGAGTTGTAGGTTATTGTGTGTGGGGAGACAGGTGTGTAGTTTCAGACTATTTTGTGTGGGGAGACAGGTGTGTTGCTTCGGGGAATTGTGTGTGGGAACACAAGTCTGTATTTGTTGGGACATGTTAGTGGGGAAATTTGTGTGGAGTTGTAGATTGTTGTGTGTCGGGAGACAGTTGTTTAGCTGTAGAGTTTCATGTGTGGTTATTCAGTTGTGGAATTTCAGGTTATTTTGTGTGAGGAGACTGGTCTTGTTGTGTCAGGTTATTGTGTGTGGTGAGAGAGGTGTGGATAATTACGGTATTTTGTGTGAATAGACATTTGTGGAATTGTAGGGAATTGTTGCTGCGGTAAACCGTGTGGAGTTTCAGGATATTGTGTGTGGGGAACAGGTGTGTAGTTGTAGGTTATTTTGTGTGGAGGGACAAGTGTGGTTTTGTAGGGTATTGTGTGTGCGCGGACAGGTGTGGAATTCATGCTGAAGTGTGTGGAGTTATGTGTGGATTTTCAGGTTATTTTGTGTGGAGATACAGGTTTGGCATTGCATGTTATTTTGTGTGGGGAGGCAGATTTGGCATTATACGTTATTGTGTGTGGGGAGACAAGAGTAGAGTTGTAGGTAATTGTGTGTAATTGTAGTGTATTTTGTGTGGGGAGACAGGTGGGGTGTTTCATGTTGTTGTGTGTGGGAAGTCATGTTTGGAGTTGTAGAATAATGTGTGTGGGAGCCATGTGTGTATATTCATGGTATATTTTGTGGGAGACAGTTGTGGATTTTCGGGGTATTATGTGTGGGGAGACTGGTATGAACTTTTAGGGTTTTGTGTTTGGGAGACCAGTGTGGAATTGTAGAGTATTTTGTGTGGCGAGACAAGTGGGTATTTGTAGGGTATGGTGTGTGGGGAGACACGTTTGGAATTGTAGGTTATTGTGTGTGGGGAAATATGAAATGTTGTAGGTTGTTGGGTGTGGAGACAGGCGTGTTGTTGTAGTTTATTGTGTTCAGCGGTGACAAGTTTAGCGTTTCAGGACATTATGTGTGGGGAGACCTGTGTGGATATTTAGGGTATTGTGTGTGGGTTAGATTTGGAATAACTTTGGTATTGTTTGTGGGGATACAATTTTGCCATTTCAGAGTATCTTTTGTGGGGAGGCAGGTGTGGTGTTGTAGGGTATTGTGTGTGGGTAGACATTTGTGGAGTTTAAGGGTATTGTGTGTTTGGAAACATGTATGGGTTTGTGGTTTATTGTGAGTGGGGAGATAGGTGTGTGGTTTTCAGTTTATTGTGTGTGGGTTGACAGGTGTGAAGTTTCAGTTTATTGTGAGTGGGGAGGGTGGTGTGGGTTTCAGAGTATTGCTTGTGGGGTGATATATCTGGACTTTTAGGATATTTTGTGTGGGGAGATATGTGTGAGATTTTACGGTATTGTGTGTGGGGACTATTGTGGAATTTCAGGTTATTGTGTGTGTGGAGACAGGTGTGGATTTTCAAGTTATTGTTTGTGGGAAGATTGGTGTGCTGTTTCAGGTTATTGTGTGTGAGCAGACATGTGGGGAGTTGTATGTTATTCTGGGAGATTAGACATGTTTGGATTTTCAGGTTATTGTGTGTGGGGAGACAGGTTTTGGGTTGGAGGCTATTGTTTTTGGGAGACTGGTGTGGAGTTTCAAGCTATTGTGTTTGTGAAGACAGGTTGTAATTTGTGGGTTATTGTGTTAGGGGTACAAGTGTTGATCTTCAAGATACTGTGTGTGGGGAGACATGTGTGGAGTTGTAGGGTTTTGTGTGTGGGGCAAATGTTGTTTTTCAGTTTATTGTGTGTGGGGAGACAGTTGTGAATTTATAGGCTATTGTGTGTAGGGATCTAGGTGTGGATTTTCAGGGTATTGTGTTTGGGGAGACAGGTGTGACGTTTTGTGATATTGTGTGTAGGGAGAGTGGTGTTGAAATTTACGTTATTTTGTGTGGGAGACCGCTGTGAATTTGTAGGTTATTGTTTGTGGGGATGCAGGTCTGGCGTTGTGTGTTATAGTGTGTTGGGAGACAAGTGTGGATTTACATGGCATTTTATGTGGGGAGACAAGTGTTTAGTTTCAGGGTATTGTGTGTTTGGAGAGACAGTTGTTTAGTTTTAGGTTAATGTGTTTTGGGATACAAGTTTGGAGTTTCTGGGTATTGTGTTTGGGGAGACAATTGTGGATTTGTTGGATATTCTGTGTGGGGATAGAAGTGTTTATTTACAGGGTATTTTGTGTGGGATACACGTGTGGAATTGTAAGGTATTGTGTGTGGGGAGAGATGTGTGGAATTTTATCCTTTTGAGTGTAGGGGAGCAGGATTTTACCTCTAAGGTATTGTGTGTTGGGAGACAGGTGTGTAGTTTTAGGTTGTTTGTGTGGGAGACAGGTGTGTAGCTGTATGCTATTCTGTGTGGGAAGACATTTGTGGATTTGTAAGGAATTGTGTGCTGGGAGACAGTTGTGGGTTTACAGTTTATTGATTTTGGGGAGACATGTTTGGAGTTGTAGTATATTTTGTGTGGGGAGACAGGTGTGGAAATTCAGGTTATTGTGTTTTGGGAGAGAGTTGGGTATTTGTATCGTATTGTGTGTGGGGTGTCGTGTGTGGAATTTCAGGGAATTTTGTGTGGGGAAGGTGTTGTGGCGTTTTAGGGTATTGTGTGTGGCGAGACAGGTGTGGATTTGTAGGTTATTGTTTGTGAGAAAACAGGTGTGGGTTTGTAGGATAATGTGAGTGGGGAGACAGAAGTGGGGTTTCATGTTATTGTGTGTTGGTGACAATAGTGGAGTTGCAGAATATTGAGTGTGTGGAGACTTGTGTTTAGTTTCAAATAATTGTGTGTGTATAGACAGTATTGGGTTTTTAGGGTATTTTTGTGGGGAGAAATGTGTGGAATTTCAGGGTATTGTGTGTGGTGAGACAGGTGTGGATTTGTAAGTAATTGTGTGTGGGTGACAGTTGTGGAGTTGTAGGGTACTGTGTGTGGGAGACAGCTTTGTTGTTGTAGGGTGTTATTTGTGTGTAGACAAGTTTGTAGATTTAGGTTATTGTGTGGACGGAGAGGTGTGAATTTTTAGGGCATTGTGTGTGGGTAAACAGTTTTGGAGTTGTAGGTTATTGTGTGTGGGGAGACATGTGTGTAGTTTCTGGGTATTGTGTGTGGGGAGACAGGTGTGGAGTTTCTGGGTATTGTGTGTGGGGAGACAGGTGTGGA
>Ga0123355_10016809_pt1 | contig 11540 bp, 10 predicted proteins | sample TergutEmb28metaG_3_FD_89872 | JGI IMG/M metagenome (GOLD analysis project Ga0123355, IMG submission 89872) | Embiratermes neotenicus P1 segment gut microbial communities from Petit-Saut dam, French Guiana - Emb289 P1 | ecosystem: Host-associated > Arthropoda: Insects > Digestive system > Gut ...
ACCACTTGCCAAGAAACGTAGCGTCAGTGCCAGAAATGGCTTTCCTGAACGCTGTGTCCTTTTTCGAGATTTTCCCTCCAATCAAATTAATTAAAAACTCAAATTCACTGGGAGACATTCTGGTGAAATTCTTATATAACCCACTGACCGACTGTAAATTCCAGTCTGCCAGCAAACTCTAACAGCTGTACACTTCCCTACTTGTGTACAGTTGCCTTTGCCACCACCGCCGCTCTTTTTTCTTTTTATTTCAACCGTAATGTATATAAATAAATGTACGAAGCCCCTGCTAGCTGCGAAGACATCGCTCGGACTCCCGTAACAAACTGGGAACCCCAATGTGTAACGCTCGCAGGATACGGTTACGCCGTGCGGCACGGGATGAAAGTTCAGCTCGTAACTCCGTATTGTGTGTCACTTGCAACGTTACGGCGTTACGATACGCGGTAACGTTACAAGTGTGGACCCACCCTTAAGCTGTCGTGTTATTGACCTTGCCACCATCGGGCAGGAAGCAGTTGGACCAACAGCACATACCACTCGGCAGTCGACCAACACCTTAAGGGCCCCATACATTCTAAGTTAAACTGTGCAGTTTAACTGTGTAAAAAACTGCAAGAAAAACTGAACTGATGTTCTCTGGCACAGCACAGGCTTCCAGACAGGTTTCTCAGTTTTTTTTTGTCAGTTATGTGTGTCTTCTTGTGCGTGTGACTATGGTGGATAAAAACAAGGTGATCGTTTGCTGTTTGCTAGCCACATCGGCCACAATACTATCCGAAAAGAAGAAAAGAGAGCGTAAAATGTGCGGTAAGAAGTAATATTTGAAAAGGAATATATCATGAGATGCTCATCTGCTGAAAGAGCTGTTAGAAACGAATGTGCTTTGACAAGATGCCATCGTGGTGTCGGCAGGTAAATGAGGAAACTGTGGGATTCCCTGATTGAACTGCGCAGTTTTCTGCGTGAAAGACGACTGAAAAGGACAATTCTGAGACCTGCGCTACTGCCTGTCAAAACTGCGCAGTTTACTCAGTGTTTCCGTCAGGTATGACGCCACACAGTAAAATCGCTCAGTTTAACTGAGAGTGTATAGGGCGCTTCACAAACTATGTATGACAATCGCATAATCTCCCGCTATGGTGACATTTCTCGGCCAGTCCGTTCGTCCGATCTGTCGGTTTGTGATTTCTGCAAGGCCGCTTGAAAAACAAAGACTTTCAAACACGTTCCGGCAGACTTACATAACATCAAACAAAGAACTTATGATGAAATCACTGCCATCCCACCCGCCATGTTAGACCTCTTCTGCGTAATGGGAAGTTTTTTGAACCGAGTGCATCAGTGCAACAAACTAGGTGGACATCCGACGGGTGTTATTTTTATGAAGCATATTCATAAATAATGGAAAACGTGTGGCTTTCAGTTCACATCACTTTGAATAAAATTTAGTGAATTAGTGAGTTACGGATAATTATAACAATCAGGCGCTTAAGTATTCGTTTTGTCGCAATCTATTCACACTTATAACACACTAATAACAAATATAATTTTTTTTTGTATCTGCAACTAACTTCGGGAAAAAATCCTAACGTAGAATTTTCTCCTCTTTCATATTTTTTAATTAAATCGTCTATCAATCCCTTAGTTGGTCATTGTAGCGGGCAAATTAACACTTAAATTTTTTCGTAAATAATATGTTGACATTCTGTTAATTACGAATCAACTGATTGGGGATGAGAATTCTAGAGGTATTTCCACAAGTGTGAGTGCAAATAACACGTGTTCGTTGTCAGCTGCAGACTAATGCTAACGAAATATCCAGTTAGTTAAAAATTAAGAGATGGCAGTGATATCGATCGGGATGAAGAAGTGGAGACGTCAGAACATCTACTACACAGTATGTGAAGAAGTGAAGGGCAAGCTGATCCTCTTACCTACCTGCACATCTTTCTTAGAATAAGAAGAATAACAGCTAGAAACTGTGAGCGAAGAAGGTTAACACAGTGATCAGTTAGAAATATGATACTCGAACTTGACTGGCTAAACATGTTGGTAGACAGAGTTGAAAACAAAGGTTACATCATTCAAGCCGACCAAGTATGATTTGTAAACCGTGGTATGGTTGTTTTCATCAACTGTGACTTTTTTTTTTTATGGCGCAAAGCGCCTAGAGGGCCAAGGCATCGTGATCCCACTCATACATACCACACTCGGTAGGATTCATTTGGACGAGTGGTCAGCCCGATGAAGAAAACTCTACAACACTCACAAAATACAGACATCCAAGCCCACCTCGGGATACGAACCCGCTATCCCAGCAATCGAGTGGTCGCAGATGCACCGCTTAGACGGCACGACAAGTGAGGTTGACGCCATTGACGGGGATGTAAACATGAATAATAGTCGTGGATGCAAAAGGATATACCCTGTGACAGACTTGAGACCTACCTGATTTCTCGTGGACGAAAAAGGATACAATTTTGAAGCCTTCGAGTGACCGTAAACGAAAACTGACATCCGCGATACACGTGCAACGTTTTTCTTTTTTGTACAGACGTTACCGTCCGGGCCCAGATTTGAAGCCGGTGTCGTATACTACCGTCTTACGAATATACAGGTAGGATGGTATTTCATTTCATGGACTCATAATTGTACCCTGATCGCTGTAAAGCACGTGGTTGTTTCATGATTTTAATGTTTAGAAGCTTCCAGTTCAATGCACCATCACGTGGAAGCCAACGCCCTAATTTGCTTTATAGAAAGGCTTTACGAGACAAACTTGGGGGGATTCAGTCTACATCAGTTGTCACTGGAAACTCTTGTCACTTTGCTACTGGAATCTTCGCTTGTAACATCGATATTTCTCTAACAACACATTCATATTTTAAATGTGTCTATTCAGAACAAGCTGTAATAACACATAATCTGCTAATAAATCAAGAAGCTATTTACACGGCACCGTGTGTTGTTGTGAACTTGAATTTCAATTCCTAAGCGTTTCAGCGCACTCAAGACTTCCCTCTCGGTCAATGCGTTCCACAATCTGTTTCCAGACCCACCATCGCCTTTGGGATACTACATCGGGACTTCCAAAATACGGAGGAGGGGTGCCACACCTTGTTTTGAAGTTTGGTACAGCATCCTGGTTTCTTTCTTCCTATACATACACGCGGGTTTAGGGTCTGTTTATACTTCTTACATTTGGATTCTTATTGCACTGTTTGCTTTCCTCGTTTCCGTCTACAACTGGAATAATTATTCCATTACACACCTTGCACGTGAATAATACTGATACACATACTGCACCGCCATTTCTTGAAGATGAAATTTCGTACAGTATTTTAAACTTTAGGCTTAGTTACGTAGTTCTGAATTTGTTCAGTGATAACAACAGCTGGTATCACTGACAGTCCACTCAAAATGGATTTGGACCGCAGTTGGACCGCAAACAACAAGAATGCTATATAACGTTATTCACGACTGCGAAAAAAAAAATGCAATTCAATACAGCCTATCTGCCTAAAACCTACTGTTTACACCAATCTCTAACAAGACAGGCAATGTACGTACAACGAAATATCGAGGTGCGTCCGGACAACCACTGTTGCAAAGGAAAAGCAATAAGTATTACATATTCTGAGTATGTATTTGTAGCCTTAGGTACCCAGCATGCAATGCGCTTGCGCTATATTGTAGCCTGTGGCCTGTCCGGCTGCGCAGTATTCTTCCACGTTACCTCATAAACGGAACGATTCTCGAAAAAAAAATTATTGGGCATAAAATGTGTGTTTCGATTCCCTCTACAACTTTTCTCCGAAACATCTTATTGTAAAGACTGAGCAACATAATATTAAAATGCATATTGTTCTTCATGTAAAATACCCGTTATTATTGTCTGATTTTAATGAAACTTGAATTTATAGACAGATTTTAGAAAAAAATACTCAAGTACCAAATTTCATGAAAATCCATCCAGTGAAGTCGAGTTGTTGCATACGGACAGATATGACGAAGCTAATAGTCTTTTTCGCCATTTTGCGAACGCGCCTAAAAATGCATCGTTTTTAGCTCACCTTAAAACACGGCCTTCAAAACAAGGATTTATGAAGCAAACATGCCCTTCTGTCCAGGCAGCATTTTTCCTCCAAGTATACCCTCTAAACTCCAGAGAAACACTGCAAATGGCAACAAAGGCCACATCGCCAACAGTACGGCCTTGAGGGAGATTTTTCTAAACATGCCTCTTTTCACCCACCAGTCTTACCCAGATTTACTTTATGTGTGGAAGGAAGTTCGTAAAACTCCTGGTTCGTACTGTCAGGAAAAGGTGACAACCACGTTCATTAAGCATGTAGTATTACTTATAGTAATGGAGCATGCATAATAAATTAAAAAAAAAAACACATTCATTTGATCTTCCTCCGCAGACTACTCTTTAATGTCCATTTACACATACTTGTCGCGGAAATCGACCCATATTTGAAGACTCGACCCGGTACGTTCGCCGTTGCTTAGCTTGTTACGCAGTTTTTTTTTAACGTGCTACGGACGTATTGATGTTCTCAGAGTCGTTTCAAGGCCGAAGGCCGGTGATAACGCCACGCACTCCTTTTCACACGCTCTTATAAATTATGAATGGGTCTTCTGCTGGGATAAAGAGTTCGCGTGTTCGGATACGTGAAGGGACGTCAGCCCGGGATAAAAAAGGACGTTACATCTGCTAGGGACAATACTAGAAACAAGATTCGACCGACATATTTCGCTTACGAATTGCAGTAGCACTGCTAATAAGTGCCAGGCAGTTCTGGCAAAGGCTTGGTGAATTCTGATTTTCGTAGACTCTCGAAGTATAACGTTTTTCCTTACGATATTTGCATTTCACTTCATTCTTGCTGCATATGTGTTTAGACACACGCATCTATTCTTAGTTTAGAAAATATTTCATACAAATAGCTTATAAACTGAGGGTGGTGCTTTTCCTTTCCGCTCTAATGTACATTCAGAAAACATCCAGTGTCATTTCAGTACAGTCACAATATAATAGTTATGCAAAGGTTAGAGAGCAAAGTCGTACACATCTTTACAAAACCAAACTCAAGGTAAACGTTCAATCGTTTTTAGTACGCAAGTTACACGTATCGGCGTTCAAGACCAGCCCAGGTTGAGAAATTTCTTCTTGATACCAATCCAGACTGGCCCTAGGGTCCCCTTAGCCTCGCCTACAAGGGGTACCGGGGTTCTTTCCCGGGGTAAAGCGGGTGGGGGTGACGTTCACCACCTACCCCCTGCTTGCGCCGAGGTTAGGCATGAGCACAGCAATAACTCTACTCTGCACACTTCTGTGACTCAACTGGAATCTTATAGGGAGACCTTTACCTTTACGTCATACTTTCTATGTTAACGAGATGTGTCAACACACAGCAACAGACTCGTTCGTTTATTTTGGCTATTATTAACATGCGATTCGCGAGCCGGCGTTTCCCGACGCCTAGTCCAACGGGTAACATGCTGTGCCCCTTCTTCCTGCGGATCATTAATCAGCTTAGCCCCTGGCGGGAACTTAATCCTCATCAATGCGCAAGCACGCTCGCTAGAACTTGGCTCGTCGCTACTTCGTATACACAAGTTAAAACCGTCGTTTTAAAAACTTCGCCGTGACTTGTGGTTGCTTCAGGTAACAAATGTAGAGTATAGTTCAATGTTCTTCAACCAATGTTACGTGATCCCACCCTGTAGTTATCCCTATAGCTTTCAAACGGAAAGGAACAGAGCCGAGCTGACAGACCTGCTGTGTGTACAGCGATATTCGTTCTATATGTGCTGTCAGTCCGACAGCTTCCACGTACTTTCAGCAGCAATTAACCTAGTGGCATATGAGTCGGGTTGAGTGTCTTGTCACGTCAGTCATGCCAGTGGTACTTTAAAGACAGGTGGCATAACCGGTAAGTCAACGAAAAGAGGGAAAAGGCGCAAAATTTCGCGAATGCTTACAGACTTATGAACAAATTAGTGCAGGAGTAAAAACGACAAATGTCCGACACATCCAATGAAAACAGATGTTTAAAGCGTGGATGGGGTGGGAGGGACAATTAAGGCTTCCTGGGTAGCTGATATTCAAAGAAAGCGAAGAAGACAAGTTGATCCGTGTCTTTGAATATGCAGATACACTATACCAACAGTAATGAGAACAAGAATGTATTACAGGAGGGAGAATATGAATAGCAAAACAAAGGAATGAGCAGCTTCATGACAGTGAACCTGATGAAAGTGAGAGTGGAATATCATAGGTAGAAGTACTAGAAAACGTTTAAGGTTATGTGCAGGCGATTATTAATAACGAACAGTCAATTTTATTGTAAACATTTTTTAAACATTATCACCACGTCGTACGGAAAGCATATACAAAGTGCAGTTTTGCTTTTTAACAATATCCTTCCTGGAGGAGACGAAACACTACAATATCGTCGCACGGGCGACTTGGTAGCCTCTCAATTGAACATTACACCCGAAAAAGTGTCGCTAAAGGCGTAAGAAAGCTGAGCAATACGTGATAATGGTGGATTGTTATCACGTGAGATGCAGCGCTGGGTGTGGGGTTCTTCGCAGGTGGATTAGATGGGAAATTTCTGATGTATGTTTTCAAAACGGCAAATTTCATCACAAACTTGTATGTATTCCGAAGCATATGTTATCATCCCCACACACATGCAGTGCATAAGAAAGGGTCCGAATAATTACAAGACATTTTCTAACAAAACATTTCGCAAATTCATTTTAAGTCTTAAGAATTATTAAATTTTAACTTATACTGTCGTGGTTTTAGGTGTTGTGCTGAAATTCCTATTTTTCTTTTATTGCATGTGCCATTCTTTTTTGGTTGTTTGCTTTGTTTGAAATTCTGCCAGAACTTTAAGGGGCCAAGTACGTTATGCAATTAACATTGAAGTAGAAACAATGATCCCAAACGACTTAGTGTAGAACATAAATTCTTGAGCACAGTGGAAATCTGGGACAGCACTGTTCAGCACACGACTGGAAAGACAGAAAAATTAGTACAGGAAAAAATCAATTTGTTTACGACAATCGCTTGGTACTGAACTGCACACAAAATAGTGCTGGGCTTAATGAGAATAATTTTCACTGGCAGTTACACGGATTTTGGGACCTGGAGGATTTGGAACGGTATCGTGGCTTAGGCTGAGGGCTGGACAGCCGAGGAGCTGTTGCTTGATTTCAGCATATAAATGGATTCTATTTACTTACAAAGTGTTTAAAAAGGCTCCTGGACCCACCTACCCTCCTACTCGATAGATGGAGGGGTAAAGCGGCCGGAAAATGAAGCTAAAACATGAAGGAACTCTATTACTGTTCCCGCACATTCTTCCCTGGCGTGCTCAGGGACAATCTTACCTTCACTCTGGAGACTGTACGCATAACAAGCAACTCATGTTACTATATTGTAGTTTCTTCGAATGCAATGATATGCAATGCAGGACTACGTGTGTTTTTGTGTACATGTATATATGTAATTCAAAGTCACATGTTCACTGAATAGTGGGGGTTTCCTTTTCTAGCGTGAAGTGACCAGGGGATGGAGCTCTTCACTCCGCTCAATTTGGTGTCGGAATCAAGAATGAGTGCAGATATACTTCTACTGCTCCTGTATGCCTTCATATCGAGCAGTCAAGACTTTACTACTTCGTTTTTTAACCCTTGTAATTATGCAGGCCAACGTACGTACGGTGCATGTGTGGATGCATGTATGCCTACGATATGCGCCCCGATATTCAGGACAGACAATGTGCGTATAGCGTAGCAATGTAGCGTACTTGCGTAATGATTATATCTCCTCGGTTTACTTAACATCCTAATACTATTTCAATCGAAGAAAGAGCTTTCATGGCGATTTAATGTCGCCGGCAACAACCAAATATACTCAAGTATTCTTTAAAGTGACCGATATTTTGACCGATTTTAACCAAATCTGAGGTTTTTTGACAGCTGTTCACAGAAGTCCTCACTATGAGATTTCACGGAAAGTTTCTTAATAGGAACCGCGCTGATACATTCAGACAGGCGGATGGATAAACAGATGGACGGAAAAGAAGGTAATATGCATTTTTTACCAAAATACGAAGGCGCCTAAAATGCATCAAGGGTTGTTCTCTGCAAATGGGGTTTAATATACAAATTGTGGACTAAAAATAAACCCATACAACACCAACAAATGGGTCGGTCATATGGACACACATTTAAAAATATTTTCGTAAATACTCAACAAATCTAGATGATTGTTTCAGAGAGTTTTTGAAATAAAAAAGTTTGATATTCTTGGATACAAGGCCTCTACTGAAGATGGCGTCATTCCTCCGAAACGTTGGTACCTATCTACCAAACCACAAGGCGTTACAGTGAGACGAAGGCAGCGTTTATAGTCACCGCAGTACGAATCTCCAATATGCCGTTACTAGCATCAGCCCTGTCACAGCGTTACAGTACCTCCTTAACAGGGAGCCTACTCTTCGATAAAAGAGTCAGTCATGCTGGCTACGAAATCCTCACAGTCAAAATACAGTCTGCAATAGACAGCTATATTAGGTACGAATGGGGAGTTTTTGCTGTGAATCCAATTAGAGGGAAAATTAAAGTTAAAAAGTACGGGTGTCCGTGTCAACGCTATCAAGGCATGAAGAAAGAGTAGCACAGATCTACTCAGTCTTACCCTAGGTACTAGAAGTAGGTCAGTGGTCAACTTCACACACCGGCCGTTTACCCCCAGGGAAGAACCCCAGTGCCCACTGAAAAGGAGGTTGGGTGGGCCTCAGAGCCGGTCTGAAGGTTTTGGAGAAGAGAAAATCTCTTGCCTCTGCCGGGATTCGAATTCCGGTTTATCCAACACATTGCCTAGTTGCTAAACCGAAGACGCTAACTAGGTTTCCCAATTAGGGAAAAAAGTCGCCAAATACTGCTGTGAATCGATCGTGCCAATTACAGTAGTGCGCAAATAATTGCAGAAACGAGGAAGGCCCTTTAAAAACACGGAATTCGAGAAGCGTTTTAGACGCGTTCTCATAACCGCAAAAAAAGACTAATGCCTTTATTATTTCCGTCCGTCCGTCCGCACTAATCAGCACGGCTCCCACTGGCCGGATTTCCGTAAAATTTGATATTGGAGACTTCCACGAAAATCCAAATTTGGTTAAAATCAGGCAACAATGTCGGGCACTTTACATGAAGACACAAGTACACATTATTATTGCCGGCGAGATTAAATCGCCATAAACGCCTTCTCTTCGAGTGAAGTGTTATCAGGATGTTAGTTTAGTTGAAGAGGAATAAAAATTACGCGAACGATTCATAATGTTATGCTATACCTACAATGCCTACATTGTTGCTAGCTGCACCTGAATGGGTTTCTGTAGAAAAAAATGTACAGGGCCTATCTGAACTTGAATTGCGGGCAAAATCAGCTGATTGTTATGCATTCGCAACGGATAAAAGTCGAAACGTTACATACACTGCTTATTTCATATTTATTCGTGACATTGATAGTGTCATGCAACTTCATCATGGTGAGCTTGCTAGCTGATGCACCGTCAAATGTACGAGGACTGGTAAAGACTTCTTGTTGAATGCAAAGAAGTCACGCCCTTCTCCGGAATTGGGCTGGAAAATGTGTGAAATGCGAGAACCTATGGTGGAAGAAATATGCATGACTAACGAGTCAGTATGACGAATTACAAGAGAGCTGTGCACATCAGCTGCGGCAGGCTGATGCCTTTTAAGATACATCATGCTGCTCAACTTTTTGCACTAGAGATGAAATAAGTTACTGAAAATGCTAGTATTAACAGCGGGCCACATACGACGGAATGGTCTGCACCACTGTTTGTCGAAATTTCTATCCTGGAAGAAGCCGGATCAGAATATGGCGATGATGTCTACTACAGCATGTCTGGGACGAGGAGGTACTGAGTTCTTCGTTTGAGAAACGAAGCTTATCAAATTTCACGGAATATGTAGGCCTAATTAATGAGTGACATTTTACATATGTGAAGACTTTTGAAGCGAAAGTGAACCTGCATAACATACGAGCGAAAAAAGACTTAGGCATTTCAAGTCTTCTTTAAGGTGGATATTCCGTTGTAATTATACAAATTATAACCGTCAACAACGGCATGGGGCTTCCTCAAGTTGAGGATGGAGGAACGGCCTCCAATATGGGGGTAGTTGCGAATATATTGAATAAGAAGTCGTGGACAGCCGACAAGTGGTGGAACTCCAACTTGGGGGTTGGGCGAGGTGCTAACAACTCCTCACCATAAAAACCTCTATTGTTACGAAATACACACAAAGACACACAAAACACACACACACACACAGACAAGAAAAAAGCTTTTGTAGGTGTTACTAAGGAGATTGGACTAGAAGTAAATGCTGATAAAACTAAGTACATGGTCATGTCTCGATAGCAGAATGCAGGACGAAGTAACAGCATAAAGACTGATAACAGTTCCTTGGAAAATGGTGAAAGAATTACAATATTTGGTAACAGCCTAAACAAATCAAAATTCTATTCAGGAAGAAATAAAGAGCAGACTGAAATCAAGGAATGCTTGCTATCATTCGGTGCAGGATCTTTTGTCTTCCAGCTTGCTATCCAAAAATTTAAAGATTAAGATATACAGTATTACAATTTGTTGTTGTTGTTTTGTATGGGTGTGAAACTTGGTCGGTCACATTGAGGGAGGAACGTAGGCTGAAGGTGTTTGAGAACAGGGTGTTGAGGAAAATATTTGAGCCTAAGAGGGGAGAGGTAATAAGGAAGTGGAAAAAAACTGCATGAGGAGCTTAATGATCTGTAATCCTCACCCAGTATTTTTTGGGTGATAAAAACGAGAAGAATGAGATGGGTGGGGCACGTAGCGCGTATTGGGGAGAGGAGGGGCGTATAGAGGGTTTTGGTGGGGAAAACTAAGGGAAAGAGACCACTTATGAAACCCAGGCGAAGATGGGAAGATAATATTAATATGGATCATCAGGAAGTGGGATGTGTGGGTATGGACTGGATCGAGCTGGCTCAGGATAGGGACAGGTGGCGGGCACTTGTGAATGCAGTAATGAACATTTGGGTTTCATAAAATGCGGAGAATTTCTTGACTAGCTGTAAAGGGGGTTGCTTTTCAAGTAAGTAAGTAAGTAAGTAAGTAAGTAAGTAAGTAAGTAAGTAAGTAAGTAAGTAAGTAATTAAGTAAGTAATTAAGTAATTGAGTAACCGTCAACACAACTAAGTTAAGGGGTTTATTAAAGCAACATATTTTGACCCACGTGGCAGTATACATTGCATTCTGTGAACACTGTGATCTCAATTTACAAATTACTTACATTATTACATTATGTATCTGTGTTAATGGGTCCCTGTCACCACGGCATGGCGCGTCCTCAGGTTGCGGATAGAGGAACGGCCTCCGATTAGGAGGGTAGCTGCGAATAAATTGAATAAGCAGTCGCGGACAGCCGACGAGGGGTGGTCCTCC
>Ga0123355_10016810_pt1 | contig 11540 bp, 3 predicted proteins | sample TergutEmb28metaG_3_FD_89872 | JGI IMG/M metagenome (GOLD analysis project Ga0123355, IMG submission 89872) | Embiratermes neotenicus P1 segment gut microbial communities from Petit-Saut dam, French Guiana - Emb289 P1 | ecosystem: Host-associated > Arthropoda: Insects > Digestive system > Gut ...
ATTCTGGATCAGCTGCAGCTTGGAATAGAAATTGAGGACCGCTAAATTATTGAAGATACTGGAGAAATATCTCCAATATCCATTTGGCGGAAGGTCCTTATATATATATATATATATATATATATATATATATTTACATTTAACTATGTGTTATTTTATTGTTTTTTTTTAATTGTTTCAGACTCAAATCAGCTGCAAACCAATTCGAGAGGATACTAAATGGAAAAGTTTGCGGAAATTTTGACTTCCGCACAAGGGTTGAAATTTACTAATCAATATGTTTTCTCTTTCAGGTGTACTAATCTTTTAGTCTTTTTTTCTTCTTTTCAGGCCCCCCTCCTGGCCCCGTGGCTCATCGTGCCGAGGGGGTGTAACAAGGAAAGACGCATGACATTTATAATATTTTGCCCTTACGCCGGCTGTATGACTGTTGTTACAGGATTCGATTATGACATAAACGCAGATAGAAAATATTAACGATAATGATAAGTACCTCTGAAAACCGATTTTTGAGCAAATATGTCGCTACCAAATCGCAACACATTAGATATTATATTGTAGGCTAAATTTCGAGACTCAGACGTGTGTTTGCCAGTAAAATAAAATTTACGAAAACCTAACTTTGACTTGGTCACTACTTGATGCTGTAAATTCTGTGTCAGTATAAAATACAGCCACGATAGTTGAACTATGTTTACGAAGCTCTGATCAGCGTAACATAAACAAACTGCAAGCGTTAAGACTCTGCCCGTGTGTTAGTCGGTCTGACTCCGTCGAGATTTGCTTTCCGTTTAGCAATAAAGCAAAATTCAATTTAATAATGAAATTGGTAAGGGTTACCTGCGTCTTTCTTTGGCTAAACGGGGTCCAACTTGTAAACCGCATGTTAAAGCGTGACGTAATTTTGTTTCTCCGATGTGAACATCTCACCACCATAGCTAAATGTAATAAATAATCACGTTTTATAAAACATTTGGAAGTTTAACGAGTAAGAATATGCACTTCTTAAAGCTTTTGTGAAATTGTTTCAGATACGTATAATGGGGCAAATTCGACGCTTGGGGTGAATTAGTGACTTGCTGACTACGGAGGAACATTTAAGAAGTAATCGGAAATGCCCTCAGATATTCACGTAAGTATCTGGTTTTTTCAGTGTATCAATGTGCAGACAGTATTTCGTATTCATATTTATCTATCCGTTTTAAGGTCGGGTGAATTGTGAAATTGACTTAAAGAGGATTTGCACAAATTAGAGTTTACTGAGGTGTAAAATAAGCCAGTGTCACAATGACCCATTGTACTTAGTATGTTTGGACATTACGTACTTTCCTTGTGCCACTAAAAGTTGAAACTCTGAGAAATACCTTGGTTCAAACTGCTGTGATAAACACTGTCATGCTTTCTTTAATTACAGGAAATTTAATGCTCTTACTGTTCAGCTCTCATTTGTATAGTCTGTACTTTACAAATAGTCAACATTTGTGCGTTTTTTTGACATTCTGTGGACGGTGCATCATGATATAATTCCATAATAAAGACAAACAAGATGCAATTTTTTCCTTGGTTATTGAAATAAATTAAAAAAAATACATCTTGTTGGTCCTTATTATGGAATTTGTGCGCTTTTATAGCCTACTATCCACAAATACAGGCATTTGTGCGCTTTTTGTATGAATCTGAACATAAATTGCATTCTTGCATATTCCAAGATTGTTTATATTTACAAACCAAATTTTTGTATTTGTAAAACACTGTGTCGAAATACATTTCGTCAGGTTTATACCAGCGCTTTAAAGACACAGGCTTAAAACTGAACAGCAATTTGTCACACAAATTTTATCCAATCACCAACACCGTACTTAGTATGGATATTTTTGTTTGGAGGACAAATGTGCAGGCGGAGAATTGTTGAATGTTATGCATTTATTATTGCAAAATTTTAAAGAAAAATCCAATATGGCACCTAACTCACCAGCCGTAATATGTTTACAAACTGACGATTCTAATAGTGCCGATATTTTCAGGGCTCTTCAGCTTAGGGTTGTGTCCCCCATGAAGGGGAGTGTAACCCCCGCAGATGACGAAGGACTTTTCTGAATAAAGCAAGAACTGAAACCCGTCTAGACTGTCCAGTCACGGCAGATCCACGTAGCTTCGTGTCCTTCGTTCTACCTTCTGCTTGTGCAGGACGCCTGGAAGATAATACAGTCAAGAGACACATTAAAAATACAAATATTTTGCCCTATGTTGAAAAATTTCGGGTGACATTTAAATTTAAAAAGACAAAAATGAAATTTTGTATGTGTTTTTGAGCCTTTGGTTTTAATAAAATATGACGATTTCAATTTGTGCTGTACATTGTGTCGATGTAACTTGTGTTACGAGTCAGTCAACTCCTCACTAACATCACATGCATTTTCATGTAATACCTTGAATTCTGCAGAAGTAAGGGTAGTAGTCATCAGTCACAATTCGTTACATGTTTTAAAGGTTTACTGCAACATTTTCGGCTTATGTATAAAATAATCCATTATCAGGCTGTCAAAGCTATGTGTAACACCTAAATTATATTACATTGTCCTGGTGTAAGGTTGAGAACTCAACTTACATCATCATAAAAGACATGGTAAACCGAAACCTGAGACTCTGCAATCGTAATGTACAGTTATGATTTAAAGTACACGTTGTGGTAGTGCTTCCAGAACACTATTGTAGAGACAGGACAGCGATATCGGCTTCGGGGTCATTTTATTAAGTCAATCGCCCTGCATAGAAGAATGAAAGTGTATATAAACACTGCAAATATTCTGTTGCTACATTGGATTCTACACATTGCAACGCCAGTGTCTTGAAGTCAAAGTAGTAACAGGAGATTTGCAATGTTTAGATGCACTTGCATACTTTACAGAGAGCAACTGACCGAGTAAAGTACCAAGGTACAAAGAGGAATGCCATGGGAGGCATTCCTCCAAGTGACAACACGTACCAAGGAGAGCAAAGTACAACCACCTCCGAGGCCCGACTTTGCTGGCCTAGACCTACATTCTTTTGGCCGAAGCTCAAATAACGTACTTTTAATTGCAGCTGTTTTAAAGCCGTCTTTCACGTGTCATTATTTTATACCGGGATAACGAATTTCGAAAATTAATTGTTTCGGTTTATCACACGTGTCTTGATTATGCAACTTTAGGTTTATCATACGTGTCTTAATTATACAAGTTTAGATCTCAACTGCAAACATGAACATTGTAAAACAATGTAGGTACTACACATAACGACTTTTCTTTGGTAGTTTTCAGCCTGATGGTTGGTATTTATACATGAGCCGAAATATGATGCAGTAAAATTTTACATCATATAAAGAACTGTTGTGATGGACAGTTACTACCTTTTTTATTTGGCGCTACAGCCCCCAGTGGGCCAGGACCTCCTTATTCACAAAGTTTCTAGATCACACACAACGACGCACCACAGTCGGTAGGACTCCTCTTGACGAGGGATCAGCTCGTCGCAGAGACACTCGGAACAACACATCCATGCCACCGGTAAGATTCGAACCCACAATCTCAGGAGGCGAACGGCCTTAGACCTACGCCTTAGACCGCGCGGCCAGTGGGACCGGCAGTTACTATCCTTATTGATACATTTTTTCAACGCAACCTATGTCTCAATTAAACATACTTGAATTCTTTGACAGGTCTTGATAGGACTTTGAAACAATGATCAACAGGCACCGTACTGAGCCTTTATTTATTCTGTCGGAAGTGAACCTAATTAACCCTTTGACGCCTAACGACCCCTATAGTGGTCGTACCGCACCGCTAACCTCTAAAAGTTGCACTTTATATATTTATTCAACAAATATAGGTACTGAATATTTTAAACATGGTACACACTCTCCGTTTTTTTTTCTCTTCAAAATGCAGTTTGTTTCATAATTCTAACATATTTGGTTCCTGTTCTATTCACATTTTATATACAGAATGTGCTAAAATTAAAAAAAAAAATAATTCCGGCGCCAAAAGGTTAATTATTACTTTCATGTTCTACTAGAAATAAAAATGTAAGGCTTATAATAATTCATTTTTCCTTAGAAGCAAATAAATATTACAGTTATCTGAGGCAGTGAATCTTATATATCGTGGCAGCCCATGTTTGTAAATGGAAGTGTCGTTGGAAAGAGCACAGCGAAGACCTTTCAACAGAACGTCCAGGAAGATTCAATTTTTCTGGGATATGAAAACATGTAAAAGTTTTAAAAAGCCCCTCTACACGCCATGCGGGAATAGAGGGGAGTGTAGTTACAGCTCCAATAATTTTTAACATTTACAGTATATAAAGTGAGTGGACAGCGTTACGCTCCAGTCGTTTTAACCCTAAGGAAAGAATCGCCGGTACATGTTGAATGGGAGGCTGGAGTGTTAGTAAATAGGTACCGACGGTTCCGAGGAGAATTCTGACTCGGCCTTTATGGTAGTCCAAGTCGTCGCTGTTTTGGACTACCCTGAAAATGAAAGCCAATTTTTCCGAAATGTCTGTAACTATTTATCACTCTACATGACATCATCAGAGAAGACGTGCATCGTCATTGATGGTGCTGCTGAAAATTCCAGATTTTGCAATATATGTAGGACGGGACTTCCCAAATTTTGTCGCTGGCTTACCAGTAAATGAAATTAAAATTTCAAACGTACCACCAACATTCTTGTATTTAAAATCGGTGCAGTGAAAGGCGTCCTTTACCAAAGGACGTATTTCTTGCCCGATGTTTATAAGATTCAGCGTATGAAATGTACATGCAAAATTGATGGAAGCGTTTCTCCAAAATCGGCACAATGATTGCTATAAACACTTTGTTATCCAACTAATACACAATATATAGTATGTAGATACAATTAAAATTATAAAATATTTGAAAGGAACACTTTTAAATATTTTATAATTTTAATTGTATCTACATATCATATATTGTGCATTAGTTGGATAATAAAGTGTTTAGTTATCATTGATGCACGGTGCAAACATGAAGAATGATTGCTATAATTTATCTAAGGGCGTAAATGAAGTTTTTCCAGCACTTACTACATTTCTCGCCCATGTTAATGCCGCATAATTCTGCCAATAAGCTGTTAGCAATGTTTAGACATATGGATTATTTATTTTATTGCGCAATGTGAAACAAATTCAGTTCCGATACTACTGCTGTTTTAGCCGCTGGTTAATTAGAAGGACTATGGAAACGTCGTGAAACATAATACAAAATCTATCTGCAGCACAAATATGGGCACAGTTTCTGAACGCTGTCCACATGCTTAAATTCCGAGATATACGACTTTCGCAAATGAACAGACATGTCGTACCGGTAAAACGTATCTTTTTGTTGAGGATTTACCGTGTGCCGTGAGCGTGACACCGGTATTGAGCCAACGCTACTGTGGCTGCTTACGAACAAACTAGATTTGTTATGTGTGGCCTACACTGCCCAAGCTTAGAATATGTTACATTGCAAATATTACAGACCATGGCGATATTGGTGTTGTTTGGTGGGATCAAAACACATTTTCGTCGAGAAAAGATGTAAGTAGTCAAAACAACGAAAAAATAACCACTCCACCACATGACGAAAGAACTTATGATAAAGAAATATATCCGTCAGAAAAACCACTGCTGTGGATGGTATAAATACACCTTCAAATAGCGGTATGAATTCGACTTGAACTAAACAGCACAGACATACTTTTAAGCCAAGTTAATGTCTCGTAATTCAGGATCAATAGCATATCAAACAATAAACTAGACATCTATCAGCAATTTAGCATGAAAACAAAAGGCATAGATAAACCCTATTTGGAACTGACATATGGCAATAAATTTTCATAGTCCTGTCACACAAAGTGGGAGTAGTTATGTAATGTTTAGTTGCCTCGCAAGTCACTACTGTCTTCACCCAGCAGCGCGGTGGTCTGCAACTTTTAAGACACATTGCACTTCGTTGCTGCTTCAGAATATTCGGGCATTGAATGTCTCCTTCCTAGAGTCTGTCTTGTCTCTCTCTTTCTCTATTCGAGACCTGTAATCCAGTTGCAACTACCGCCACTTTCTTTGAGTCATGAAGTACAGTAACCTATTATTACGGGTCCTATGACTCCAAAACAACTGAACAAGTACCATGCGTCGCAGAGACAGTCCCTTGTGTAGCATACGTCCCAACTGCACTTAAACTCCTCCTACAGCACTTTGAATAATATCAGCAACTATTTTGAGAAATGTAGCGCAAGAGTAGCCACGCAATGGGTCCCACAGTAACTGTCATAGTCTCCTAACAGCGGCTTTGAACTCCAGCGCAAAATCCTCTGTGTCGTGGAGTTTAACTTAAAAAATTCAGTGGGTCCCGTGGGCGTAATGTCGCTACTTCTTCAGCCAGCTATGCACTTGCAATTAGATTGATCGTACATGACTGACACGCCAATCAGGACGCCAATCCCCCCCCCCCGCCCCCCTACACACACACAATGGGGCCCATAGTGGATGGAACCAGACTGCAGTATTAGTGCCCGCCAACACTTTGCTTAGTTACCTCGGACACCTCAATTATTTGTGCCCTTTTCATACCGTCTGCGTTTCCGTGCGTCCAGATTGTGTGTACTGCCATCCGGTGGCGGTCAGTAGGCCGTAACTATTGAAAACGGAGGGGCGTAACATTCCGAACAAGACACGTATCTTGTCTTATTTCGTGGTTTGAGCACGTTGTAGTTCGTAGTGAATTCCTCATATTGGTGTATGTACGACTAAAGAGCGACTGAGTCCTCACATTTTGAATATTACCTTTAATCGTACATTAACGGAATTACGTGGAACAACACACTAATATACTACCAAGGCTATTAAATATCAGATTAATCAACGGCTCACCACTTCTATACTTTAACCACCCACATATGGCCTAACATTCATCAGCTTAAACGTAGGCCTTTATTGAGGATTTGATTTAAATTTTTAAATTTATATAACTTAACCATTAATGGCCCTTCACAATACTATTTTACACATTGTAAAAGTGTTTTCTGGACGTGACGTTCACATATGCTTCATGTAAGGACGAGATCTCGGCCATAGATATTATAAGTATAGCTACAGCTGAGTAGTTATAATTTTCTTTCTAAATTTTCTGACACATATGGCCTGACGATGGCTGCTTTGTGCAGCCGAAACATATAGCCGCTCTTGGATTTGCTATGATAAAATTGTATGTCGACGGACTAGTCCATATTATTCCGCATTTTTTTACAATACTTGCGATCTTATTCAGTCATGTAGTGTCAACAAAGTTCCAACAATTCAAAATCGTTTATCTGGGTACTGTGGGATGTAGACTTATGATGCTTCTACTCTTCCATATAGTGTACCTGTCGATATCATTCAGTTTTATCATTACGTAAATTGCTCTTTGCTGATGCCAGTTTGGCCGCAGTAATTTTAAAATACCCCGCCGCCTGTTCCTCGGTGCTGCAGCACGGATAGCAGGAAGTACAAAGAAAATTGCCAGATATTATCGATTTCAATCGGGAATTTACACTCCTAATATGTATAATCTCTGATCTTGTCTGTAATCCGTGGTGTCAAATGGCGTGGAAAAGTAAAAATGGCGTTTTGCGGTAGAGTGCTCAATGGTGTGTGCTGTACGTACTATTATTGCCACAATCCTATGTACATATGAGTATATTTGTTACTTTCATGCATGTAATCGTGTTAAATATGAAAGTAACGCACTGTACGTGGTGTAGTTTTCATGAACTAGTTGAGAACTAACCACTGTGCTGTGCGGAATGCATGGGGCCGTTGTCTTCTGTAGACTTGGCAGTACGATATATGATGCAGTTAAAGTATAAAAGAGCGATGAAGGTGAGGAGTGGAGCATAGTGTAGCTAAGGAAGGAAATGAATGAAGTGTAAGACTAGATTAGATTAGATCAGATTAGTAATTCTGTTAGATCCCTTGCGGTCCTGATGCACCTTGGACGTAGAACAGGCCTTTCATGCCCCTTAGTCTGATATTAGGTTAAGGAAGCCCTGTTCTTTTACTAAAGTTCCATATCGCCCACACACTTAGACTCTTAATGTCCTGTGTGTCCAAGAAGAAGGAACCCAAATTTGCATGTCGGAGTGAAGCCTACGCTTCACAATCGCACAGAATGTGGACTGAAGTTAATTTCTCTGTATCACATCCTGCATGAGGGGTTATTATTCGACCCTATTATATAAAGATCTCTTCTCAGAGTATTATGTCCAGTAAGAAGGCCAGTAACAACTCTGGATTCCGTTCAGTTAAAGGTCAATAATCTGGTCCCTGTAGGTGGACTAGGGCCCAAAATTAGTTTTCAAACCTGTCTCTGAGCACTATTAGGACCACGTCACATTGTCAAATGCTCGTTATCCACCAAGTATTTTATCTTTTTAATGTTCTTTGTAGAGACCTCCAAGGATGGCTCAGGCCCGACAGATTTCTGAACAAAACTGTCCTTAGCAACCCTGTCAGCAATTTCGTTTCCTTGCACCCCAGCATGTCCAGGAACCCAATACAGTGCCTCTGTGTGTTGGGTGGAGATATCATTCAACACCTTTTGGAATTGTCATACCAGTAGAGATGTTTTGTTGGCAGTCTGAATGGCTTTCAGAGCTGCCTGACTATCAGAGCAAATACTAACATATTTCTTTGGTCAAATGTTCATTTGAATTTCATAAACACAGGTCAAGATAGCATATAGCTCAGCCTGAAAAAAACTCTAGCATGTTTTTTTAGAGAAATCCTGAACCTTTTCCCCACAGATTTCCCATAGACTACCGTCACCCTAGATCCATCACTGAAACAGACGAGCCCTTTAACAACTGGAGTCACTGGTCCTCTGGTCCACTCTTACCTTGTCAGGATAGTGACCCTTTATTTGCGTTCAAGGTTAAAAGCTGGTTTCATAACATCAACTCCTATATTAAATATGGGATGTGACCTCTGAAGCCACATCAATATGCTACTGTGTCCTCAACTGGTGTGAATGTAGGACCATCAAACCAGCCTCCAGAGACGATGTGCTGCTGACCTCGCCTCACCTTGAATCACCAGATCTTGTGGAGGGAGGCCAGAAAGTGCCTCCAAAGCAACAGTAGGAGTAGTGCATATTGCTCCTGCTGTCCCCTTTGTACTGTGCTTAGTGTTTTCTTGGCACCAGCTGTCTGATGGCCAGGCCACCATACTAAGGATGCAAAACTGATGGATGGCTGGATGATAGAAACATAGAGCCAATGGACCACCTTAGGTCTCAGGCCCCACATTGAATCACAGGCCCTCCAACAGGCCCACAGAATATTGTGGGCCTCCCTCACCTTATCATCCACATGCTCTCTCCAGGTCAGATGAGAATCCAGGATTACCCCGAGATACTTGACCGACCTAGAGTGACTTAAAGTAACCCTGAAAAAGTGTGGTTTGAAGACAACAGGAAGTCCTTCTTGTAAATACTACAAACTCAGTTTTGTCACGATTTACTGACAGCCCGACCTCTTTATACCATGTCTCTACAGTATGAAGGGTCCATTGCATGAGCCCTGACACTTTGTTTGGGAATATTTCCACTACAAGTAGACAAATGTCATTGCAGAAACTTGAATATGTATTTCACCACCACTGAGCCTTGAACAATAAAAGCCTCAACAAAAAGGCACCACAGAAGCATTTATGCCATCCTAATTATGCAGGTTTAAAAAAGCTCCCACACCATGAAGTTTTTCGAAATGTAAATGTGTAAAAAAAACACTTGAATGCAACAGGAGGTGGTGTTTTCACTTAGTAATTTTATGTCTTTGCTAAGTGTGCATTTCACATTCTATTTATGTCACATTGTGACCTCCAAGCTAACCTATTGGCTGAAGTCTATACTATGAGAAAATTCTGCTGTGAGCTGGGAATAATGCATGTATAATGTGCAGACAAATAGAATTGGTCTGAGTTAACATGGTGCAATAGATGGTTAGGGTATTCTGAAAAATTGTGTCTCCAGATATATGGAATTTGTACTGTATGATGGCAGGTATTTAGAAGTGTCTGGGAAGAATAACGGAAGCCATATGTTACCATACAGGAACAACTTCAGGAACTGTAACATCCCTCCTCCCAAGGGAGATTTGCTCTATTTGCTGTGTATGAGGGCATCATTATGCATAAGATAGTTTTGTACGTGACAGTTTGAAAGCATGTGGTACGGTTTGTTAACAGGAGGTTGTTGGCATCAATGGAGGAACTGCTGTACCTGGTGATGAACCTTCCCATCTGTGGCTGCAGCAAGGAGCCCACCAAGAGACTGGCCCCTTGTGACCTTGAAGATGGAGGCACTGCGTGCTCCAAAACATTGGCCAACTGTGTTGTTTCACACCCCAAAACACGGTAATTTTCATTCACACCCCTGTTATTTCCTGTGTGTAATTCTTGAATTTGTATATACGAAGAGTATTTCACTTCCATAAGCATTGTAATTGAGAATACAATTATGATTACATAGTTGTTGCTTTACTTTTTCGAATGTGAGTTGGCATTACTGAAGAAATTCTTCTACAAGTGATGAAGGACACCTCAGTGCGAATGAAGAAGGAGCATCCAGCAATTTCCCAGATCTGCAGACGTCTGCTAAGAAGTTGATTCTGACCAAGGACAGATCACTCAGGATACCTTCTCCTTAACACTCACTGTGCACAGAAGGATGAAATGCCACTGTAGTGGAGGTGAGCATCATGTGAGGTGTAAGTGTGGGGTATGATTTTGGGAATTAAAGAGGGGGTTTATCTTGACTGTGTTTTGGCATTGTCTGGTATGTTTGTGTTACAGGTTAAATAGATAATTGATACAGAATGTTGCAAACATTAATAGGTGAGCTGTAATTCTCAACTGTTTGTATATATCAGTATAGGGTTGAAGGAACACTTGTAGGTCAGGATGGATGTGCTGCTTGAGAGCTGTATATGAGTGTGTACAATATTGCTGTAGCTGTAGCCACAGCAGTTGAAGATTCAACATGACATTGAGAAACCTGAATGAGGCAGAGAGGCCAAACCAACAACTGGCAGTATTAATATGCACACATTGCATAGTTTGTGATATTTTTCTCTGTTTGGAGTGTAAGGAAGTTGATAAGGCATTTGGGAGACTCATAATTCCACATTTGTATGAAAATTGTGTTGTGCTGTTCAAAGTTGTTTTATGCAGCTGTTACAGAATTTATCTTTGGTGTTGTAGAGAGGGGAATGAAAGAGAGTGAACCCAGTCTTGGTGGTATATGTTATATTAATGTAGTAATGTGGGGATTTGTTACTGTCTGTTGACAGGTGTAAAGAGGCATCGCTGAAGAGACTGATTCTCCACCTAACAAAGGATGTGGCATTGCTGGACAGTGGAATCAGCAAGTCAGATTTGCCAGTAGTTCCCCTTCCTCTTAAGGACCCTTGGTGTAGCACTGTGTTGAAACAGTAAAGATTACTGGTGTTTGAAGGAAGATC
>Ga0123355_10016811_pt1 | contig 11540 bp, 7 predicted proteins | sample TergutEmb28metaG_3_FD_89872 | JGI IMG/M metagenome (GOLD analysis project Ga0123355, IMG submission 89872) | Embiratermes neotenicus P1 segment gut microbial communities from Petit-Saut dam, French Guiana - Emb289 P1 | ecosystem: Host-associated > Arthropoda: Insects > Digestive system > Gut ...
CTCCTGAAGATGGTCGTATTAACGGCCGAAACATGTTGAGCATTGAATGACCATTGAATAAAATAATAAAATAAGTGGCATCAAGTTGGTTTTCTCTTTACTCAGCATCCTCAAAAATTATTACGACCGGGCTGGAAACAAAGAGTACTTCTGCTGTCTGACAAATTCAATATGATTTATATAAATGTACTTAGATATTATTACCATTCGGAAGACAGAGACACTGTATCAGATTAGCCAATGCGAAAATTAAAAATAATCCATACTTGTAAGATCACAATTACCGTATATGTATCTATGATTCATAACGCACAATCACGTGCCTTTCTCGTACCTTACTCTACCTCTCGTTACACTTCATACAATAATATTTACGTTATTAAATTTTCGTCTCAGAAAAATTCAATGACCGGTTGCAAGGGTTACGCGCAGCGACATCATTTTATTGACCATTGAATTTAAAAGTGGCATTATTTTGGGAAATCGAATAGTACAGAACATTACACGTTTATTAAGACACACAGTAGAGAGGAGCACATTACGGGCGTGAATAACAGGCTGTTACTGCCCTGCACTCTTCATTCGTTACACTTTGCTGGTTTTGTCTTTCTCTAACGCCGTAACTTGTTCTCAGCAAGCAACCACGTGGATTTTATAAAGGATATTTGCTATTTATATATCGTGGGCTTAAATTTGCTTTCTTCAGATGACAACGCTGGACACTAAACACTTGGTTTTTGGCAAATATCTTAAGAAACGGTGGGGATGTATCGGACAATATAAGGCAACACATCTGCATAAATTGTTGAGTTACTGGCGCAAATAAATTCTCGGCTTTTATTTTTATTTTTTGGTTCTAAATAGTTCTACACGTATCAGGACAAGACGTTATTGCAGGAACATGAGGCCACTGGACTGAGGCTTATATAAAAGCTGTCCTGATTAAGACTAAGGAGTGAATTTTATTCAAATCAAAAAGTGCACTGCATGACAGACTGATATAATTTAAAAAAGGGAACAGGCATTCGATTTTACCAAATATTTTTAAAATGACTTCCGTTTACTCTGATTCTGTCTTGCCACAACAATAGTGCGAGCAGTGTGTCAATTTCTCCAGCGGTTGCCATAACACATAATTTCAACGATGGGGAACTAGTCATAATTCCTAGCTAACTGAATAAAATTCCTGGGGTTTTGTTTATGTGTGTGCTGATGAACACGCACAGGTCTTGGCTGCGCGGTGCCTTTACTCAAAACTGCGTGCATGGGGCCCTTAATATATGTGCAATATCAAATTACAGATAAACAAAGGTTTGGTATTCAAACTGTTCGTTGCCTCAGGTGAGCAGGTTTGTGGCGCCATCAGTGTTGAGGCTGGCTAAAAGAGATCGAAAAGGACCTAAACTAGATATAATTAGACTACTTTGAAAAATACTGGGCCACCCAACGCTCGGGATTTGTCGTTCTCTCATTGTCTCCTTTATGTATCTGGGATATTGATAGTTTATTTCGGGAAAGGTAAAGTGTAGGCGCACGCTGGACCGGACGGACAGGACAGACGTTTGCACATGTCGGCGTACGGGCACTGCATCGGATTTAGCGCGGATGGACTGGCTGATTTCGGTTTGTCGGAAGTTGCGGATTGAAGAAAAATGTGAGAACGTCGGAAGAAGAAACAGTTACTGTATGTCTGTTAATTGGGAAAGAACAAAAATATTTTGGGCATTTGATTTCGGTACGAAAGCAGTGATGCACGGCGAATTGCTTGTGTTATGACGGGCAAGCATTTTTGGTTTTTTTTTTTTGGAATGACATGCTGAACACATCCGACTCCTGGATTCGTTGGTACCAAACTGACGGAGGGAGAACACATCAGTAATGGAGGCGATTTACCTATGATTTTTTCAGTACCCACCAGCCGGGCGAAAAAATATTCTCGCCGTAGATCGGGCCAGGGTGTGATGCTACACAAATAACTGCGTGAAGTACAATTTCGTCCCCCTGCCGTGCGTCCATCTGCTCCGTCCCATGCTCCCCAATGTGCGCTTATCCTAAGATATTTCCACGCGCCTTTTCACATCGAGATCGATCTGTAGGATGTTTCAGATGTAAACAGCCACAAAGTGGAAATAACAGCATGTTGTCCTTCCCATCGCGTGCTCGAGGGAGGGGAAGGAAAATCAATCAGTCGCTAAAAATAAAGGACCTTGTTTCATTCCTAAATGCGACGCACGAGGCAAGCAGCGGCTATGCGTGATGCCTGTCGTCTATATGAATGGGTCCAGGTGACTCCTAAGTACAGGGTATTGAGGTATTGGGGGGCGCGAAACAACCACACAGAACTTACAACAGGAAACGTTTCATGGAAAGCGGCAATTTGCACGACCGAGACAGAGAGCAGAATAATATAAAATGGATTTTTGTGCCGTAGGTTACAATGAATTGCTAAATCTGGTGTTAGACAATCAGTTATAATAAACGCAAGTCAAATCGTTGCGACAAATCTCGCCGTACCTACGTTAATATCACTTTATGCGACACTGGGAAACAAATTAGGAATTGTGCGCATAGCGGAAATATGATTTTTAGTGTAAAATACAATATGTTTTAATTTCCGTTCATACCAACGAAAATTATTACCAATATAAATTGCTACACAGCCAAAATCACTCAATGATATGCAATTTTAATATTATATATATATATTTTTAATGGAATTGTAAGTATTATGGGATCCCGTTGTACATTAACAGCGCTGCATGTACCTCAAGTTTCTGTTAGATGGTCTGATGATGGTCAAGAAAGGCCGAAACATGTCGCCATTACAGTAAAGAAAACTAATAACTAAATATACTATTGTTGTGTTTGACGACAACTATAAACAATTTGTCTGCTTTGGAAATATTATGGTTCTTTTTTTTAATTGCCGCATTGTTCTTGAATGCTTTCGGTGTGTTATCGTCGTAAAGAGCTAGGGCAGACAGGCAAGGGCGTCCTAAATTAAATTTGGTTAAATCACTTAAACAGTGGCAACAATGCAACATCTCCACCCTTTACCATTCTCGAAACCCGCAATAATGGCGTTGAAAAGCGCAGCGTATTCGGCACAAAATGATTCATTCCTCTCTGCACCTTCTGCTTTAAACATCCTTCGCTCCAGTAAATCTTCGACGAGCTGCGCTGGACATGCGATCAGAAAAACACGAATATTATAAGGTAATGTTTCCGCTATCGTTAATCCAACTTAACGAAAATTGGAACGTTTGGACGTATTTGAATAGAAAACCCCCGTACAAAATTGCATGAAACCGTTCAGCGGTTCTGTTCTTCCTTGCCATGTTTACCGTTCTACTACGATCATAAGGAGCTTTTCACGTTCGCCATTCTACTGCACTCATAAGATGCTCGTCATGTTTACCGGTCTGCTACTCTCATAAGTAGCTCGTCATGTATGCTGTTTTCCTTCTACGGTTTATCAACATTTGGAGAGGTTTTAGGCTCCCACGGCAGTGATGATGAAGACTGATTTCGTTTTTGATATGACGTCGTGTAGATTGCTAGGCACCGACGTTTCATTGCAGCTTTCTACGTCCACTCTCAGGCGACTGTACTTGGAAGAAGCAAGCTTCTCTGAAACGTCGGCAGCTTTGTGTACGCGGCGTCATGACGGAGAAGCCCGCAATCTTTACAGCCATATTACTTGAATACAGGGCTGGATTAAAGGGCGAGCTTGCCGGGCAGATTTCTGGGGATCCAACCTTCGAGTGGCGCTAAGACTTCACTGGAATAATCGGTAGTATGGTGCAAGTAAAATCAGGTTTCTACATTGGAAAATATTTCTCCGAAAATTAACCCCACAAACAATGTTCGCGCAGCCCTGTCCTAGGCCGGAAGAGTTTACAGAAGTTTGTGAAAGGGCGCCAAGTTATTAGCCTGCCCAGGCGCCCACATGTCTCGGGCCCGCCCTTCCTGAATGACCTTTTGTATAATCACGCAACCTCGCATTTGCAGTTTCGTTGTCACCATACAACCAGCACAAAGGCTAATAGTAATTGTCCACAGCCGGAATTCAGTGCATCATTTCACCAGAGCTGCAGTGTCAACGTGCTAACGTCATTCACGAACTACAGTAGAGTTCCGCTTATCCGGATTAATTGGGACAGCGAGCCATCCGGATAATTGGATTATTATTTGAAAATAGGCTACATAGGCAGTTTTGAATTTCGGCTGTTACTATTGACAGCACTTACCTGCGTCTAAATCTTTCGACCACGCCTGATTTGGAGTTCTGGAAGCCATAACACTGTACTGTGCTTGATCCGATAACCGGAAATTTCAAGGCAAGTTAGTTTTGTAGAATTCTCGACAAATTTTCCATAAGGGCCAAGCCGATCCGGATCACCAGCGTCCAGATAAGTGGAATTCTACTGTAGCAGGGTTCCATTGGTTTTCCATATCAGTCACATCCCTGTATATTTTGTTTATTTGACAATGCTGCACCGAGTTCTGCTGTTACGTAATGCTGAATAATAAGTTGGATGGTGATTGCTGGTGAATTACCAACGAAGGGACACAGTCCAGTTTTGTTCTATACACTAACTTTGTGATGGACAAATAAAACTCGCTGAGCATTTTTGCACGTTATAGTTTGTGGTTTAACCTTATATTAGTTGAAACTGTCCTTGTGCTCAGTTAAACATTCTGGCGACCAAGAGGCATGGGGCACTGGAAGTAGAGCTACGTATATTCTTAAACCCTACATTAGACATAAGGGAGTGCTGAGCTGCCTCCCATCACTATGGCAATTGATAGGCTGGGTTGGATCCATACATAGTTCATCTAGACACAATACGGAGGAGAATAATCTTTTTCCCTGCTGCGTATCAAACCCCAATTCTCCAGTCAGTACCACTGACATGCCATAATCTGAATGTGAGCAAGTTGTAAGACAGTTCAAATGCCTCCCACCGCTGGAGCTAATGGTACAGAGTGAGGCGAGGTCAGCTACGCATCGTCTCTGGAGTCTGGGAAGTTGATCTTACCTACATCGCAATCGAGGACATAGCAGTATTTTGATGTGGCTTCAGCAGTCAGATCCCATATTTAATATGGGGGTAGATGCTATGAGGCCAGCATTCAATTTTGAACCCAAATATAGGGTTACCATGCCGATTGGACCAAAGGAACTGGCACTCCTCCTGTAGTAAAAGGGCTCGTCTGGTTTACAGATGGGTCCAAGATGAATGAGGACACTGGGGATGGAGTCTATGGGCAATCTGTGGGTAGCAGGCTCAGCTTGTCTCTAGGAGGATATGCTACAGACTTTCAGGCTGAGATATATGCCATCTTGGCGTGTGTTTAAGAAATCCAATTTCAGAATAGACCAGAGAAATACGTATGTATTTGCTCTGATAGACAGGCGGCTTTGAAAGATCTCGAGGCCGTCAGAATGTCTCCATTGGTCCAACAGTGCCAAAAGGCGTTGAATGATTCTCTACCGGGAATGCGGTGGGGCTGTACTGGGACCCTGGACATGCTGGAGTACGAGGAAAGGAAATCACCGATGAGCTCAAGATGCGGCCCTGCTCTAAAGTTTGTTGGACCTAAGCTGGCCTTGGAAGTCTCTAGACAGGATATACGAAGAAGGATTAGATGTTGTTTGGTTAGCCAGCATTGGGTATGGTGGCAAGGTCTTTGTGGCACCCAAAGACAGGCTCGAGAACTTCGGGACCTTGTCTGGGTGCAAAGGCTAGGTTTCTGTCCTTTAATAGGACACAATGCAAGGTTGTTACTGGCCTTCTCACTGAACATAATACCCTGAGGAGACATCTTCACCCGATAGGGTTGTTGGACATTCCACTGTGTGGGAGGTGTGGAGCAGAGGTTGAAACCTCTGACCACATTCTTTGTGAGTGTGAAGCTCTGGCTTCACTCAGACATGTGTATCTGGGCTCGTTCTTCTTGGAGCCACAGGACATTAAAAGTATAAGTCTGGGGGCCGTCTGGAACTTTAGTAAAGCAACAAGGATCCCATAAATTGATATGGGGCACAAAGGGCCCATCATTTAAAGCCTAGGTGCATCGGGACCGTGAGGTCTCAAACCCAATCACAATCAATCAATCATCACAGTTCAAATATCCAGCCCAAATTCTCCGGTCAGTACCACTGACATGCCATACTCTGAATGTGGACAAGCTGTAAGACAGTTCAGATAGCAAATAGAAATCCCAGCACAGGCCTGGACAGGCCATGGGGGTTCCAGAAGATTGAGGCTCCCAGATTTCAAGACATAAAAGTGGTAAGTTTCCGGTAGCAACTGCTTCATAAAGAGGGTATAATTATGTGGCATCTCTTTGTAATACACAAAAAAGAAATGTTATGAAGTTGAGTTTGCTTTCTACACCAATTTGTAGTTATGTAGGGCATTGAAGTTTGCAGATCTGAACAGAGAGGACCACTTGGAAGTCCAAGGTGAAGATGGGAGTATAATATTGCAGGCATAATGTAGAAATTGGGTCCTTCAAAGGACTCAGAATAGATGTACAAGTTGCCCACAGAATATCTAGACTTGTTTTTAAGGTGAAATAGCATTAACTTAGGATAGTTTAAAAATAATATGAAAAGACTAACTGAACAGTTGTGAAGTTATCTTCGTAATTTCACACTGTAATCTGTGTTACAACGCTGCATAGTAGAGGCTGCACTCAAGGGCTTTTGTCAACACAATGATAAATCGTTGAATTCCTTATCATGAGAATTTTTAAATCAAATGAATAGGTATCATTTGTGTGAGGAAAGGTCTCGTACCATGGGACTGGTTATGCTATGGCCACAGAAAGAAGTTCCATGGCTTGATTACTGCAGCTCCCTTGACCCATCATTCTTACAAATTCTTTCATTGGCATCAGTACGAGTGGATTTATTCATCTCAGAATTATATTTTTGTGGTAATTTATTTCAGTGTTATCAGAAAAATATACCTGGAAGAGAAAATACCTAGTTTCTATCAAAAATTTAAAACAAATTTTGTCTCTTGTCTTAACATATCGCTCTTTCAGACTTAACTCTTGTACTGTTAGAATCTCATAGTTTTTTCTTTCTTCAAAACAATGAAAGTCTACGTTACAAATCCCTTATATAAGATTTGAGGTGCAGTGCATACGCATATTAATTGAGCCATCTTCAGAGATGTGAAATTTGGTGTATGGCTATCAAAGTTTCGGAAGAATCTGTTGCCTTTATCTTCAGAATTTGGGTCTACCAGCATACCCTGCGTCATATCTCATTTTCTTAACAAATCTCATACTTCAGACTATTCTGTCACGTTTTGATATTGATGGCTTTATTAAACCATGGCAGTCAGGTTTTATTTTTAATGGACATAAAACTTTCTCTTACATATATAATTTGTTTAGATGACTGTTGTCAGCACTGGCATGGCATATTCTGATTACATTTTGTGCTCTTTGTCATTTGTACCAAATAGGATATCGGTTGGAGAATGTTGTGGACTCAGCTGTGTGTCCATTGCAACTATATGTACAGTAACTGAGGTTTGGTTTTACCCCTTCAAAACCAAATCTTCTATTAGGATGAAATGCCATCCTTCATTGAAATATTTCCATTACAACCAGCAATTTAAACACACTTTTAGGAACAAGAAATGAAAGAGGACATTTCTTGCTTCTTACATCTTCAAAAGTAAAACACTGTGAGAAAATATTTTGGTGTTTTCATACTCTCTGACACAGCATGGAATGTGTTACGTATGATCAATCTTAATGCATGAAGTACAAAGAAAACACACTCACATGAACAAAAATAAACCACATAGTTCATTTAAAACTAACAAATCCTCTCCAACCAGGCAGAGAATTTTCTCATCAGAACCATCAATAACCTCTTTTCAAATTATTGAAAGCTCCTCTAGTGTGTTTTCCTTCCTCACTGCAGTACTTCCACATTGTTGAAACAGACATGACATCTGTACGTACTGGCAGGAGTACAAAGAAACTTTCATGATTTCTTTGCGTGTTCTCTGTCGGAGTTGCACTAGGATACCGGAAACAGAACAGTTACATTTTTACGTCCAATCACGAAGGAATGTGTTTTAATATCCCTGCATATACATGTGTCTGCATTCTTAATCATGTTTTATCTATCAGTACATGTCATTCAACTCTGCACACATTTTACAACATTCAGGTCATCTCACTCTTTAACTTTGTAATTACCTACCATACAGAAGAAATCTCTTTTTAGACACAATATGAAATTATGTTAACAAAGGACAGACAGGCTGAGTGAATATAATTATCAGAAGAAGAATCGTGAACTTTGGGACGAAATGGAAAATTCTCTACTGCATATTGACTGTGTACTGTTAAATCAGATAGGTCCTCTTTATATTTCCTTCAACTGAACTAATGTAGTTCTGATAATTGTGTGTAATATTGACAGAATTTTTCATAATACTCAAAAGCAATTGAATAAGAGAAGTAGATAATTTTGAATAATTTACAGACTATGCTGCTGTTGTCTCAGATCTCACTGAGTGACATCCTTGTCACTTTGGTTCTGCATCCAAGTGACTGTGACAGCCCCGGTAAAGCACATTGCAATCCACACCAGCCAGTCCAGCAGTCCCCGCATCTGCCACTAGACGTGCCCAGCTGGCATCCACAGACTTAGCCACCAGACCACTACAAACACAGAATAAGTGTCAGCAGACTTCTGAGAATCTGACTGTGCAAGTGACAAAGTAATTGGCTGTCTGAATGACTGAGAATCAAAGTGATTACCACAAGAGATGTGCAGTTATCATGGTAGTCAGTGTGAACATTTAAATCTTGGATGTGACGCCGTGTAATTTGGTAACAGATACCAAAGGCAGAAGAATGAACTGCACAGAATATAATGTTAATTTACAGGGAAGGGAATCCATATGGGGTAGCTGAAGTATAACTCCAAGCCTTCTTAATCTTGAAAACAGATAGAAATGAATGGGCAACTTAGAATCCCAACCATTTCACCCCCAAGGAAATGGAATTGTGGACAGAAGCCAAGGCAGTGAATAAGCCAATCAAACAAGAGCAGAACTTTCAAGGTTGCACTGTCACTGTGAGTGGCAATGGATTTGAGGTTCTCACAGCAGCACTGATGCTAAATCAAGTTGACAGTTGAATAGTTGCCATTCTTTCACAGCAATTTAGTTCGTCCAGTATGCTGGTAAGGGTTTACCAGCCAACAGGTTGTAACATCCAAGAAAACTTGAATCTTCAATGTGAAATCACTCACAAGAATACAGAAAGGAAAGAGGTGATAAAAATTATTTTTGAACATGTCCGTCATACTGCATGGCATGACATTCTCAAAGACCTTAACCGTGATAAGTGACCACCAGCATTACTGAATAATTAAGCGACAGCTCAACTGAAAGACTACCTGCTGATGCAGCAGATAGTTTACTTAACTGAACGAATAGATGATTAATGGAAGAGAAACCAAAATGCCTGACTGAATAATTGACAGTGCCATTACAAAAATGTATAGACACAAGAACTATGTAACTATTTGTACATGCAATAAAACAGAACAGAAGGCAGAGGACATCCCAATGTCCACACACACACACACACACTGCAATCAATAACGATTTGCTGCTTTTCCCCATAAGCAACATTTCACCCTGAATAATTTCACGAGATTGTTGATTGGGTCCTTGTGACAGTGGGATTCCACAGATGAAATCAGAAGTGCCCTTCCGCTGTCAGAAAGTAGGACACCATATTACAGTTCTGGCATGTTCCACAAGTGACATCAGTTCATCTGATTGTATACATGTGTCCTTTTAAAGTGTGAGTGGTCTCTATAACTCACTTTCTCATTGATTCTAAAACTACAGCCCTCTGCAGATGAGCACAGTCTTAACCACTCTGCATCCACAGGGTCTTATCCACATCCAAAGCCATGTTTATAGTTATAAATTGTGTTATAAATGTAACAACAGAAGCATTCTTTTGATAATAGAATAATTTCAATGTACATTTAATCCATAGAATTCATCGCTACATAAATTGCTGCATTTCACGAAATGGGACATAAGAAATAACACACTCACACTAAGAAAAAGCATGTAAAAGTTTCTTAATGATGTTCGTCTAAATCTATCGAAGTAAAACTGTTTTGATACAAATGAATATTGGCTAAATTTTCAGTTAAACTTGTCTTCCTTGTAGGTTAAGAAGTTCTCGACTGTCAATTATGAATGACAGCGCTGCACCAAGCACTGTAAAATATAAACGACTGTAGTTAGAAAATGTTAGCAAACTCGACAGTACTGTTTTGATAATGACATAAATTGTGTAATCTGCAGCTTACTTGTCTATTTCGAAAGACTGTTGTTCAGGAAAGTAATACCGTCATTTGAGCTGGGTTTGGGACAGGTCCGTCGGTCCTGAATCACGCGTCCTGCAGTGGACAAGCTGCCTGCCGTCAGAGGCGGCGCTGGATGCCGGGAATGGCGTAAATAAAATAGGCTAAACTGCTAAGTGTGGGAATTCTTACAGCCAAACTTAGGCACTGGGTCCGTACACGTTGCAGCTGAAGAAGCTTCAGTACCGGCTGAATGCTCGAACTCGTCGAAGTTTCTCACACCCGCAGTACGTGCATATCTGCCACGAAATATTGTTGCGTATATTCTTTGGTATCCGCATTCGCGCAGAGCTATATGTCTGTGTGAACCCATCAGACCATCAGTAAGGCATAAGAAATGACATGACTTCTCTGTCAACCAACCTGAGATACCGTCCTAGTGCCTGACCTGTGGCACCCAGCTCCCTCGCCAACTGCCTGTTGGTAGCGCACACACTGTGCTGCACACAACGCACCTGCTTGTCCTCTACTAGCAGCCAGTTCTTCTCGTCCAGCTGAAACCACAAATCATGGTCCGTCAGTTGCTTCACGCACTTTCTGAAGTGTAACTCCTCAATTCAACCTCTGTAACATTAGCTGGCACGAACAAATAGGAAAGGACGACCCAAGACATACGGGCGCACCGGCCGTCTTTACCCCCAGGAAATTATATTATAATCAAGTTTGCTGTTGTTGTTACTGTAGAAACTGTTACAAAGAAAGAAAGAAATACTTGAAAACATTTCTGGGACGCCTGTTTGGACAAATAGTACCGAGTTAATACAATGAGATAATGTAATTTATTCCTGTTCGGGTAATTCCACGGCGTCTGAGTTCTAATTGCCGACGTTTCGGAACTCACTATCGGTTCCATCTTCATAGGCAGGTGAATGAAATATGTCAGTGGCCAAGCCAAGCCAAAGTGGTAACTGGGGGCGGAGACTTGCGCGAAGCGCAAGTCGACGTCCCCCTGTCTGTTAGCCATTCCTGCGTTTAACCGCATTGCTGGGCTCAGTAACAGATTCCTAAACTCTAACAGGGTGATTTGCTAACGCTAACGATTTTGAAGCCAGGCTGAAGGCCTTGGCTGATAATGCGAAAGACTAGGGCCTAGGTGGCCCTGGAC
>Ga0123355_10016812_pt1 | contig 11539 bp, 7 predicted proteins | sample TergutEmb28metaG_3_FD_89872 | JGI IMG/M metagenome (GOLD analysis project Ga0123355, IMG submission 89872) | Embiratermes neotenicus P1 segment gut microbial communities from Petit-Saut dam, French Guiana - Emb289 P1 | ecosystem: Host-associated > Arthropoda: Insects > Digestive system > Gut ...
GGGGGGGGGGGAAGGCGGCCGGTGTGTAGGGCTGACAACCTTACCATCTTTATATGCCTCAACCTCTTGGAACCCTCAGAGCCTGTCCATTCTACAGGAATTGCTTTACCTTTGCGCTGTCGATTTAAATAACATATACTGACGGCATTCATCGACCAGAATGTTTTCAATGAACAGTGTTCAGGTTCCTCTGTAACGAGTTACTGTTCCCTCTCAGCAGAACAGAGCAAAGCACTGTTTCCAAATACCGTTGGTGTAAACTTTGCGGTTTAGATGTTTACGAGAATTATAATGGTGCATTTCCTCGCCGTCTCTTGGAAAATAAGTGAGAGAAATTTGAATTGAGTGAAGAAAAATGGACTTCTTTTCCCCACAAGTGTCTCAAGGCTGTTGGCGAATTAATGGTTTTAATGGTTATAGAATAAGCTGGCACCAACAATTTTCTTTCTAAATACGTTGGAACAATGTCACGGAAATATTTCTTGGACTGGCGAATCCTTGTGTTCAGCCATGTTTCTGTATTGCCATTACCGACTGTGCCATATTACATCGATCATCGGATGAAGTTAAATTCTTCTAAACGTAATCGGGACCAAGAAAATTTCTTAGGTCCTTTGAGGGAAATCTAAAGAAAATCACCTCTTAGGAATTGAAATTATTCAACCCGAAAATAGAAATAAAAATGGAAAATTTAATATAAAATGCATAGTATTTTGGAATATTTACTTTTTGTGTTCAAGTTATTGTGTTTCGTACTGTACTTCCTGGACCTTTTTGACGATGAACATATATTTTAAAACAGGAAAGGAGGAGGAGGGAAATTCAGAGTAGACAAATTTCTCTTGTTAATGAATTACTTGAAAAACGTTGTGCAAGAGGAGGGAAGAAGTAATAAAGAGAAGAGGAATGTAGTAAAAGTAATGAAAAGGAAGGAAGAATGCGGTTTGCTTGCAGAATGTGTTTTGTGTCTCAACTAGCTTATGAAACGGCTACCCTTCGGTAATGGAACACGGCTTAAGCCTCTGGTGTGGTCCGTTATTCGTACATTTTATGTATTTAGTTTGCAGTTTTCACAAAATACTGTATAAGAGCGCAATAACTGGTACTCTTTTACTTTGGCAGTATAAAGCGTACGTTATTAAATGATGACATATCGACTTTAGAAGTAATACAGCCTCAACTAAAATAAGAAACTGACGATGAATGGGACCAGGAAATTCCTGCTTGGAAGCATGAGTGGTTTGTTACAACCTAGCCCACATTGCACTAGGAAAGATTTAGAAACGCCTCGAAAAACGTGTGTATCTAACGAGTGTGAACTCGTAATGGTAGGAGTTGTTTTTACTTTGTACTGAGAAAGTGTGCACGAATATTCACAAGAACTTTCTGCAGCAATTGGATATACTCATAACACCTCGAAATCGGAACAGTTTCACGTGTGCAAGGTTTTTCAGCAACTTTTGTAAGTAAAGGTAAAGGTAAAAGGTAAAGCAATCCCTATTACAGGCCTGGTCAGGCTCTTGGGCTTCCAGGAATTCAAGGCTCCCATATTTCAAGACAGTCGGCACAAGAAGGTGGTAAGGTTGTCAGTCCTACACACCTGGTGCTCATTTCTGTTAGAGGTTGAGTAAACCCCAGGGCCATAGTGCGGCTGGAAGGATTATGTCAGTGAAAAATTCCATTGATATCATCGGGAATCGAACCTGCGACCTTCCGGCTTGTAGCGCAGTGCCTCAACCAACCGCGCCACCGCGTGTCCAGAATTTTAGTAGTCAGAGAACATTAGCCACTCGTAACATCATAGTTGAGCTGTAGGATCCATTGTAAAGCAGGAGACGCACCGACTGGCAGGCAGACAGACGAAAACTGACTAACCAGCTAACCAATGAACAAAGTAACCAACTAACCAAACACATAATTAACAACCTATTGTAATAAGCAATTCACCGGAGCAGTCCACCTTCTGGAGCTGAGAAATTATCAGCTTTTTGTGGTCAGGAAGCGTACTTTATCTTGTTCGAAGGCACTTTTTACTAACCCAAACCGGACATGTCCGCTGCTTAGTCACAGGGGAAACGTTGACTCAATCGCGAAACATCCAGTAGTTGTTTATTAATCATCATTTCTTCGTCACCGGCCGTCACTGCTGCAGCATTGTGCATGGACATCACGTAATTCTCTGAGCGTATGACGTGTAGTGCGTTAGCCCTGTGCAGCTTACATTGTGCTGGATAAGTAAGACTACTTCGCCAGACGTTGCTGAACTGCGAAGCTGATAGTCATCAATTTCGTCGAGAAATTCCCGTCCTTTTGTGAAGTCCGAATGATCAGTAGTGTATTAACAAAAGAGTCACTAGACCCCATCCTGAGGAAGGTCATTCCGGGTTTATGTCAGTTCTAAAACCACCCACATTATTTACTATTGTAGAATAGTCGAAATTGAGCCTTGTAAATGCGGTGGGGAATTCTTACAGATGATAATCAGTACGTGTTGAAATTATTTGTCGGTTGGTGCCATCTATCAATCATTGAGAGTCTTTAATACGTGAAAGTATGTACGTACATGTTGGAACCGTCTGATGATTAATGCCATCTATCGGACACTGAGAATAATATACATACCTGGTCAGTCGGTCATCGAACGTCTCGCATTGTGTGTGTGTGTGTGTGTGTGTGTGTGTGTGTGTGTTTGTATCACCTCGCATCTACATCAGCTTACCGCCAGCGGTCTCTTCTGTTCATTTTTTTCTAACAACACTACGTATTCTCCATCTTTCCCATGTACCGTGTGATAATCTTACCACCCACTTGTCGTGCTTGATTGCACCGTTTTAATATTATTTGTAAACAGGAACAATTTGTGAAGCATCTGTTGAGTAGTTCTCTTTATCTTGTTGTATTTGCTTTGTCTTTTGGGCCCGGTGCTCTGCGTGACGTCCCATTCTGTCACCCTCATTGTACTTAACTCAGGCAGGGTGACACTAACATTGTCGTATCGTGAGCAATGATTGTGTATTTTATTTTATTTTTAAGTTTAAATAGACGATCGTAAGATACAAGGAAAATAAATGTTACCGAGCATGGGCATTACTGTGTGCTTTGGTTATATCTTCGATTAAAATGGCAAATCATACACAACGTCGTTCTATTTCGTCCTCACACTGTATAATTCAGTTCAGTTCTGTAGTATTAATGTGCTGACACAGCAACCAAGAAGCCGAACAGAGCCACGGCAAAGGAACGTAAGATGAAATACATACAGTGACTTCTAATCACATGGTTAATTACGTAGCAAGGACGTAGTAAGAACAAATCTATAAAATATATTCAGTGTATCGCAATAATAATAATAATAATAATAATAATAATAATAATAATATAAACGAGAAAGACATGTGAGTTTAGAGAGAAGTAAACGGCTTAGTAGGAATAACAATAATACGAACGCAACCAGTTTTTTATACCTTTAGTCAGACACTGGATTTAAAAAATCATTGAGCAGAATAGGCTTGTGCTTGAATATACCAGCATGTCCACAGATGGCATTAGACGTCGAATTAACAAGAAAGAAAGTAAAATATCTGAATTTGCGAGTGGGCATACGGCCGATGATGATGATGATGATGATGATGATGATGATGACGACGACGACGACCATCATGATGATAATAATAATAGTTTATTGAGTCGTAGGACTTGTTTGTGTGTATCTCATTCTGTGTTAACACTGGGGTTTTACGGACCTCACGGGGTTATTTTGATTCGTACATTGACGTTGGGATCTATCCTCCTTCCACACACACACACACACACACACACGCGCGCGCGCGCGCGCGCACGCACACAAATTTTTATAATATTTATCCGGCATAGCCTAGTCGGTATAGCGACTCGCTATGAGTTGGACAATCCGGTGGGGGCGAGATTTTCTGTGTGTCCGTACAGACCGACCCTGCTGCCTGGTACAGTACCTACACAGCCTCTTGTACAGTGATTACCAGGTCTTTTTCCTTTGGTTAAATCGGCCGGGGGCTGGCGATGACCACCCATCTCACCTAGCGCCGACGTAGTGATTGGGGTCGACTTATACTTCCGCCTCTCATTTGTGACCTTTACCTTTACCGACACATTTATTGCACTTCTCTTCACAAAACTGTAGGTTCCTCGTTCTGGTATTCTCCTGTAATCTCACGTAAAGCTGGTGCCATATTGACTTACTTCCAAATGCATCTAGTGTTAAATAAGTATTCACATTTACCTTTTATCCGCATTACGTTTGTACACTAGATTGGAGTGTGTATACTTGTCTAACACAACTATATGGTGGTAGAGATATGTATAATTTATTACATAAAAAACAACTACATGTTTCGGCCCTTTTCATTGGCCATCTTCAGGTTGATAAATGAAAACCTTAGTAAGTAGCTACACTCGTCTTGTGTGGGTTGTTTTTCATTTATCAACCTGAAGATGGCAATGAAAAGGGCCGAAACATGTAGTTCTTTATGTAATAAATTATACATATCTCTACCACCATATAGTTGTGTTAGACAAGTATACACACTCCAATCTAGTTTATTATAAACACAACGGGGATGACGAAACTTATGATTACGTTTGTGCAGTTTATAGCCTTCCAAGAAACTTCACCTTCCTTCATATTCAACCATTACTACTTACACGTTTCTGAGCCTCCACTTTTAGTTTCGAACATTCGAATAATGTTTATTTGACATCTTCATCCCCTAGACTTAGGGAACATTTGTCTTTCTGAGGTCCATTTCCTTATCTCTCATATTTTCCAAATCCCTGCCCTGAGCCATACTATTCCACTTCGTTTTCCTTGTACAGACATCAGTATAATACTGTAAGCCCCATTTATATTCCAATTCTCAGTAGTACATCAAAGAATTCTTTTGATTAATACCCGCAAATCCTGACACTGCAGTTTATTAAAGAAAGCGGAAATAGAGAATCGTGCAGTAGACCATCAGATCTTTATGTTCAAGCCGTTGTAATGGCTAACTGTGATTATTGTACGTATGAGGGTGGGTTCTGACGTGATGTGATTTATTGACTTTCCCAACCATTAATGTTGGGCCAAGAAAAGTGATTGTCGAATATCAGGTGGTTGTCTAGCTGAGTTGTAGGTTAATGACCCACCTGATGGAACCTGTGATTATGTTGACAGTGGCGATTAATTGTGGCATGACTGGTTGATCGTAGTGCGCTCCGCTAGTTTTGCTGGCCTGTCAATACGCTGGACACTCCAGCCCTGAAAATAACAGAAAAGACTGAAGTAGTCTAAGATTCTATTGTGATTGACTTATTCTCCGTACTACAAGTTATGTCTTTGTTGTCACAACTCGGTAAGTTGAACCACATTTTTTAAAGCAAAGAAATGGTCATGACGGTTGGATTGATTTTACGAAACGCTTATTATGCCATGTCGCCTTGTGAAGATGACCACTGCCTCCATCTAGCGCCTGCGTTAAGAATGCTACACTTACCCGTGTGACTTAATGACGTGGTGCGTCATTAAGCTTAGGGATAATATTAATGTTACTTTTACCTTTTTAATTATTCCTTACCCTCCAGTTTGTGTGGACTGAGAGAAAGCAGTCTTGCGTGTTGTTAAAAATGAATCACACGAAATTCTTTTTACAGAGTTGTTCTTTTCTTGTGCAAAGAAGAACCAACTTGATGCACAACTTATTATTAGTATATTTCGTCAACCTGTACATGTCTGGGGCGTATCTAGGCCCATCATCAGGAGGTACAACCATATGTATACAACAATTGGTATTTATTCTTTTTAGATGACTGTCTGTTGTCCTGGTTGGATTGGAACCAATCCAGCCAGGACGTCATCTAAAAAGCAGACAACATACATTTATCTAGCCAGGACGTCATCTAAAAGCAGGACAACAACATTTATCTAAAAAGAATAACAAGTACCAACTGTTGTATACATACGGCTGTACCTCCTGATGATGGGCCTAGATACGCCCGAAACACGTAGAGGTTGAAGAAATATACTAAGAATAAGTTGTGCATCAAGTTGATTCTTCTTTACACAAATATATCGAGATGCACGGTCAACAAAACATGAAGTCGTTCTTTCCTCTCAGGATTTGATCCGGGTTTGAGCGGCCATTGCGACTTATTCAGAGGCGGTCATCTCCATCGCGCTCCCGTTCTTGACAACCGTGCCGCGGTAACAGTGATAGTACATAGCAGTTACATCGGCGACAGGCATACAGACATACGAATGTCACAGTGAATAAGCAGTCTCTTTATGTCAGTAAATGTGTTTTTCGAAAGATGCGGATGAGGAAGTGGCGGTGTGGCTGGTCATCGACTTCTTGAGGCATGTAACCCTTCAATTCAAACCTTTACCCTTGACCTTTATCGTCATTAGTGATGGCACGCTGGTCTATGAAATGGACTGGCGCATGGCCTAGTGCGCCATGTGCTGGTCTGTGTTTTAACGGTCGTGGGAGAATGGAAGTAAAGTGTGTGGTAACGTGCTTGATGTGAGGGCATGACAGGCATATCGAGCTTCATCAAAGTCACTTTGTTCTTTCAAAAGTTACGACTGCCAGAGACAGATGCACGAGGTCTCCTGTTCCCTTGAGCCCAACAAACAGGGACATGAAGACATGCCTCACGCTCCTAAGAAGTATGGAATGCGGGCTGGAAAAGACGTATTCTGTTGAACTTCACTCCATGATCCGGGAGGTTTATTCCGTAACACGCCTTCTGTACTTGAATGCCAGGAACAACCCTGCGTAGTTTCAGAAGCTGTGCTTCATAACTTCTTTGTTATAACGTGTTATCGAGAGAATGCTAGAAGGTGAAGCCATCGGTTTCTGACAACTTGGATCTGAATATGGGAACGTTTGGAAGTAGTTTTAGTAATGATGATGATTATGATGATAGTTTATCTTATGAGTTACATCTGAATTTCAGGAATGTGCCTGCTAACACCAATTTTTTCCTTTCATTAATCTCAAGTTCCACATTGTTAGTGAAGTGTTAGTCGTAATTGCGTATTATTTGTCATACATTTCTTTTAGTTTTCAGCTCTCGCTCTAAACTAGGATTAATTTAATTTCTTTTTGTGTTTAACTTATTAGCATATCGATCCTACGTAAAACTAGTTCTTATTCTTCTTCCAACCTCACTTCTGTTTCCTTAATCTGCTTTTACTATTTGCATTTGATCTTAAATGCAACATTACTTAAGTTTCACAGTTGTGTCGTCTTGTATCTTGTTAGTAGCTCCCCGAGTGTTATTGGATCATTCATACATCGCTGACTGAATGAAACAGTAACACAATCCAAAAATTGTCCATTTCCAGTTAATACTACTATTGAGCTCAAAATGTGACAGCTACATCCGACAATACCGGCACGCTTTTTAGTTGAAACATACCCCGTTAGATACTATTATTGTAAGATGGGGTTGTTGTAGTTTCGAGCTCAATCGTAGTACTAACTCCAAATGGACACTTTTTGGATTATGCCACTATTGCATTCAACTGGTTGTATGACCGCTGTTCAGGAGCTGCTGTCACCACTTTTGCGTTTTTGTACATTTCAACAATACATGGGTTATTATTATTATTATTATTATTATTAGTAGTAGTAGTAGTAGTAGTAGTAGTAATAGTAGTGGTAGTAATAGTAATAAATTTTAGTCTGTTTAGAATATTTGAATATCCGCAGTGTCTCGATAATTAATTCACAACAGGCGTTAGAATGGCTGCGCTTCCACATTCTTCGGCCCATAGGCCCATACAGTAGTCTGTGTGGTGCTGCAGACAGTTTCCAGTCTGGCATTAAGGCTGTTTTCAGTATTCTTTATTTCACGATTTAACACGCGCAAAGGGTAGTCACGGGTTTGTCAAGAATTTGCCTTTTATGGAATCTTCTGTACAAGAAATCACGACTGGACCGTATTTTTAGTCGAATGAAATCAGTCAAGACGTCTGGTCAGTACCGGGGACAATAATACAACTCTGAGCTGCCTATACGTAAGGACCTCCTGAAGTTAATAGAAGCTTTATCTCATGAAGTGCGCAGCAATCTACAGTTGTGATTGTCACCAAATGCTAATACAACTGGACACTTTATTATAAGCAGGTTGAGTGATATATTCGAGTTATGTATATCTGGAATTTATCTTCCAGCTTTTGAAAGGGACGTCTGTGTACCGAAGTATGTAGTATGAATTTAAGGTTGCAGAAATTGTGCGGAGTTGCAGATTCTTCCGCTTTGACTAAACGTGTCGCAACGCGTACTTCGTAAGAGTTCAAGGTCACAGCTTTGAGTGTAAGCCAGAGTACGCGGGACGTGTCGGGCGTTCTTGTGTTTTACATGCAAGAAATATGCACTGTGTTCAGTACAAAGATTCGAACCTGTAATCTCACATAGTTAACTAGAGCGAAAATACCGTCAGTGGCGACAGCTGTGATTGTGAAACTGTATCGAGGTCGTAGTAATTGTACTGCAACTGTGGCAGTGAACTTCCCTCCGTGTCTTTAACGGTAATTTTGTGTTGGGCGTGGGCGTAGGCGTAGGCGTCCATTCTGCGCTTTCTTTGCTTAACCGCTCTGACCTCGGGTGCTTTTAAACTGTTTCGTACACTTAACATTCGGAGATAAAAATGTGGCAGTAAGTGCGTGTAAGTCATAGAGGTAAACGATTGTGAAAGGATCCAGTAAGCCGAAGGTGTATTAGAGGGTGAAAGTTAGATTTCAAACATTTTGTACTTTTTGCCACTGGAGCAGATGTCGCGGACTTCGGCTCATGGCTATATATGAATTTCATTAAGAAGATCGGACTTGGTATACACTTTTTCCAAACACCGTATTTTACAACTTCCAGGTGAGACATCCCCGTTGTGCTGTATAGAATTATAAATATGGACAACATATAGTCAAACACAACTCAATTAGTGATTTTATTAAAGTGCATTTCTTAAGGGTTGTTTTACCGTGCTTCTTCCTCATGAAATAAAGTGAAATGCCAACTTGATGCAACTAGGTGATTTTATTGATGTATTCTTAGCTCGACACGTTTCGGGTACATACGCCCATCATCAGGCGCATTAGATGCTGAGTTGCAGCATATGGTTTTCTGCACCGAGTTTTTGGATGGGTGGTGGTCTTGAAAGCCGCTGCGTAGGTCGTGTGTGCGGTGCGGATGGTGCCGCACGGCACCTTCCGCACCGTAATAGGTTACAGACAGACGGGCAGACGTGACTTTTAAGTCACTTTTTAACCGTGTTCGGAAGTGCGTATTGGTAACCTTACGTCACCAATATGAGACAAACTGATTATTCAAGTTATTTTTAACTGAATTACTTCTAGGAAATGGGGGTTACGAAATACCACACTGAGTTGTAGGCTGCTGAAAGGAGAGAGCATGCCATCTGAATTAAAGACGTTGTTTGGCATTTATCCGAAAAGCCGAAGGGCTGAGATATCAACAATTGTGAAAGGTCGTTGGCACTATCGTAGTAAAAACACGACTATATCTGTGACAAAATTTTATATCCCCGAAAAAGATAGGGTTAGATTATACACCGGTATTGCTTGCCACCGCTCAGTTTATAAATTTCACATCTTTGTGGCTGTGTAAGAACGTAATTATAAAATATACAAATACGTAAGTTTACCTGTAGTTTTATGTGCCTGTCTGTATGATAACTTGGTCACTTAAGCTGGGTGAAGAACCTGGGGTGGTGGTGTATGGGGACAGGCTGCCGAAGGGAATGTGTCGATCGAACAAAGACGGGAAATAAACAGGGGTCTGAAAAAATTTACATACTGGTCGGTGCTGACTCGACCGTGACTATGGTGTCAAACCGAAAAGAATCGACATCTGTGCCCCACAGATTATCCGAATTGTTTTTGCGTGGTAATAATAAGTAATATTCCTTGGCCATTTCATTATATTTAAATGCAGTGTTCGATATATATATATATATATATATATATCGCATTTAAATACCTGGAAGTGACTTCTACTGAAAAATAAATGCTATGTAAAGGCCATTTCATTTTACGATCCCCTGTGGGATTCTGCATAAGGCACACGTCGATGCTTGTGGAAAACTGTGTCATGACCTAAATTAGGAAATTTCGTGACATGATTGGGAAACACATTACCTAACGTGGGTGTGTCACGGAAATATCACATTGCTCAGGCTTCTTCACGTATTATGTACCAGATTTTAATGTAGATATCTTAATACGCAGTTGTGAAAACTGTGCGTTAAATAAAACCAGTAAACTGACGATGGAAACGACAGAGATGAGACTTCTAACAAATTGGGTGGCTGCTAATTAATATACCACGAGTTTATTACTTATATGGGGGCATAATTAAACATATACAACCATCTTTTTATTGAAACAAAACGCCGGAACCGGAAACGAGAGTGGCATGAACTTTCCCTAAAGGTGAGATTCAGGCGACTTCCATATGCAGGATGTCAGGCGTAACATGTGTCCAACTTCAGTATGTCTCTATGTGAGGCATTTTGAGTAAAAATGCACTTACATATGCCCGATTATCAACCGGTATATCGCCACGAGTATTTTATTGTTTCAGGATTATGTACGATTGCAGCGAATCATAGATTCCTCTGAACGAATAAAGGGGAAATGATGAAATTATCAAAAAGGCAACAGGTCCTCTTTTGCGACATGCAGAATTGTGTGTTCAGAAAGGTGGAGGTTATTTGTAACGGTGATGAGTGTGACATAACGGAAAATTAAAGTTCTTTGGTATCACCTAATCAAAACTATCTTTCGTGTTATTACATAACTCGGTAACATAACCAAAAATTGATGTCTTTCTTCTCTGGTATCATCTGAAAATTTTCTTACGATTTTCGTACCGTAGGGCAGGACTTAATTGCTGGATTTGTTTGTGGTGTTATCGCACCAGTAACAGAGTAATAAAACGTATGGATTATAATATTTTCGATTACACCACGTACGCGTATTAAAATGGTTATAAGGATATAATGGTTGGTAACCAGACATGGTGATATATCAGTTTTAAAACAATGCGACTTGTAATAACACAGTGATGTTTGCAATACCCTGTACTGAACTGCTGTGTACAGCTGCCAACGAAATTAATTCGGACGGATGAATTGTTTCCTTCGAAGACGGGAAGAGGACAAAAGGTCTAATCCTTTAAGTTGATGATGGTCTTACATATTGTATCATATTTTTGTACTTTGTAAATGAGTGAGACCACTTGAGAGTTTCGGTTACAGATATAAAAAAGGGTATTACGGAAATACGGAGCTTTAGCCTGGTTTTGGAATCAAGTCGGGCCACCTCTAACGGACAAGGAACTTTCGGATTTCATAAAAGGTGCAAGATATCTTGACCATCTTATGTTTATGGGACCGTGCATCATCTTTATAGTTGAGTAAAGAGAAAAACCAACTTGATGCCACTTATTTTATTATTTAATCAATACTCATTCATTGCTCAACATGTTTCGGTCGTTAA
>Ga0123355_10016813_pt1 | contig 11539 bp, 10 predicted proteins | sample TergutEmb28metaG_3_FD_89872 | JGI IMG/M metagenome (GOLD analysis project Ga0123355, IMG submission 89872) | Embiratermes neotenicus P1 segment gut microbial communities from Petit-Saut dam, French Guiana - Emb289 P1 | ecosystem: Host-associated > Arthropoda: Insects > Digestive system > Gut ...
TCTCCACAGTGAACACAATACATAATCTGTCCTCCTCAAGTTTTTTAGTATTTTAATTTATCCTTAATTAAATACATCTTTCAAATCTTCCGCATAGCAAAACTTAGTATACTCACTAAATTCCCAAATTCCTTTCTTCGATTTCCGCTCTATATTGTTTATAAGTTGTCCATATCCATGAGGTAAACCGTGTAGAAATTGTCCTTTGTAGATTAAATGACCTGTTGTAAGAACGCCATAGCCATGAGCATTTCCATTTAAAACATCACCATAATATTCTTCATCCTCATTGATGATACACCCATAACCTTTTGCCTCTCCATTTTCATCAATTTGTCCCCAATAAGACGATTTATCACTAAATTTTATGAAAGCATATTTGTCTAATTTCTTTAAGGCATTTTCTTTAGCTGTTTTTGCATATATTGAAGCCTTCATTGCCTTTTCCACAGCATCATCAATATACTTCACAATTGTTTCTTGTATTTTGCTGTCACTACGTTTCTTTATAACAAATATCAATATAAAGGATATAACTACAGGGTAAAGTATCAACACTAATGTAGGAAATCCAATAAAAAGCAAACCTAAATAGCCAGTAATTAAAGGTATAAAAATTTTAAAATCGTCTTTACTGAACATGCTACCCCTCCAAATATTTGCCTCTTTAGAATTTTTTCTAATTATGTTGCGTACTTGCTCTGCACAAATCCCATACATTGCAACTAATGGGAACGACAACAGAAGCATATCAACAGGATTCATCTCTAATGAGTTCCGAAACACAAAGAATGCAATTATAAGTATGATAAAATCAATCCCTCGCATAATAAGCATAGCGAGATTTTCGTCAACACATCGTTCAAGAATATTTGAGAGCGTATCTGTTCCGCCTGATGACCCTCCAGAAGTTTTCATATAATTAACAAACGATATTCCCCCACCAATTAAAAGAGCTGAGGGTGCGATATTTGAAAACCCATCTAATCTGGTAGATAAAAAGAATGCACCAACAAGCACAAAAATATCAATCATGCGAATTGTCATTACAATCGTTTTTATCCAAGTTACACTAAATGATTTTTTTGAGTCATCATATATGCCCTTTATCGTACAAATCAATGCAATACTCAATATTGCAATACCAATTGACGTAAACAATACTTGGTTTGGTAAGATAAGTTGGTATGCGGGAAGAAGTCTTTCCAAAATCCACATAACGGCAAGGATTATACCCATAGAAACAAGTGTCTTAACCGCAAAATCAATGAATCCCCAAGGTTCTTTTGATGGATACCTTTTACGTACTTGCCATACAATTACGCCAATCAAAAATACTACAAAGTTTACAAGAAATACAAGAGTACCAAGTCCCCATGGATATCCTGTTGCTTCATGTATTATCATTGCTACTCCAGTACCACCTGCTGTTAGAGTATTTACATCTGCGACCATATGAATACCAAGAGCTGCCATGAACGACCCAGATAAAATAAATATAGATTCTGTTATGTTCTTAGATGTGGGGGGCTTTGATTCACCATATGATTCCATTGAAGTCTTGCTTTTTTTAATTGAATCCACTTCACACCCCTCTTCCAGCACAAAAGAATATGTTTATGAAATATTCTGAGTAGGTACATAAAACTGGGCTCAAATGGATTTGAACCATCGACCTCGCGCTTATCAGGCGCGCGCTCTAACCAACTGAGCTATGAGCCCTTACTGTTGCATGAAAACAGCTAATTTTCATTTGCTAAGAAGGAGTTCTTTGCACGTTGGTCTACCAACGTGCAAAGGGGTATACCCCTTTCCTGTTATGGATATTTTTACTTATCTACGGGCTTTGAAAACATATCAAGTGGTATATTGCCTATGTTTTCACGCATTTTTGTATCAGATTCTTTGTTTTTTAGGTTGACATAATCCATGTACCCAATATTACCTGAACGCAAAGCCTCTGAAAGTGCGCGTGGTACATCTGTTTCTGCTTCTACTAATTTTACGCGCATTTCTTGTTCTTCTGCCACTGCCAATGCGCGACGCTCCTCTGCCTTTGCTTCAGCTATTTTTTTGTCTGCCTCTGCTTGTTCAACTTGTAATGTTGCAGCAATATTGCGCCCAATACTTACATCTGCCAAATCAATGGAGAGAATTTCGTATTCGTCAATTAATTAAGTAGATATCTCTCTTATGTTTTGTGTGTACTCATCTATCGCATTTTTTATTGTTCTCATACCATTATCTTCCTAATCCATTATTGTCAATTCATTCTGCTTAAGTAACTTACCAATTATGATAAAATGCTCGTGTTGTAAATAACCGCCTTTTGAGAGAATATCAATATCAGTAGCGTTGTAATATGCATATTTATGAAATAATGTACTGATTTGCACTATGTCATCCTTCCAAGGCAAATTATCATAGCAACACGAAATATCTCGGCGTATATAACATTCACCTTCAATCAATACTAAAGCATAAGGATATATTTTGCAAACAAGGGGTTTATTTTCTTTTAAGATACATCCTGTTGGCTCAAGAAATATACAGTTATCTCCTTTCCACATTAATTCAATTGTATTATCTTCAAGTTGTGTGAAAAATGGATAATCAATCTTTGCAATATCACGTATTCGCTGAATATCACTAGGCATCAACAGAATACAAACGATTTCTTTGTCTTGTCGTGTATATGAGCAACAGTGAGCTGGACATTCGGAACACGCAGAAAATACACCATCAGGTAAAATCTCTTCAAAACATTTAGTCAACATTAGACCTGTTCCGAAACCCATCTATATCTATTTTAAATTTGTGAGATTCACTACTTTAATTTTGTGTATAAATAGGGTTTCGGAACAGGTCTATTATAATTTAATCCTCACTTCCTTATATTGGTGATAATAATCTGATAAAAATATGCTTTGGATTAGTTGCAATTTATCTTTAAATCATATATAAAATTATGATTTGTGACAAATTTGCTATATGTTTAATAATCCATCACAGAAAGATATTACACTTTTATCATGTGATACTATTATCATTATTTTGCTATGTTTTAACTCAGATAGATATTCTAATAGCTTTTTTGTTGCTATAATATCCAGTGATGCTGTTGGCTCATCAAATAAAATTAGTTCCTTATCTGCAAGTAGAACCCTCATAATAGCTATTTTTTGCTTTTCACCACCAGAGAAATTACTCTCTTTTGAGATTATAGTTTGTAATCCATTTGGCAAAGTAGCAATAAAGTTCTCCATGCTTAAGATATTTATTAATTCATAGAGTTTGTCATTGACTTCTCTTGATAGTGGCTTACCAAGCAATATATTGTTAATTAAACTATCTTGTAAAATAACAGGCTCTTGTTCCACTACTCCTATATTGTTTTGACGCATTAATTCAAGATTATAGGAATAATAAGGGAATTCGTTTATATAAATTTCGCCAGAATAACTATCTTCTAATAACCCTAAAATAACATTGATTAATGTACTTTTGCCAGCACCATTTTGCCCTAACAGTGCATATATGTTTCCCTTTTCAATTCGGAAATTAACATTGTTAAAAATCTCTTTATTCAAATAGGAAAAAGAGAGATTATTTGCTTCAATTGAATCTATATTGCATGTTTTACCATTTAAATTTTGTTCATTTTCCCATTTAAAAATTTCTAAAACCCTCGTATATGATACCATAGCTTTTTGGTAAGAAGCCCCTATAGAAAAATAAAAACTCAATGAATACAAAATACTTGCAAAATATCCAGAAAGTATTGTAAATTGACCTATCGTAAGATTTCCTCTAACAATTTGGTAGCCCCCAATGAATAGTAATGTAACTTGAGATAAGTTTAAAATTGTTTTGTCCAAACCACTATATAGCAATGACATATATTGAAAAGGTAAAAAAACATTTTTGTATAAAGAAAAAGAATCAGTAAGACGTTTAGAAAAAAATTTCTTTATACCATGCGCTTTCACAAATTTTGAATGCTGTACTTGCTCAAGCATTTTCGCATGGAAATAGTTCCTTTGCTCCTGTAGGGCAAAACTCCTATTATACAATGGTTTTCGCAAAAGCAAGTAGATGGTAACATACAGCAGTAAAAATCCAACAAGTATTAGTGTGACTGCAAGTGATATTGAAAGAATCATTAGTAATGTTACAAGTAATGTTAGGCTATTAATAAGTATTCCAGCGATTGTACTTATAGTAAAACTGGTAACAACCCCAGCATCCTGACTTATTCTATTGTTAAGATAAGCAGAATCCGTTTGACTGTAATTAGTATATTTTGCTCCATGTATATGTTCTATCAGTCTTTTACTTAGAGTAAATGATGAATCCAAAAGGGTTTTAGAATGTGAAATACCAGCTACAAAAAGTAGTATTATAAGCAAAACATTAAGCGAAGCTAAAATAAATCCAATTGTCCATATAAAATCCGTATCTTCTGCAATAATTAGGGTATCAATGAAGTTTCCAGTAATAAATGGTACGATGATTCCAATAATTGAAATTGCAATCGACATTATTAAATACAAGGTGAAATTAACCAACTGTCCTTTTAAATATTTAACAGTGAATCCCAAAAGTTTTATTTTTCTCACTCTCCAAATGCCATTCATTCTTATGATATCAATGTTAATAGCAAATCCCAGTAACAATTCAAAGTATTATTCATTCAGACGCTCTTCAGCTTTAATAATCTCATGCAACTTTGAACAATAATCCAATTCCATTAACTTCATTCCATAAACTTTTTCATATGCTTTAGATTCAAGAATTTCAAAAGTCTTCATTAGAAAATGTTTCCCCTTTTCTTTGTCTCCTTCTATAAAATAACTATATGCACTATAAACTCTTGCGGAGGTTGCATCTAGTGATATTGTTTTAGCTAAATATAATTGAAAAGACTTATTAGCATATATCTCCTTAGCTTTATTATAATGGGGTTCATGTATTGTATAATAATATAACAAGCTAAGATTTACATAATTCCTGATACTGATATAGCAACTCTTTGTAGTATCAATAGTTAGCACTTCATGATAGCTTAACATGTGTTCCCCCATATCATATTTTATAGCCGCTATATATGAAGCAAGTGCATTTTTATAGTAAATAGGCAGATGTAGATTTTGCACACTATTTAAGATTTCAGAATCTAACTCACTGTATCGTATACCTTGGCTTAAGTTTCTAGTTAAACTGTGCATCATGGATATAACACATAACGAATCTTTATATTTTAGTGTTATTAAAATTTGCATACCATCAGAGAGCCCATGATTTTTCCATATTATAGGGATTAATGGATAAATTGATATCATTAAGAACAATGCAATAGGCGATATAATAAGAAAATTGCTAGGCAACAAAAATGAAACTATTATCAAAACCAAGGAAACAACAAGAGTTGCTAAAACACCTCCTAAAACATACAAGATATATTTTCTGCGATTAAGACGTGATGGAAAAATCATAATGCAATTAGCAATATTTATCTTATTTTTATCTATTTTTATTTTTATTTTACTATCATCTTTATAAACAACGATGCCAAAAAAGGTAAGCTCTCTAAAATCATATCCTAGAAACGATCCGATTATTGCATGTCCAGCTTCATGAATACCCAAAGCCATTATTGAGATTATCAGAGAATAAAAGGCTAACAAAATTCTACTCATATTCAACCTGCCTTATAGTTATAGTGTTGACAATACACACATATAGTAACACATAGTGTATGTAAATCCTAAGGATAGGATGTTGAAAGAATACTTATCTATCAACCTTAGGATAATTTCGTATGCTATAGAAGCATTAATTTACTAACTTGCCCATTCATAGGTTACCATAACTGTAAGAATTAGAACTGTAACAACAGGAACAGCAGGACTAATTACTGTTGTTGCTGGTGTTACGTGAGGATTGATATCCTCATATTCATGATTCGACATTTTTTGAATATCAAGGTCGAAGTCATCAAATAAGTTTGTCAAAAGAATCATTCCTTTCAAAATATATCATAACTTTCAAACTATATCATAACTTTCATGCCCTATCAACAAAAAAGGTGATACCAATTTTTCGTCATTTATTTTGAAAATAGCATAGCCTAGTTAGTTTTATTCATATCATTGTGCTTAACAAGACTGGAATAATCATGCAATCCATGTCTTGCAAATGCAAGTATTTTAGCTTCCCAGTTGTTGTCACCAATAAGTCTATTACAAAACATATGAAATAAACTAAAAACAATACGCTGAATACTGCTAGTAAGTTCTTTATTTTTATCAGTGAGAATGATAGCTTCCGAATATTTTGATAGACAAGTAGTTGCATTATTTAGCATTTCAAATACATCAGGGTAAGTAGTTGAAAGTGCATTTTCCAACCAATTCTTCCTATCTGTCATCAAACTAAGAACCAATTTGCGCTTTTTTCTATAATCTGCCCTAGAAGCATCTTTTGAACTCAGATTATTTAACATTGATTGTTGCATATCCACTGAGAAGTCAAATGAATTTAATATAGTAAATAAATAAGCAATACTCAATAATTCTATATCAAAGTCCGCCCCTGTAAATCTGACTTTTGAGATTACAGGCATTATAAATTGCGTTTCATTGAAGAAATATGCCTCAGCTAATTCAATTAATTTTGCACCTCCATATCTCACTACTTCACGCTGGTACGAATCAATAACTGCTAAAGACAATAACCCCTCTTGTCGCTTACTTTCAATCCACTCAGAAAAATTCATAAATTGGGAAGACAATGTGTTATCGTTGAAATGAATCCTCAAACGAATGTGATTAGTTGAATCAGAGTATCTAATAAAAAAATACTTATCAATATAGCCTTCAGCTAATAGAGTTTCAAGTTTCTCATATATGACAACAAGAAATTCATTCTGACGCTTGGTATTGCCGTATAGTTTGAAATAAAGCCAATTATTCTTACCAGGTATAAGAATACGGTCATCACTGTTCAGTGTCATAGCATTAAATGAAATATCAGATTTTGTAATATGCACATCTTTGGATTTTTTATTATATCTAGCGACTCCATTTTCATTGTTTAGGATAAATGGCACGACAACTTCCGTAATATAATGTTCACCATTTTCATCCACTGCTGTATAATCCATATAATTGCTAGTTAACTCTGTAAGTACAATAAAATCCCCTTTTTTTAACTTTTTAAGCACTGTTAAAATTTCATTTCTATGTGCTGAATTATCAAGGTCAAGAAGATGGCGATTATCATATTCTGACATGAATACATGTCTAGGTAGACGATATTTTTGTCGATATGAAAGAAGCTTTTCATGAAAATCACTCATATCTTTTAAGTCAATGCCTAATGATGAATCTGAAATAAGCCATGTCTCTGGTTTAATGATAACTTTACCCAGTGATATTCTGGGAGAATACTCGAATCTATCACTGGCAATTATCTGAATTGCATTGATAGGATTAATTTTGTGATAACTTGAAACAGCACACATAAACCTAGATGCTATGCTAACATAAAGTGGATTAATCAAACTTGTCCTAGTAGCTAATACTCTTTTGTTTAAACATTTTGATTTCAGATAAAATGAATTAGTGTAATAATCCATTCCAACGTATATATCTCTTATGCTAAGTGTATGTTTTACATTAGATGAGTTAGTGGATAAAACTATCTCATAATCATAATCATTTGTGTTTATGGAAACATTACTAAATCGACCAGACGATGGTATTTCCGAAACTTCTGCAATTGCATATTCAGATTTTAAATCTTTATGCTTCCCAAAATCGTCTTTAAGCATATCAAGTTCATGATTGGTTAACATATCGCCAAACCTTCCAAATGATTTTCCAATTCCTCCAGATGCTATTGTAGCTGGTGAAATAGTAAAATGAGAATCATTTGTATTCTGATGCAACAACAAAAACAACTCAAATGAAGGGATATAGTCTTCTAAATAAGTGTCATCTTTGTTTTGTATAAAGGAGATATCATCTTCTGTTATCTCAATTTTTCGCTCTCCTTCACGCAACGCATTGATTATTTTTCTATTGAGCATTGCAGTTAAAAATTTAGATTTTGATTCGTTTTTTGATTGAATGTTTTTAGTATCACCAGTCTTTTGAGAGGAAAAGGGAGAACCCAAACCTTTGTCAATATCTAATAATTCAAGAATTGGTATCTCTGAACCGTACCCATATGTTTCAACAAATAATCGTGAATATTTCATGATATCTTCTGACATGTCAGATTTAGGTGTTAGTCTAATCATATTTGATACAAAGCTTTCAAGTTCACTTTTCAAACCATATTCCATACTATTTTTTTCATAGCTAGTTTTCATATCAACTTGAAGATAGTTTTTGCTTTTTTTATATAAGTCTTTCATTTCATTAACAGTGTTGTTAAAAATATCTAATCCATCACCTATGTTGCTACCATTATATTTTGATATGTTGGACTTAATCTCATTTACTTTTGCAATCAATTCATCTACTTTCTGAGTTTTTTCAAAGTTAGATAAAACAAAAACTATATGGTCAAGTGTATCCACGTTTGAGAGTGGTGGTCTCAACTCAGAAATCAAAAATTCATTTTCTAATAACTGCGAAACAAAAGCATATACTCTATCATATTTAGTATTAGTTCTTGAAAAAAACAAATTACCTACTAAGTCAATCAATTTAATGGAATCTTAGCTCATTGTTTCTACACTTCGCACCTGCTTAGTATATCGTATGGATGATAAGTGGGAGTTTGTTTGTTTTTCATTTTCAGAATGTTCAAGAAATGTACCACTTGGTTTTACAAGGCGATTCCCATTTGCAAATGTAAACTCATTAAAGCGAGTATGCAATTGCTCTTTAAATTCGTTATCAGATTCCAATAGCTTGATAAAGCCATAAACCCATTCCATATCAGGTCGGGCTTTCTTTATATGCTTTGACACTGAAGAAACTTTGATATCTGTTATATCAGAAAATTTCCCAATCGAAATTCCAGAGAATAGCCCAAACGGCGTTGGTCTTGTTGATAATCTTATAAAATACTTCAACAGTGACGATTCTATCTGTGTCAATTTTTTTGAGCGCATGTTAACGTCAATTTGTTCCAAGCTTTTAGATAAATCCTCACTTGCAATTGAAAGTATTTCTTTAAAGAGAGGCGAAGAAAATAGCTCAATGAGAGAGGATAATGTAATCTCTTGTTGATTAAAAAACTCTAAATACTTCTCAATTGAAACTATTGGAGTGCGAACCATGTAATAATTACTCGCATTATATTTCAACAATTCACTCACACACCTTGTTATTTATTATATGACCCAAACTAATTTAATTTTGTCAATCTGTAAATTTCATTTTAGCCAATTCTTCAATTGTTCTAAATGGGAGATATCCTTGTTTTTCCCAATGTGCTAATTCCCCAGTTGAAGTCTTATTGTTTACTTCTAATTTTTCTTTTTCTGAAGTAAAACGCCTACTATTATAAGCATAATATGCCTTTAAGCTATCACTAAAGGGAGGACGAACACCTTCAATCAAACTTTTAGATAATTTCAAAATTGCATCATTCATCAATGTGTTTAGTTTTTCAGCGTCATTGATGTTAGGCTCTCCATTATGTGTATAGCTATTTAATTGCAAAAGCACTTGTAGCCCCATATGCTCCATCATTTTGCACAGATAGTTAATAACAGTATCACCGCCATTAGAGTAGGTGGTAGAAATAACAATACCAAATCGACCTATTAATGGCATGGTATGCAACCACATTGACAACCTATCTATTAGATGTTTCATATCTCCCGAGACATTCCACGCATAAACAGGAGAACCAAAAATGATTAGATCTGATGAAGCAAGCTTTTCTTTTAGTACATTTATTCCATCTTTTTCATCAACAGGGCAAAATCCTTTTTTAAAACATGTATTGCAAGAAATGCAAGGAGATATATTCCACTTGTCTGGCTGAATTAGCTCATGCCGAATTTTTTCTAAAGGATTTGTCTTCTGCATATTATCTACAATCATATTTGCAAGATAAGCTGTTTTTGATTTATTTGAACGCGAACCAATAAGAGAAGTAATATTAATCATACCTATATCTCTATCCTTCCAAATAAAAAGGTGAATACATATTTATCATTCTGGAAATTTCCAGTATTTCATTTTTTGAAAGATTGGGGTGTGTCATAAAGAAAAACTCACTATCTTTATACCACTCTTTTGTATTAAAAATTGCAGATGAAATTCTATTATTAATTACTTTTAAGTTATCAAACTCATCAGAGGGGAAAGGAATCCACCAAGCACAACTACATATAATATTATATTTATCCCTGAGCATTGCTACTTTTCTTGCTGTTCTTAGTACATCTTCTTTCTTTTCCCAATACATACCAATAATAAATGAAAAGAATACATTAGACATTAAATTTCTTTCATATACAATTTGTGCACACTTATCTATATCACTGCTAGTAATACCTTTCTTAATACGAGAAAGTCCTTCATCATAGCCACTTTCAACACCAACTTGAATGCTGATTTTGGGAAATTTTTGTATAATATTAATTAATTCTTCATCAAATAAATGCTTTAATCTCACTTCAATCAAGAAAGTAAAGTCGTGGTAATTACTATACATTAAGGTCAATATTTTCTTTGCACGCTCTATGTCTGAAGTAAAACAATCATCAGTGAATAAAAATGACTTATAATTTATATTGTTTCTGTTTAAAAGCTGGATAGCTTTATCCAAACGACTTATTACAGTATCTGGAGAAAAGCCACGCCAACACTTTTTATATATAATTGAACAAAAACTACAGTCTGCATAGCACCCTCGAGATGTTTCAAAGGTAAAGTATTCATATGCATTTGTAGGAACTAAGTCATAAGCTGGTAGCGGTGTTTTATCATCAAGATTAATTAAACTTGCCAGCCTTGTTATATTCAATTTATTTCCATTCTTGTAAACTAAATTTGGAACACTTTCATATTCACTATGATGCTCAATAGCATCAAGTAACAGAGGAAACGATACTTCCCCTTCACCCAATAAAACAAAATCAATATTTGTATTTCTAAATATCTCTGTATATTCTCTTGTTGCATGTACACCACCAACGACTATGTGACCTTTATAGCCTATTTGATTAAGTGATTCAATGTAAGTTCTCGTATATGACCAGCTAAAAGTGTTTACTGAAAATGCGATAATCTCAAAATCATGACAAATTTGGCTTAGTATATCCTCAATACTACTTTCATAAAATTTTGTGCGATGCAACATAGGGTCAATAATCTTTATTGTATGACCTTTTTCACGCAAAACAGCACCCAAACTATACATTGAAAGTGGCAATATTCTACTGTCACTTAATAGACCTGTCCGACAACTCAAAGATATGTTAAAATGTAACAAGGTGAAGAAGAATGAATGCATATGAAAAAATAGAAAAGTTAAATGATAACGAGTTTAAACTGATAACAGGAGTGAA
>Ga0123355_10016814_pt1 | contig 11539 bp, 11 predicted proteins | sample TergutEmb28metaG_3_FD_89872 | JGI IMG/M metagenome (GOLD analysis project Ga0123355, IMG submission 89872) | Embiratermes neotenicus P1 segment gut microbial communities from Petit-Saut dam, French Guiana - Emb289 P1 | ecosystem: Host-associated > Arthropoda: Insects > Digestive system > Gut ...
ATGCCAATAGGTTTTCAATGTCTGCACAATGAAGTCCTGTTGTAGGCTCGTCAAGGATATACAGGTTATGACTGCCACGTTTAATTTTGCCTAATTCATACGCCAGCCTTACCCGCTGTGCCTCGCCGCCGGAAAGGGTGGGTGCGCCCTGGCCAAGTGTCAGATACCCCAGCCCCAACTCGTTCATGATGCCTAGTTTGTGTTTGATGAGCCGCTCTGTTGCAAAGAAACTAAGTGCCTCCTCCACAGTCATTTCTAATACATCTGCGATACTTTTACCATTGTAACGAATTTCATGCCCATCTGCTGAAAAGCGGCTACCCTTGCATACAGGGCATATGCTTTCAATATCCGCCATAAATTGCAAGTTAGTGATTAACACACCATCGCCAGCGCAATGTTCGCATCGTACCCCGTTTGCATGTGTAAGGCTGAAATCAATTGCTGTGTAACCCCCTAAAACTGCCCCGGGTGTGGCCGCAAACAGCGCACGGATTTTATCATACACGCCAATGTATGTCGCCGGGTTAGACTTCTTGTTTCTGCCGATAGGCGATTGATCGATAGTTATGATATGGTTGATGTTGTCATAACCAAACAGATACTCAACCTTGCCAGGCACAATTCTTGCGCCCCGCTTTAGTACATCCATATTCTTTGACAAGGTTTCAAAAACCAACGTAGACTTGCCCGAACCGGACACACCCGTAACGCACACAAACAGGCCAAGCGGTATATCCACCGTCACATTCTTGAGATTGTTTTCATTCGCTCCTTGCAAGGTGATATACTTATCATTTGCTGTACGCCTGCGCTGGGGTTGTGGAATTACTCGCCTACCGGTCATGTATGAGCCGGACAGGCAGTTTTCATCGGCCATAAATTCCAATGGTGTACCCGTTGAAACAATTTCGCCGCCGTGGTTGCCTGCTCCCGGGCCCACTTCAATTAGGCAATCTGCCGCCTTCATAGTATCAAGGTCATGCTCCACCACAATCAGCGTATTTCCTATGTCTCGCAGTTTCTTCATGATGGTTATAATCCTATCTGCATCCCGAGGATGTAGCCCAATGCTTGGCTCGTCCATCACGTATAGTATGCCTCGCAGTTCGCTGGAAATTTGTGTGGACATTTTAATACGTTGCATCTCGCCACCTGATATGGAATCGCTTCTCCGGGCAAGGGATAGGTAATGCAGCCCGATATCTACTAAAAGTTGCAAGCGCGAGGTAATTTCCCTAATGATTGAATCTGTCACATCCTTTTGATTTTCTGGGCTTTTCAGCCCGCTTAAAAACGCAATCAGCTCCGGGAATTGCATATTACATAGTTCGTGGATGTTCATACCACCAACCCCAATGCCAAGCCGTGATGCCTTGACCCGCGAGCCATTGCAGTCCGGGCAGGTCTTATCTATCATGGCTTCTTTTATGAAACCTGGCTCGTATGTGTCGGCGTTTCCTGCGTCTCTTATATAATTTCTATACCAGCTCTCAAGTTCACGAACAAATCCCCAAAAAACGTAATTCCGCCCAACAGACCAGTGGCGCTTCTCCATAAAAGGTGGTTGTTTCAATATCATTGCTTCCCCTTTTGTGCCGTAATAAAGAATATCTCTGATATGCGTTGGGTATTCATTGAATGGCGTTTCTAGCGAGAATCCATAATTCTCGGCTAAATTATATAGTATAACCGTACGGTGATTATCCTTGTAATTCCGCTTGAATAAGGATTCATGCAACGCGCCCTTTTCTATGCTCTTGGTTGGGTTTACAACAAAAAAGCGCGGCTCGGCAATATGTGATGTTCCAACACCCATGCAGGTGCCGCAGGCACTGGCGGCTACGTTGAACGAGAAGTGATACGGTTGCAATTCGCATAACACATAATGATGCTTTGGGCAACCAATCCCTCCCAGCATTGTTGCTGTGTCATGATTAGCGGAGTTTCCGCATGGCACAAACCGTATCATAACTTCATCGTCTAGCGTGCTTATAATGGCTTCGATAGTTTTTGCCACATGCAAATACATATCGCCTTTAATTGTTAGCCGGTCAAGTAGAATTTCGATATGATAGTCCTTGCTCTCGTCTGGCTCGAAGGGCTTTTCAGATAAATCATATGGCTGGTTATCAACAAGTAACGATTTATAACCTTTTTTGCGTATCTTCTCGAAAAGATACTCATAATCTTCGCCATATACCTTCTTGGCTGTGGTGTACATTTCAACCGTTGAGTTTTGCGGTAAGGATGAAATACTTTCGGCCATACGTGCCGGGCTTACAGGCTCAAGCACATGCCTGCATACCGGGCATTTTCCGGTACCAGCAGTGGCAAATAATAGCCTAAGATAATCATTAATGTCTGTAACCGTGCCTACCGTGGAGCGTGGGTTGTTATTGCCCTTTTTCTGCTCTATGGCTATAACCGGAGACAGCCCGCGCACATAATCCACATTAGGCTTTTTTAGTTGCCCGATGCGGCTCTTGGCGAAGTTTGAAACCGAGCGCAAGAACCTCCGCTGCGCCTCGCCATAAACGACATCAAAAGCTAAAGATGACTTGCCCGAGCCGGACACGCCGGTTATTACAGTCAGCTTGTCTTGCGGAATATCAACGCTGATGTTTTTAAGATTATTCTGCTTTGCACCTATTACTTCAATAACATTTTTAGCCATTGTTTTCCTCCTTAATATATAGCGAATTAATTCGCTTAACATAGGCCACTTCGTCTATGGTCATTTTACTGTTTTTGAACATACGCCTTGGTATTGTGGTGCGCATTATCACGCCCTTTTCTTCTAAATACGTCGCGGCCCCCCACCAGCCATGTAATTTAGACTCTCCGTCGCTTAAAGAGCGCAATATATGGCGGCTCCACCACTCTATATGCTCCATCAAATATTCATCTAAGACATTCAAGGTATGACGCACATCTTCTACTGTCATGGCTGTAGTACTTGGGATTGTGTATACCTCGTGCATGAGTTTCGGGTTAAGCTCCCGTGCGCGGCGAATGGCCTCGCGGTTTGGGTTTTCTCTGTGCCGTATTAGCTCCATCTCTGCGACGATGGCCGCACTTAGCTGTAAAAAACGCTGTGCATACAGAGGGTCATCTATGATGGTTATATGCTTTTCGGCCTTCCACATCCAGTTATGCAACCCACCTATCTTGGCAGCAAAGGCTCTTGGAGCGTCGTCTTCACCGATTTTTCGGGTCGCTTCATGTAGCTCAACCAGGGCCTCGTCCTTGGAAAATACGAGTTTTCCACTCCCAAGCAAGGCATGTTCATAACCACCGCGTAATTCTTGTAAATCTTTCTTGAATTTGGATACCTCGCGTAACCCGTGACAGCTAATGTAGATACCATCCTCATCTGCCGAAAAGCCACGCTCTTTGGCTATTGACCCGTCACGCACAATCATGGTTATACCGATATCGCTTCTTCTACCGACCGTACCGTAAGCTAGGCTCCCGTACAAAAGCATTGCAATCACATTTGGGTCTTTCTTTACGCGCTCAGCAAAGCTGTTAAGGGCTTGCGTGTGTTTTTCTTTTTGCGTCATATCTTGTTTCTCCTCTCAAAATTATGTGTGGGCAAATTTGTGTTTTTAGCGGGGGGGGGCCTGGCACCTATTTGGAACAAAATTAAAAGCGCCCTGTTTCTTTTTGGAATTTGGTTTATTTCTTTTAACCAAATCCCATTTGAAACAGGGCGCTTTTTTATTTTGTTTTCAATTTTATTTTCGATTTTGTTTTTGCAATTTGCATTTTGGCTTTTGCCTGTGATGCTGATGCAAGGTTTAATGCAAATGTTGGGCGGCTTTCGCCTTCGTCGCATAGGGATGTCCTCCGCAAAATAATAGTGCTTGTAAGCATACTATCTACAAAGGACGGTGTCAATTGATGTTTTTATCCATGCATGGAAATCAACCTTGGCCGATATATTGCCGTAGGGGAGCAGGCTGTTTCAATTTCAATGCAAGGGGGTACCATCCGTTTATCCAGACAGTACCCCCTTATTTATTTCTACCTCCCGGGCTAAGCGGTTAGCTTATCACCCTAGCGGGATTTCATCTAAATTATCTAAAAATACTATATCCGCTTCGATTAGCTTTGATTCAAAACCATCGAATACGGCCCCAAACATTAAATCCTCTTCGCTGGGTATAGGTATGGATGTTCTTATAAGAATATGCTTTGCACCAAGTAGCTCGTCCTCTGTTGCATCCGGCGGGGCGAAGGGGCTATCTGGGTCTGGCTCTATCCGCATGATTATATGAATGCCAAAGTCGGACATTACCAGGCCGCTTATCTCGCCTATTTCTAGCCCAATTGTGGCGTTTTCAAATGATGGCACCATGTCTCCGCTTACAAAGGTATAGCCCTCTGGAGAATCTATCATGCCTGGGTCTTCGCCGTAGGTTTCTATAAGGGTTGCAAAATCCTCTCCTGCCAGTGCCCTGGCCAAGATAGCCTCGGCTTTTTCGATATATGCTAGGGCTTCCTCGGGCATTTCGGACATGTATGACTCAAACTCTGCAAATTTTTGCGGGTCACTTATTATGCCGTCTACTACGTCTAGCACGGGATGCTGGTGGCCCATTTCTGTCCACTCTATGCTGTTTTCGTTGGCATAACCGTAGAACAGCTTAACATGTGCGGCCATTCTGGTTGCTTCTTCCAGCACTACCCGCCCGAATGTGGCATCATCCCTAAATACCCTATTAAAATCGAAATCCTCGTCATCTGGGAACATTTCGAAATACTCCATCACCAGCATATTAATAGGCCAGGACCCGAACTCCATCATTACATCAAGGGCGGTTATGTTTATGCCGTTTACGGTTGCTACTACCATGTCAAAGTCGTCGAAATGGTCGTGGTCATCGCAACAATCTTCACCGTCATGTACATGTTCTTCATAATCGTCTATACCTGTGCCTCTACCGGCATCGGCTTCAACTGCCTGTGTATTAGTCGAATCATCGTATATGCCAAATAATTCGTCTCCCTCGGCGGCGTTGGCACAGCCTGCCACAAAGGCAATTGCAAATACCAGGATTATTGCGCTAACCCATGGCCAGCTTCTTGTTTGCTTGTTGTTCATATATTTCTCCCTTCGGTTGCTTTAATCATAGCAACACCACGATATCATACTTGTATCTACAATTACAACAGGTTTGTGTAAACATTCGGTAAATGAAATAATATTGTTACATTCTAACCGGCTTGGTAGTTATAACTCGCTCCATGTCGTAAAGTGCTACGACTTTATCGCCTGGGTTTATTGTTAGGAAGCGATTGTCATTCCAAGGGCCGTTTATCATGGCCTCTAGGTAAGTGGTATCACCTTCTAGGATTTTCAAGGTCTTGTTTTGGGCTTCCACTTGGCTTTTAAACCCAGCTTCGTGGCCCGGCATTTCGAAGCCAGGTAGCCTTATATATGCCGCTTCGGGAGTTTCTATTTCCGGGTGCATGGTTTCCCATATATACTCTGCATTTTCTTCGCCGTATTGCTCTACCAATGCTATATATTCAGGAGTTGTGCGAAATTGTGACGGGGTGTTTTCGTTTTGGCCGCGTTCGTAATATCCGCTTGTGCACCAGCGCATGCTTAAATTATTGCCAAATTCCTTCAAAAATTTCACTTGCGAACCCATAAATACCGCGCAACAATCGTGTACACGGGGCATTACCATTTTTACGGGGCTACTTAGGCCCACGGTTGCGTTGCCGCATAGGCCGTATAGTAGCAGCAGCAGGTCGTAGTTTCTTATGGTGGCGGCGGTGTTTATGCGGGTTTGCAGGTCTGCACGTAGGCTGTCTGGCTTGATATGGGCCAGCATTGGTATGTACTCTACATCAATTGTGTGGGGCGATGTGGCTATAAATGCGCTTACCGGACGCAGAAATACATCGCAACATATTAGCTTAATGTGCATGGTTAGCCTCTGTTCTTGCGTAGTGGAATAGGTATTGCTGCGCTATCCCGGCGGTGGCGGCAAAAGACGTTGGAAAGCCTTGTGGGTACATGGCCGTCATCACGCGCTTTATCCATACATCTACCGGATAACGCTCTACTTTGCTAAAGCCGTATAGCAGTACGCATTCCGCTACTTTTGGCCCCACACCGTGTATTTGGATTAGGGCTTTTTGTATTTCGTTAGATGGCATGGGGTTTAGGGCGGTTAGGTCTAACTCGCCGCTGGCTACCTTGCGGGCCGCGTCTATTATATATGGGGCGCGGTAGCCGGTTTTTACGGCGGTTAGGGCTTCCGGTTCCAGGGATGCCAGGGCTTCCGGGGTTGGGAATGTGTGGCCTTTACATGGTAGGGCTACGCCAAAACATTCGCATAGCTTGGCTATCATTTTTTTTATACGTGGGATGTTGCTGTTCTGGCTTAGAATGAAAGAGATTAGAGTTTCCCATGGGTCTTGGCGCATTAGCCTTAGCCCTGGGGAGAAATTTGCGGCTTTTGCCAGTGATTCGTCTGTGGAGTATAGTTCGCGGATTTGGGTGTAATCCCGGCTTAGGTCTAGATAATCTTTCCATATGTACTCGAACTCGCTTAGGGGGGTATCCTTTAGGGTAAGGGTATCCCCCGCCATTGTTAAGTTTAACCGCCGCCCGTGGGCAATGCCGATATACTCCCCGCCTTGGCCTTCCCAGCGGAAGCATTGCCCGCAGTCTAGGGTTTGGGATAAGTTTAGGTTTTTTATACCCGATACTGTTGTATCATTGCCGGTTTGGGTGGCGTTTTTATAGTCCATTATGGTCACGGTTCCTTTAGAGGGTGTTTTATATGTTTTTTTTCATTCGCAAGCAGGCGCGGAAGCCAGTGTTTAATACTGTTTCAAGCCTTTTTGCCACCGCTTTTGTCGGTATCATCAAAACCGGGCGGCTTGCCGCGGTTGCGGCAGAAATAAACCTTTACCGATATCATCAAAACCGACGGCTTGCCGCGGTTGCGGCAGAAATAAACCTTTACCAATATCATCAAAACCGGGCGTAGCCCGGAAAGCCCCCTTCTTTAGAAGGGGGTGCCGCCATAGGCGGCGGGGGTTGCAGGTCGCGAAAGTCTACTTCAACCCCCGGCCCTTCGGGCCACCCCCTTCTAAAGAAGGGGGCTTTAGTGCCCGGCTCTTTATTTTATTTGATAACGGGTGTAGCGTTATAATTTATAGCCCAGCTAAGTCCTTTACATCAGCGGCATGGGCCATTATTAGTAGCGCATGGCTATTTTCATCCTCCGCCGTTATACGGGGTGCTATATTTTGAAGCCACGTATCCAGCGTTTCTTTCTGCTTGCGTATCAGCCACTTATACGTTTCCATCGGCAACCCTTCCTCATCCATATGCGGGGCGAGTGCCGTCTTTATCGCGGGCATGTCATATACGGCCTTTAGGCGGCAAATTACAACAAGTGCGGCCAGGTGCTTATGTGTATAAACGCGCTTATTAACCGGCGGCGGCAACAGCCCGTTACGGATATAGTTTTGCACCATTGCACGGCTTAATGGCAGTTCTTTTTTTTCACAAAACTTTATTACCTGGGCAATGGTTAGGGTTGGGCTGTAATGGTGAATGTCATGAAGTGGGTCGCTCATTTCACACCACCGCCTATGGCACGGCCTTCAAAAAAATCAAAGGCCAGGGGCAGGCAATTTTCCCAAAAATCCCATGAATGGCCTCCGGGCCATTCCATATATGTGTGCCCGTAGTTTAGCCCTTGCATATGGGCATTAAAACGGCGGTTATCTTCCAATAAGAAATCCGTATCGCCGCAAGTAATAAGCACACGCGGCTTCGCGGGCTTAGTAACCGCCTCACTTGCCAGGTGAAATAAATCGCTGTCATCTGGGTAATTAAGTGCCTCGCCAAGTATTGCGGCAAGCTCTGGAATCTGGTTTTCGCCGGTTTTTTTAACATTCTCCACACGGCTTTTCATATCCAGCGCACCGGAGAAACTGGCGCACGCGGCATAAAAATCCGGCCTGGCAAGCCCGCATTTCATAGCCCCAAAGCCGCCCATAGAAAGCCCGGCCACATAGGTATTTTCCGGCGTATGCTTAATATTAAACAGCTTCTCGCAAGTCTCTGGAAGTTCTTTGGATACATATGTGAAATATTTGCTTCCATGGGCCATATCGCTGTAAAAACTACGCTGTACCTCGGGCATAATCACAATATATTGGTTAGCCTTCGCATACTCCGAAATACGGGTTTTATACAGCCAAGCCGTGCAGTTATCGCTTAAACCATGTAGCAGATACAATACCTTTTTAACCGGCGTGTATGCCTGTCCACGCGGGAAAAGTATCTCCAAATGGGTAGCAAACCCCAATGCCGCAGAGTCAATTGTTCCAGAAAAATGAGCCATATGCCCCTCCTATAGCGAACTTGTTCGTAAAAGCTGGATTCTGTCATACTTTACTGATATCATACGACAAAAACATATCGAAGGGAAGATGAATATGAAATATCTAGATATGGCCCTGGAAATGGGCGCAAAAAACGCAGTAGCATTTAAAATAGAGGACATAGTATTCGACCCACGCGTAGTACTTAAATGCATCTTCGGATGCAGTGATTACGGCAGAAGCCACACATGCCCCAACCAACGCTCTCCCATAACTATGAAGGAGTATGAAGAAATCTTCAAACGTTACTCTCACGGCCTAATTATAGGTTGCGACTCCAAACCGCTATCCCAAAAAATATCCTTCGAAATAGAACGCGCCTGCTTTTTAGACGGGTACTACTTCGCATTCTCGCTAAGCGATTGCGGGCTATGCAAAGCCTGCTCCAAAATAGACGGCGAGCCATGCCGCATACCATCAAAGGCCCGCCCGGCCTTCCACGCAATAGGCGTTGACGTGTTTAAAACGGTAGAAAAATTTGGCCTGCCGCTATATGTAGCCAAAGACCGCGACGCAGAGGTTAACTGGTATTCTGCTGTGTTTATCGAATAGCATACTTTCCCAAGAATACTTCGTATAAAAAGGTAGTGAGTAATTTCGGAAGCAGGCAGGGCCGTTCTGGATTAACCACGCAAGCGGCAACGGGGGAGGCACCCATAGACGCAAGTACTAATCTAAGTCTCAAATCTGTTCCTCTGTCGCCGGAAATGCACAAAAGCCTGCATTTCCGGCTCGTCGTCACAGTTTTCGACATAAGATTAGTACAGCACGCGTAAAAACAGCACAGTGCCGCAAACAAAAAATTATACGAGGTGAACCATGGAAAGCAAAATAATTATGTACGATTCAAACGGCACCGAAGTAGGCGAAACCTACTCCAGACGCGCCAGGCAATTAGTAAAGCAACAACGGGCGGCATGGGCAGACGATACCCACACAGCAATCCGCTTCGCACCAGACGCAGTAGAAGAATGGACACCAGAGCCAGCCCCCACCGCACCGCCGGTAACCCACGCACCCCACCCCGCAACATCAGACAGAACCGGCGCACTATACGCACTGGCAGAAAGAAGAATGCGCGACCGCAGGCGGATAATAGTTCATTCGCTACTTTTAATCCCAGTTTTTATTGCCCTTTTCCTATGGGGAGTAATATCATACGACATGGCACGTAACGGCCAGGGATACCTTGTTTTCATGGGGATTGGCATGGGCGCATGGGTAACATTCTATATTTCGCACTTGCGCAACTATATCAAAATGGTTGGCCATTTACCCAGGCCAGGCAGCTGGGAATCCCGCCGCAACATTGCACTAGACATAGAAGTAGAGCGGCTAAAAATGATGGGCTACAAAGGCTAAACTACTCACGTGGCCGTAGCCTAAACCCAACCCCCATCTCACCGGCAATACGCTTACAATTATCAAGCCGTGCGGGGTTCATTGTGCCCTCTACTACAGAAAACACTACAGATGTATAATCCCGCGCATCCCTGGCAAAACGCAGTAACGCATCAAAGGAAGCCTCGCCAAACCGTGGCCTGGCCACCCGCAAATACTCCAGCGCATCATCTGCGTTAAGGCTAATAGACACCGTATCAATTGAAGCAAGCCCCGAGATATCAAAATTAGGCCACATAAGATAAACCAGCCCGTTGGTGTTTAACCGCACCGGCAATGCTGGTTTATTTTTTTGTGCAAATGCGTCAGATTTTAAGTACTTTGCAATTGCTATAACAACATCAGCACGCTCCATAGGCTCTCCATAACCGCAAAAAACAATTTCGTCTACCCCATCAAAGCTATATCCATTCAGTGCCAACTTAATTTCATCAAGCCCCGGTTCCCTCGTAAGCCAAAGGCTATCAGCATCCCCTACCCCACTTTGTGTTTCCCGCAAGCAAAACAAACAAGCACATGGGCAGGCATTAGTAATATTAAGATAGACCTTGCTACCTAAACGATACAATATAGTCATGGCAATCTCCTTTAGCTGAAAATAATAATAAAACCGTGGGGCTCCACCCCACACCGCGTAAACTTTTTATAGTTTAACATAAAACCGCAAGGCGGCATCCCCTACCCCTACCGTCCGCTTTATTCTACAGCAAAAGCGGCTTCACTGTTGTAGTGGCGTGCTGTAGGCTACGGCGGGGCGCGGCCCCGCGCCCCAGCCACGTCCAATTAACAGGAATTTTTATGTATAATTTCGACATGGGATATGATACAATTATTGGTGAGGTATTTTTGTCCATGCTTGTTGTGGGTGGCGTTACGATTTTATATTCGTAGAGAGGTAATCATACATGATTGAGGCGTTGCTAAAGAAAATAGAGTTGTTAATTTCTGAAAACCTACTTGACCATCAAGTAGATGATTTTGAAAACTATAAAAAGGTTAGCGGAGCAACTGATGAAGAAATAAAGGCTTTTGAAGTTGAGTTTGATATATTGTTGCCTGATGACTTTAAGGCTCTATATAAATATAAGAATGGTAGCTACTACCCCTTTGACCTTTTCTATACAACATATGATGAAGAATGTGTATCATCGTTCTGCTTGCTTTCCTTTGATGAAATTAGAAAAGTAAAAACATACTTTTGCAATGAAAACATGTTAATGGCAGAATGTGATGGCTTTTTTAGTGACGAGGATATTGCAAAATTGGATAAACGGATAAAACCATTTCTTTATAATGAGCGGTGGCTTCCATTTGCACAATTAGCATTTGGCTCTCTTTATCTCATGTTAGACTTAGACCCATCTGAAAAGGGCGAGTTAGGACAAGTCATTATCCATGTACATGACCCCGACTTCGTATATTACGTTAGCAAAGATATTGGAGCATTATTGCAGGACACAATCGACAACCTTGAAGATGGTTGTTATGAGGATTTTCACGGCTAATTATCGTTAGGCCGCGCAAGCGTAAAAACAATTTATAGCAAGAGAAATTTATATTAGGCAATATAAAAGTGGAGGGTGCTGTGAAACTTGATGATTTGATTCTCTATGATTGGAATGACTTATCTCAAGCCCCCATTTCGGACACAGAAATAAAAAACCTATTGGGGCGAGATTTGTTTAGGTTGAGCCACTCTACTATTCAAGAAAAC
>Ga0123355_10016816_pt1 | contig 11538 bp, 6 predicted proteins | sample TergutEmb28metaG_3_FD_89872 | JGI IMG/M metagenome (GOLD analysis project Ga0123355, IMG submission 89872) | Embiratermes neotenicus P1 segment gut microbial communities from Petit-Saut dam, French Guiana - Emb289 P1 | ecosystem: Host-associated > Arthropoda: Insects > Digestive system > Gut ...
CACCGCCACCGCCACCGCCACCGCCACCGCCACCGCCACCGCCACCGCCACCGCCACCACCCTTTCTTTCCCCTAGTGGTCATGCAGTGCAAAGACTTTCAACACAAAACTGCTTACCTTCTAGTATACTGTGGATACGTTTTGATGACATTCCAAGTAATTCATCCAAGCACTGGGACTTTAATTCATCAATTGTTGAATCCTGGAAGAAAAACAAACTAAGCAACATGTTCATGGAAACATAATCAATTTATTTAAAAATTCTGCTTCCATTGTGTGAGATGCTGTGCACAATAAAGTATTTACAGCAATTAATGTGATGCACATCCATGTCTTATATATCTGACTCTAACAAGTTTCAGTGTGACAAAATTCACATTGCACATTAACATGTTTATCCTATAATTAATGTGTTTTTAAAACATAATATGCCATTTACAATACAGATTATAAACAACCTATAAACCAAATTCTTGTGCTACACACTTTTGGCATACATTTCACTTCCTTGTTGGGTACATAGCATAAATGTATATGTGTTGGATATATAGAGATATATGCAAGGTAGCTTTCAAATTTGCTATATAATTAAAATTAATACATGTTTCATAAACACTATGGATGTGAGTTCAATTGTATATTTTGGTGTCATGCAAAATTTGGTGCTACTTTCCTTTCCACACAGGCAGGAAAATTTCTGAAAACTTTGTTACAACTTAAAGGACAGTAATCTACTACTACTACTGCTACTACTACTACTACTGCTGCTACTACTACTGCTACTACTGCTACTACTACTGCTACTGCTGCTGCTACTACTATTACTACTACTACTACCACCACCACCACAAAAACAATAATAATAATAATCTTATAGCTTCTCACAATGTTAAGTGTTATAACAATAATTTGTAGTTTTGAATGATTTCACGGTAGAAAATTAGTTTAATATATACATTGGAACACAAGCCATTATGTCCAAAGTGAAGGTGAAAATAACTCTATGTCAACCCTGATCACCAACTTGGGCGTAAAAATCATTGCATTAATAGTTTTGGGCCACAACCAAATTTGTACAAATTCTTCATTTGCAAAAAAACATATAGAATTTGGGTACACAAATTTTGATTCGGCCTATCATTTTGTGGATATTTGTCTCTCTATGTAGATTTAAGATGACTGTTGTTACCTTTAAAATTGGTGGAAGCATTGCTCTCAGTTTATTGCCTTTGATAACTGAAAACATCTGATTAATCATCTCTTCCCTATCATTAATGTAGTAACCAATTGGATGCAATTCTTCATTTAGATCCACATTTCCTTCACTGCTGTCCTCTTCATCATCAATGCAATCCTCCTACAGCAAAAATAACGTTCACAGTACAACATTAAGAAATGATGAGCAGGTGTAACAAAATACCCATTTTATAAAATATCACTGATTTTTCAGTGAATATCTACTAATATGTAAAATTGGGGTACACTTCAAAGAAACAGATCTTAAAACAAAACTGCAAATGGTGTATTCTCTGATAGAGGATACAGGCTTTACCAAGGTATTCTTTAGTTTCATGTCCATAAAAAACATGTTCTTATCTTTGCTGACTGTTACATAACTCACCAACAGTTAGTACACATTTGTGAATATTTTTTGTACAAAAATGTTTCCAAGTCAGCTGAAAAATGTATAAAATATGGACAAAATTTCAGTTGTACTCTTCAGTAAAACACACCTTTCATTGTATCAGTACTCATAAAGCTCAAAATTGCCTGATGGCAGTATGTGGAGACCCATACCAAATTTCAAAGAGGTCAAGAAATATGGAAAATAGGGTAAAATATCAATTATGTCCTTAAGCAAAGCACTCTGTCACCGAGCTGATTTTCACAACAATAAAGCTCACTCAACAGCTTTTGACAAGACTTCACACACTGACATGTATTAAATCCAATGAAGAGTTCATTCACTGATACTGGGCCCCAGATAAACAGTTGGGGTCAACACATGAGGCATTCACTTTTCACTTTATACAAAATTCCAAAAAGGTACTGTTTTGTAAATTTAAGTTACACTGTGACAGATGGTTCAGTCTAAGGGGTGTTTGGGAGAAGGGGGGAAACTAACATAAGACACACATCCCCCACAACAGAAACTTCAAAAATAAATACTCATAACAGGGAACAAGGAATACAACATTTTTCTTTCTAACATAAAACTCTCCTTACAAATCTCAACCTACACTATTCACATGGAATGCAATTCAATAAACTTGAAGATAACTGTATGCAGAGTAGCCTGTAATTATCAGTGAGCATGCTAACAGGATGGCAGCCGTTGGCATCTAGCAGGTATGTAGATATTTTTACTGCAAAACAAATGGCAATTTTCACTTTTCTTCCAGAATTTGTGCCACTTCTGACTATCCTGTCCTACACCGAATCAGGCCAATCCACTGCCGCTATATTATGATAATGCAAGAGAAAAATAAAACACCACTAAGTCAAACTCAATGCTAAAAACGATTATCAGGATAATTAAATTAAGGACGCCAAGGGTTAGGCATGCAGCATGGAAGTGGCAATAAGTGCCTGAAATCTGTAAAAGAATGGAAGAGACAGTTTGAGTGATCTAAGCATAGAATGAAAGACGATATTAAAACGGATGTTAAAGGAACGCTACATACGTGGAGTGATTTCTAACAGGCTCAGGTAAGTGTACAGTGTTGGGGGTTTGCGAAGTCAATAATAACAATGCTGTCCTATGCAAAGCATGTTATTTACAGTGTGTTTGAAGGCCTGTCCTTTTGACAAGAAGGAGTTGGTTAGTTAAACACACAGAAGTACGATGATCATTCATGATGCTGATTTGGTCCACAATCTGAGTTTGGGAGCCACTAAACACTAACAGAAGAAAGGTAATGTTTCTACGTTTGTTTTAGATTATTTATTTTCATGGCGCGACAGCCCCTAGTGGGCTAGCGTCTCCTCAATATCGTGGCTTCACCGTCACATTCGGTTAGACACATCACGCTTGGGAGGACTCCCCTGGACGAGTGATCAGCCCAACGCAGAAACCTGTACGCGACAAAGCACTCATAAGCGACAGACATCCATGTTCCCGGCTGGATATGAACCCACAATCCCATCAGGCGAGCGGCCGCAGACCCACGTCTTAGACCGCGCGGCCACTGGGACCGGCAGTTAGATTAAACTAGTGCAAAAAAATCTTGAAAATTCAACGGGTTTCTGTTACTGGTGAGAGTACGTAATGTCGGAACATCAGATGATCAAAGCTTCCGACAAGAAAATTATAAACATTTTCCTATCTGTATAAAATATACAAAGACGAGCCAGACGAAAACCTTTTAAGTGCTGATGATTGGGACCCTAATGTATGCAGATGCAAGCATAGCAAGTCAACAGAATCAGAAGCATGTCTGTGAATGGCAGATTAAGCAAGGTGGCCTTCAACACTTCAGCAAAGCGTGTAAAGATGGCTGCTCTTTTGGAATCATGCACAAACAAAGAAAGTTCTATTCTCGGTTACTGAAAGTAATAAACCCACTTCAATACAGTTGCAGTATGGTAATGCGTGCTTAACGCTGTAGCGAGTTTACCAGTGGAGTGCAAATTTTGATAATGGGGTGTTTATTGTAACGGATACTACTCGACTGGACCAAATCTACACAAACACACTGCAAACAACTACGCAGTGTGAACGAAAGAGGAAAAACTGTTGCGTTACGGTCCAAGAAGCGGCCGTCATGCTGGACATCAGTCACGGTTCAGAAGAAAGTACCAACCTCGACGTGTTACAGTTTCATAAAGTGTCCGCACAGTTGAGTTTACAGACGCGACTTCTGGACTGAGGAAAGACGCGTAGATGCGTGTGACAATGTGAAATAGGAGACGGGTTCCTAATGGAAATGAAAGTCTCAAACGGAGAGGGCAAACAAAAAATGGCGCCATTCTAACTCGCCACATTTCCAAAATTCCTCAGGCAGGCATATGGCGGAATAGGGATCCTGACGGTATTCTGGGATCATCAAGGCTCACTTGTAGTGCACGCCATGTCCACGGGGGCCACAGGTACCAGTGTCTCATACTGTGACTTCCTAACGAATCATATGAGACCAGCGATGAGACCAAAACATCGTGGAGTGATCAGTACCGGTGTCTTGTTGCAGCATAACGCTAGGACAGACACATACTGCCGTGTGACAGCTGAGACGATCGAGGACTTTCATTTCCAGCGTCTTCTCACCCGCCGCAGTCACTTTACATCGTTGACTGTGACTATCACACCTTTGGACCAGTCACAGAGGACCCTGGTGGAGACTTCCCGATCTGACATAGAACAGAAGTAGCTGCAGTGACAAACCATGCAGCCAAAGGAATTTTTCCCACGTGGAATACAGGAAGTTGTAAAGCAGCGGACATGGACTGAACGCAATGGGCACTATGTTGAAAAATGACTAAATCGTACTGACCCCTCTCTCTCCCTCTCCACCGACTATACGGTCCACACTGAACTTGGCCTAATGCAGGATCAATCTCCAGGCATTTCTATCTCTAGCTGTCACCCCCCCCCCCCCCCCCCCCCACCCCAACCCGCCCCCACAACCCTCCCCACGGAAGCAAAAAAGAACGCGCCCATTTTTCCCCCCTCTCCCCCCCCCCCCCCCCCCCCAACCTCTAACACCATTTTCTTCAGATCATTCAACATCGTCCAACCACCTCTTTTTGGCTTTCCAACGGCCCTTCTTCCGTCTGGGATATTCCTAAACACTTTATTCACAGTTCTTTCTTCTGGCATCTGCATCGACCCCAACTGCACTAAATTAGCTGGTAAAAATTGCGGATTTCATCTGACTCCTCACTGCGCACAAGCCTGCGCTGAAAACTGTTGCTGCTCTGATTCTATGCAGCAAGCCATTCTTCTAGTTACGGTTACGTACATCAGGTGGCAGTTATTTCCTCAAACAATGTGTTATTATGCAGCAGTCAGCAGGAGGTATGTATATCTGAGTTGGTATTGCAGTCTCCACCTTCGCCCATAAAAAGTTATCAATACGCGGTAGCACCGTTTATTCTATGATGCTGTCTTTTAAACTCTTCGGGGTTATGGTGTGCACAGTCAGAAAACTGATTTTATAGAACTCCTCAAGCGCTAGAATGTATAAGACGGAATCGATGGAAGGGTTACCTGTGGAAATCATGGCTAAAAATGGGAACTGTCAAATTTTGCCGCTCAACTTGCCGCGGGGTTTATAATTCCGTTTAAACAGACATGCACACACATTGAAAGGCCCTGTGCTTTCAATTACTGGGTACAAGCGTGAAAGACATGGCAACCCAAGGCCGAATAGAACTAAATTTTGTTTGGAATCTATTCGTACAATGCCCTCGGTTAATGTGAAAGTGACAAACCGACAACATCGCAGCCAGCGTTTTCCATGACTACGACACAGCTTCGTTTCTGAGTGACGCCACAGACGTGTTAAGACCAGGGGTATAGAGCAGCAACGTCAGTCACCAGTTTCCATGGTTACAATAGAGTTTTGTTGATACAATGTATCAATATGTGTCACTGATGTGTAATTAAGGAACCAATTCATTGCATTGTTTCCGAATTATTTTTTACAATGATATTTAGGTACGTAAGCTTGAGTGAAATATTGAATAGTGATGTCACGACGGTTGAAGCTTTTGGTACGATTGACAATTGGCGCTTTATTTAGAAAGCAAGTTTCACTGACGTATTATGTAGTTATGAGAAGTGGGGAGCCATTGATGGGATCGGGAACTGGTACTTTATATTCTATATCCATTTACCCTATTCAATCGGGCTGTTGTAGTTGATTAAGCAATGTATTCTCGTTCTCGTTATTTTTCAGAATGGTATTTGAGTAACTAAATATCACTGAAATATTAAATACTGATGATTACAAGTTGGAAGCCTTTTATGCCATAAACAACCGGTGTTTTATATTAACAGTAAACTGAGTTCCGTATCCTGTATCGTTATCGGACTGCTGTAGAAGTCTGAAGATCGTAATTGTTCATAAATTCATACTTCCTAAGTGCATCACTTCTACAATGTGTGATATTAAAAAGCTGCTAATAAATAAGTAATCCATTATGTAATAAGCATGGGTTGTCACACCAAGGTTATACTCATAATGAATAATAGACCAGATGACAATGATTCCCTACAAAACATGTCGTTATGAAGCAGTTATGAGGTAACTCTGTTTCGATCGGTATTGGAGCGTCGTGCTTTGCCCTAAGAGCTATCAAGCTCTCTTAACAGCTTTCCTTCTTCATGAGGTGAACATTTACTGCAACTGCGATTTCACACTATTCCTCTACGGCTATAATATAAAGGATCAACTGAAGTGTTGTTTGTGGAAATCACAGCTATAGACGAGGTTTCGTAAAACTTCCCATTCAAAATTTCAACCGGCTTCATACTAGTAAATGCTAAGGACAGGGTCAGACGCACATATGTAGAACGGAGTAGATGTGGCGTTCGCGAATGTCACTTATTCCCTTTACTTTTCTGCTTAGAGCTTCATTAACCCCTCCGTTCCTGTAATAAAACTTTATAATCCTTGATGGTGTGTCGAGGGTTCCAGATGGGGTAGAAGGTGAACAAGAAGGCAAGTCGCGTTTCAATGTGTATTTGACTAGCCCAGGTAAGGTCACCAATACACCAGGAAACTGAAGCCTAATGGTAATAACATGCGGTATTGTCCCGAAAAAAAAAAATCAACAGAAAGGGTACACAGACGCATGTACATAAAGTAAATTTTAACCTAGTATCACTTTGTTGTCTGTTCTCTGTTCCAATTCGGAACGACAACTAACAAGTGGTATGGCTCATTGGTTGTGGGATCAGTCCAATTGTTGCATTTTGGACACTTCTCAGACAGTCATACCACTCAGTCCACCGAAGTCATAATTCGTGTTATTGTTCACAGCCGCACACATACTATAAAACGTCATCACTATTATTAGGGTCCGTCAGTATATTTGCATAACATGTTTACATTTCTACGTTGATTTTGTTAAGTTTGTCGGTCATGCGTACTCTTAAAATTCACCCAGTCAGAACAGCTGCCAACTGATGACTTAAAACAGTATTTCGCACACAATCTGTAGGCATATGCGTCATCCAAATACATATCAAACTTATTTCCCTAGGCACAACCAATAAATATTACAGGTTACGATTGCATGCTTTTATATTCCATAATTACGCATAATGTAAATCGCAAGAATAAACCAGGCAGATTAATAACGATAATTATAGATCAGTATCGATTATCGATTACTACCGCCGGCAACCACAGTAAAGCCAGCATCCATGGTAGTCGTAAATGCAAGTAGTTCTTCACGTAAAGTGCCTGTCATTTTTGTCTGATTTTAGCCAAACCTGGAATTTCTCGACAGATTTCAGTAAACTTTCCCAGTATTAAATTTCATAAAAATCCATCCAACGGGAACGGATTTGTTCAATACGGACGGACGGACATGATGAATCGAATAGTTGCTTTTCGCTATTATGCAAAAACATTTAAAAAGCCAGACGGATTCAAGGCTATTCTTCAGAGCACGTATCCAAATAATTTTAACATCTTCAGTTGCATTCAGAGACACAGTAATGGCTAAATACTTCTTACCTCACCATGAACAGATATGTTGAGCTTCTTCTTCTTTCTGAACTTCTTTTCGCGAGTCTTCTTATCCTTCTTATCTTTATGTTTACGAACTGCACCGGATGTCATGGCTACGTGGTAGGCTTATATGATGTAGTAATGTTTTAGACGAACAAAGCTGTAAAGAAACACACAAAATATGGTCATTTGGACAAGTAATATCAATAACAGTCGCAGCACAACATCTACACAGACAAAAGATTTGTATATTTAGTTTTGCGGCAAGCTTCGACCTACGAGTAGGACTCTTAAAAAAAAAAAAGGATGAATATATCCAGTACTAAGCTCGGACAGAAAATAAATGGTAGTATGTACATACACATTATTGTGGATTAACATCAGGCGACTGAACTGTTTACTGCACGTGCCAAATCAACTACAGATGTTGTTAATCAGGCAGAAAAGGCAGCTTTGTACGAATGGCGAGTTCGGAAAGATAGGGTGGTACGCGGCTGTCTCCAACTTTAAAGTACGCATTTACTTCAAGGACCTAACTAAATCAAGGTATCGACAGGAAGACATTCGGCACCTGTCAAGTTCTGTGCTTTCCAATAACGAAAGAGTATTCCTGTCTATACCGCGACATTTGGTGGAAATAAGTACGAAGTATTAAGTTACAAGGAAAAATAAAACTAAACTAGTAACTGCAGTGCTGAAAACGTAACCTGCAGCAGAGTGGGCTGCCCGTTGTGCTGCAAGGGGGAAATTGCAAATGAATTACGGACTTTGAATGTGGTCTTTTGGGTAATGGCACTGCGTGTTTTCGGGGAGGGATACCGCTCGAAGAGATGCTAAGTGATGAATTCTGAGTATGGTTGTCTCCACAGAGATGAAATGTAGAAGTTACGAGGTTCCCACGCATTAACAAAAGAACATAATGTAACTGTTGTAAAACTCGCAACTCGAACTACAAAAATATTCCGAATTTCATCCAAGGTTTCAGGACTGTTGAGTTATTCTTCACACAGTTCAACATGACGAAATCGAGGAAGGGCCTCACTGAACAAGGGTGAAGGGAAGGCTTCTGTTTATTAATTAGGCATTTCATGCCTTGAATGAAGAGTTAACCTCTACGACTTGTCTCAAGAACATATCGATCTGATGATCTCGTGATAATGAATGACGAAAAGAACGTCAAAGAAAATCACACAAAAAATTTCACATCCTTCGAGCAGTATTCGAGGCGGAATCCTTGCATTATCTTTATACTTGACCGGTAAGTGGGCCCTGTATAATTTTCATTTCGCATCATGGAAGATTTGGATTAGATATATGCTTTATAACAATCATAACAGCTACTTCGCCAAAAGACTTAATTCCACTGTAAAACAGAAGAAGGACGCCATTACTGAACTAGTTTTGCCCAATGGATCCGAGTTTATACACACCCTGATATATTTTCAGTAACATTTTAGACATCATTTATAACATCTCTTCTACATTACGCTGTATTATAAAGAATGGAACAAACAGATCCTCACGCTTTGATAACAAAGGTACATACACAAAATGTTTCCACTTGAATAACATCCAAACCCTCTACACCCCTATTTTACACTGAACAGCAGCTCTAAGGGAGGAAATACGCTGCTAATGTTTTTCAGAAGAGTTGGGAGGTTCGGAAACTTAACGAAAAGGGATACAGTTGCAACATATTTACGTATCAAACGCCCCCTCACAAAAAAATTCATATAGGGGAAAACATTTATAAAAAGTGGTAGGGTAGGAGGGAAAAATGATGCAGGAAACTAACAATATGGCGCGCAGTTCAGTTGTTCCTAAGGGTAACGAAACGATCCAAAAGCAATCAATTTTCAACAACGAAAAGAGTTATAAATCATGGTCCATATTTTTTCTGATCTACTCGCGTAAAGGGGATGATTGTCTGATTATTACTTTTGTGTTCCATGACATTCTAAAATTTTGAAATTGTATCGGTGAAGACGGAATAAACCTTATTTTCCAGTAACAATGAATGTAAGCCGTAAAAGAGTAAACTGTAAATACAGTCCCACGCTGGTAGATAACTTTCTGTTGTGACAACAACGACATCCGTAGCGACATGAAGCACAGAGCAAATGAAGCTCGAGATGGTTCATGATCGTGAAGCAACAGGCGTGACCAGAGCGGTTTGAGCGACTGCTGCGCCGCGATGTGGAAAACAATGGGAAAACTCGTACTTTTCCTGGACAGCTCCTTCCGAAAACGGAGAGAAGTGTTACAAGAGTGAGGGGGCGGACAACCTACATACATTTAAAACGAAAGCAGGCTGACTGAATCGGTCACATCTTAAGCTGGAACTGACTTCTAAAACATATTACTGAAGGAACTACAGAAGGGACGGGAAGGCATAAGCAGCTACTGGATGAACTTAAGGAAACCAGAAAATACTGGAAAACGTAAGACGATGCACCAGATTGTACTCTCTGGATTTTTTTTTTTTTTTTGAAGAGGCAATGGGCCTGTCGTAAAAGTCATTATGCCCATGGCGATAAGTCGTAATACGAGGTGTAAATATGAGCACTAAAATACCAGCACTCGCTCTGCAGAATCAAGTCGTGAGGGATATTGAGCCATGTCGATCGGTAGTTACCGACCTTTTAAAGGATCGCTGCGCCTTCATCCTCAGGGTCAAGAAGTGTGAGAAGAGTCTGACTGTCGGTAGCTATTTACCAATCACATAGCATAACATCCCAGAAGACTTGCATATTCCGCAGTACCGCTGTAAGAACCCCATCCCTCGTAACCACAAACTTGTTCCCGATCTAATGGTGAGATTCCGCCGCGTTAACGATTAACTAAAAGTGCAGCGCGTTAACTCGCATTCGTTTAGCGTTTGCAGTACTGTCTTGCATCATGTTACATTTAAAAATAGAAGTACATCGACTAATATGAAACGTTTAGCATGTGGAAATGGTACTGTAAGGTCGAGTAACACGTTTTTAAATAAACGAAGCCAACAGCATGGACTTTTTTAAAACCTTTTATTTAACAACGCTATCAATTGCTGAGATTATATGATGTCGGTGATTGAGGAATATCAAGCATCGGTAGAATGATACAGCTGGGAGAAAAACCAGTCCCAGTGTCACTTGTTCATCACAAGCCCGACATATAATTTTCCGGTCAGACGTCCCCGTTGTGTTCAATAATCGATAGAATATATATAATTGTACAGTCCAACACAACTTTTTATTGCGTAATTACAATTAAAAGATAATTAAACCATTTTTAACTGCAACATGTTTCGGCTCCTCTTATAAAGCCATCTTCAGGCTGAGCCCTAAAAAGTGTTATATACAATTAGCAATGCTTAATAGAGTACGAGATGTCGTATTACATGTTATTAATATATATTATGAACTAAAAATAAATGTAATTTCAAATATAAAATAAGTAATATGGTTAAAAGTTGTAAGTAATAAAATTTTAAATGTAAGAAGAATAGAGTAAAAAGTTGTGCAAGACTGTACAATTATATATTCTATTTAAGTCCGATACATACTGACCTGGGGCTGAACCCGGCCCACCGCGGTGAGAGGCAGTATGAATCTTTGAAACGCAAACCTTACTGAGGCGAACAAAAACATTTTTTTTGCAGTAATGCCTCCAAAAACGTTAGCAAGTACATGTCTACGGAGTTTGAGGTTCTCACAGCTATGGTGGTGAAAATTCATATCTTCTGGCATATTAAACCGCATCCATTGGTAAACAGTTACCGACGTTTCGGGGGGGGGGGGGGCGGTAGCGCCCCCAACTTCCCCCGCTTTTTTTTAAACATAAAAAACTCTTTTTCTTACGTGGGTACTACTCAAAA
>Ga0123355_10016818_pt1 | contig 11538 bp, 8 predicted proteins | sample TergutEmb28metaG_3_FD_89872 | JGI IMG/M metagenome (GOLD analysis project Ga0123355, IMG submission 89872) | Embiratermes neotenicus P1 segment gut microbial communities from Petit-Saut dam, French Guiana - Emb289 P1 | ecosystem: Host-associated > Arthropoda: Insects > Digestive system > Gut ...
ACACCACTAACAATTATATCCACATGCTTCCACGCTTCTTCTTCCAATAAAAAAGGATCTGCTATTGAATCAAACCAATCCCACATCTCTGTAACAGATTCAAGTGTTCCGCCGTCTTCTCCATTGGCTATATTACGTTGGATTCCTCTTTCTCTTGCTAAATCTGGGTCGGCATTCATCCAAATGGTATAATTTGCAATTTCGCGCAATGTTTTTCTGCAAACTCCAGAGCCTTCAACTATTAACGGTTTTTCTGAATCAACCTCAATGAATCCCTCTCGATTCTTTTTAATCCACCCTGGTGGTGTATATGCGACTTCTCCGCCATTAAGCCACGGTTTAATTATACCATTTAATAATTCGTCTTCCCACTCTATGGGGTGCAACCACCAAGCTATATCATCCGTACAAACTAAATTGGCATTTAAAACATCCGCAAGTTTTTTAGCCAAAGAAGACTTTCCTGAACCGCCTTTTCCATCAATGAGTATAAGGGGTTTTGGTGAAATAGCTAATATTTTTGTAGCCAAATTCGATAGAGATTCTTCTTCCCATTTGTCAATTCCAAGTAATGGTAACATTTTTCCCTCCAAGCTATACATGTGAAGGGCGTTTGGAAGTTTTGTAATTCTCCAAACGCCCAATGATTCTATATAAATTACAAAGCTAATGCAACCTCATAACCTTGTTCAATAGCACCCAATGCATTACCAACCTTTTCGGCATCCCCAATCACTATTGCATTTGGAATGTTTAAACTTACAGATTCCACACCCACTGCAAGAACCACAGTATCTGCTGGAATTTCAGAAACACAATCGCCTGTTTTTATAACAACAGAGTTTTCTTTAATTTCCTCAACAGTGGTGTTTACCTTAATTTGTACCTTGCGCTTTTCTAAAGAACTAAGAAGATTCCATCTTGGCGCAAGGGCTTCCGTTGGAGCAATTGCGCCACCCATTTCAACTAAAGTAACACCTTTAAGATGTACAGCCAAATGGTTAGCAACTTCTGCACCAGCCGAACCACCACCAATCACTACAACATTTGCGCCAACCATAGTATTACCTAGTAAAACATCTTCGATAGTGGTAACATGTGGTAAATCCACCCCTTTTATATCAGGTTTAATGGATTTTCCACCTGTAGCAATTATGATTTTATCATAGTTGCCATTTTCCAGGTCTTTTGTAGAAATGGTGGTATTGTATTTTATTTCCACACCCATTTTATCAAGTTGTGTAACTTGCCAATTTATAAATGCAGAAATTTCACCTTTACATGGCGGAATGGAAGCAAGATAAAACTGTCCGCCTGCTCGTGATTCTTTTTCAAAAATTGTTACATTATGCCCCGCTTTAGCCGCTGTAATTCCAGCTTGCATACCAGCCGGTCCAGCCCCAACAATTGCAATGTTTTTTGGTGGTTTAGATAGTTTGATTGCCCCATTTACTTCTTTGCCAAGTTCAGGGTTTATTGTACACTTAATAGGGTTGTCTGTGAAAAGAACACCAATACAGCCCATATTACAGCCAATACATTGACGAATATCTTCAAAATTGGAATCTTCTGCTTTATTCGGAAGTTTTGAGTCTACTAAAGAGGCACGTGCCATACCAGTAAAATCTGCTTTTCCGCTGGCTATTAGGCTATTAGCTATTTTAGGCTCTGTAATGCGTCCTACAGCGATTACAGGAATATTACAAGATTTTTTAATTTCTGCGGCATAATCGGCAAGCCAAGCATGTCCAATATATGATGAGGCAATAATTGTATCCGCAGAGGCATAAACACCCGCTGAAGCATGGATTAAGTCAACACCCGCCATTTCCAGCATAGAAACTACTACTTTTGTCTCTTCAAGGGTACGTCCACCTTCAATAAATTCATCTGTGGAAATGCGGAAACCAATTATAAAATCCTCTCCACATTTTTGGCGAACATCTTTTACAATTTCCAATGCAAATTTAACACGATTTTCCAGAGTTCCACCATAACAATCTACCCGCTTATTCGTATATGGAGACATAAATTGTGCAACTAAATAACCATGCGCGCCATGTATTTCAACACCATCAAAACCACATTGTTTTGCCCTGTATGCAGTGTCGCCAAATTGAGTAATAATTTTTTTAATTTCATCTATGGTTAATTCTCTTGCCATATTAGGGCTAAATGGGCATTGAATTGCCGAAGGAGCTACAGGATTTGTGCCAATTACTCCTTCATTTGTTTGTCGCCCACAATGGTAAATTTGCGCCAATATTGTGCTACCATAGGCATGTACTCTTTTGGGCAATTCCTTATGCCCTTCAATTTGTTTGTCGTTCCACAGCCCTGCCACATAACTGAAACCTTTTCCAAGAGGGTCTACAGCATAGTCTTCTGTGATAATTAGCCCCCACCCGCCTTTTGCGCGTGCTTCATGGTAGGCTATAAATCTTTCAGTTGCTTCACCATCTTTTGTACAGTAATTAGTTACCATAGCTGGTACTGTACATCTGTTTTTAATGGTTTTACCCTTTAAAGTGTAGGGGCTAAATAATGCATCTAACATTTGTTTTTCCTCTTTCCGTTTACCTAAATGGAATTGTATTTTAACTTTAATGATTATGCCAACGTTTTTTGTTTGCATAATGGTATAAAGTATGGTTTGCTAATTATATATGAAATATTCAAAATGTACATCACCCAAACTGGAGGACTATTATGACACTTTATAACGCAAATTTGATGATTCGGGAATTAAGAAAAGCACAAGGGCTTACTCAAGAACAATTGGCGGAAGGAATTTGTTCACGCGAAACAATTGTTAAGCTGGAAAAGGGCGAACGCAAACCCAACTGGTTTACATTTCAAGAAATTATGAAAAGGCTAGGGCTTGATACTCAAATTTATAATCACGATATAGTATCACAAAGTGATGTGGAAATGTATCAACGATTTCACAAATACAACCAGCTTATTAGTAGGCGTGAGTTTGAAAAGGCAAAAGAGGAAATTGATAAAATAGAAAATGAAAGAAATACCCTAAAAGCTAGTATCTGGAAAAGTGAATTTGGGCATGAACTTATTCTTCGTTTTAAAGCATGTCTTCATTCTATCGGACCTCTTGCAACTGCATATCCAAACCCTTATACAGACCCCCCTCTTGCAATTAAATGTGCTATCGAGTGTTTAAGGTTAGCGCGTCCTGATTTTGAAGTTGATAAAATTCCTGAATACTATTTGGCAACTCACGAATTCCAATTGCTTAATTCTTTGGCAATGGCTTATGGCGAACAAGATGGAGTACTCAAAACCATAAGTTTGTGGCATAAATTAAAATCTAATTTTGAAAGAAATTATTCAGTACTAATTCAAAATACAAAAAACATCTGGTATCTTGACCTATTATGTAATATAACAATCACGCTCTACCATGCTGGGCTTTATGAGGAATGCCTAGAATCCGCAGAGGAAGGGCTAAAAGTATCAAGAGAAACAAGGGATATGCTCCATTTTCAAAATCATCTGGAGGCAAAAGCATCATGCCTTTTAAAACTTGGGCGAACAGATGAAGGTGAAGAATTATTTAGGAAATATTTACTATATCGTTACGCAATTGGCGAAGCCCCAGATACAGGCTTTAATCTTGCTAAAAGAGATTATGAAAAACAATTTGGAGGACAATTATATCTTTTTATACGCTGGTAAACAATTTGACTATTGCAAGTGTGTGATAAAGTGGTAGAATGTAGATATAGCTAATATGTAAGGATATACACTTTTGTATATTTCTATTATAATATAAGGAGAATTTTCATGAAAAAAGTCGTAACATTTGGCGAAATTATGCTCCGCCTAGCACCTCATGGATATGAACGTTTTGTTCAAGCAAGCTCTTTTGGAGCAACATATGGGGGAGGAGAAGCCAATGTTGCCATATCTTTGGCAAACTACGGCATAGATGCGGCATTTGTAACAAAGTTGCCCAAACATGAAATTGGACAAGCCGCTGTAAACTCTTTGCGTCGTTTTGGTGTTGATACTAGTAAAATTGTACGTGGTGGCGACCGCGTGGGTATCTACTTCTTAGAAAAAGGCTCTAATCAACGTGCTTCAAAAGTAGTATATGACAGAGCAAATTCTGCAATTGCCGCAGCAAAACCAGAAGATTTTGACTGGAACGCTATTTTTGATGGTGTAGACTGGTTCCACTTTACAGGGATTACCCCCGCACTTGGGAAAACTGTAGCAGACATTTGTTTAGAGGCATTAAAAGTGGCAAAAGAAAAAGGTATTACTGTAAGTTGTGATTTAAACTATCGCAAAAATCTTTGGACAAAAGCAGAAGCGCAAGAAACTATGACTAAATTAATGCCATATGTTAATGTGATTGTTGCTAATGAAGAAGATTCTGCCGATGTATTTGGCATTACATCAGAAGGTACAGATGTCACCAGTGGGCATTTGAACCATGATGGTTACAAATCAGTAGCAAAACAACTTGCAGATAAATTTGATATTGATATTGTTACAATCACTCTTAGAGAAAGCCTTTCGGCAAATCATAACGACTGGTCTGCAATGCTTTATGATAAAAAATCAGGTGACGCGTTGTTCTCTAAAAAATATCAAATCAAAAATATTGTTGACCGCGTTGGTGGTGGTGATAGCTTTGGTGGTGGCTTGATTTACGGTTTATTGTCTGAATTAAGCCAACAAGAAGCATTGGAATTTGCTGTGGCAGCAAGTTGCCTAAAACACACAATTGAAGGTGATTTTAACCTTGCCACTGTTCCAGAAGTAAAGAGTCTTCTTGGCGGAGATGGTAGCGGAAGAGTACAAAGATAATTTGAATTAAAAAGTATTTAAAGCAGAAAATACATGAAAATTTCGTGTATTTTCTGCTTTATTATTTGCTAGGAAATTGCTCTCACAATTTCCGTCGCCCAATGGGGGCGTTGCCCCCAAGCCCCCGCAAAGTGGCGTAGCCACTTTTTTATCAAAAATTACCTTTTATGTTTATAGAAAACTTCTTGACAAGTAAACTTGTAGCATAGTATACTTGTCATGACAACAATACTTGTCATAACATAAACGTATGGAGGAATTTATATGAGTGATTTAATGGACAATAATGGTAATCGAAAGGAAGAAATTTTGGCAAGAAGTAGGCAGTCTTTAAAAGATGAGGGTCTGGAACATGCAGAAAAAAAAGGCTTTTATCTGGGCGAACTTATAGGAAGTGTTTTCGCTATGGTTTTAATTGTTCTTGCATTTTTTATAGGTCAGGCTGAAACAATATTCGCCATAAGCACAGTAGTCTTTGCCGTTGTATTTGGGCAATCTCTAACAGTTTATCGTTTCAAAAAAAATAAATATTATTTGGCATGGTTGATTCTTGGTGTTATGGGTACAATGTACTTTTTCATGCTATTTATGGCAGCAACTCAAGAATGGACACCAATTCTTGAAAGGCTGTGGAAATTTGGATGAAAGGCGAAATTGTATTAAAAAATAGACTAAAAATAACTAGGGCTGAAAAAGACCTTTCTCAAGCAGCTTTGGCGGAAATTGTTGGTGTATCGCGAAATACGATTAGTTCCATAGAAACAGGGCAGTTCTGCCCTACGGCAAAGTTGGCATTGATTTTATGTATCGCCTTAGATAAAAAATTTGAAGATTTGTTTTATTTTGATTAGGGCATGAGGGGCGTTGCCCCTCAACCTCGCAAGGGACAAGTCCCTTAAATTAGCACATGAAAGTAGGGATTATTCTGAAAGAGCTTATATCATTAAAAGATGTGAGCAAGTCATTTGCAGGTAAATTAGTATTTAATAATGCAACAATGTCAATTAAAACAACTACACCAACTGTAATTATGGGTAAAAATGGTTGCGGAAAAAGCACCTTATTAAAAATAGTTGCTGGGATTTTAGAACATACCACAGGCGAAATAAGTCGAATGCCTAACATAAAAGTCTCTTTTGCACCAGACAGGTTTCCCAAACTTCCATTTAAGGTTGGGGAATATATGTTGCATATGGGGCGGATACAAGGGCTGTCTGATGAAATTATAAATAAATATATGGATTTTCAGTTTAATGAGTTGGGCATACCCAAAAGCATAAAAGAGCAAAAAATTTACAAATGCTCTAAAGGTACAATCCAAAAAGTTAATATAATGCAGGCATTTTTAATGGAATCTGATTTATTAGTTATGGATGAACCATTTTCAGGCTTAGATGAAAGTTCTATTGATAGAGTAATTGAATCATTAGCACAAATATCAAATTCAGATAAAACAGCAATAATACTATCTTGTCATGAGAAATTATTAGCACAAAGAGTTACTGATAACCTGTATGTTTTTAATGGTCAAAGCCCTGTTAAATTTTCTGATGTTTCAAATCGTTTGATTGTTAAGATAATTCCTGGTAATAATAATTTAAGTTTTCTGGGCAACCTAGCAATTTCAATAATCGAAACTCATGAGTTACATGAAATAATTATAAAAAAAGAAAATTTAAAAGAAATTTTGTTTTTGCTTTTGGAAAATGAACATGAAATATATTCTGTTAATCCGATTATATAAGAGGTGAGTGTATGTTATTTCCGTTGGTTAAGTACAATATAAGTTATTACATTAAGTCAGTAAAATACTTACCTCCTGTGATTCTTTTTAGTACTGTCATTTCTGTTGTCTATCAAACTGCACCCATTGGCATTTGGAGCAACTTGCATGTCACCACAATTGTAATGTTCATTTTTGCAAGTTGGATAGCCGCAAGTTTAGTTAATAGTGAAGATAAGACACAACAACACATTACAAAATTTCATGTGAAAAATGAAAAGATGTATCATCTGTCAAAAATAGTATCAATAATAGTTTTTTTGATTCCTTTTTATATTTTTACGCTTATAATCCCATTAATACTTGGTTCTTTTACAAGAAGTTTGCTTATTAGCGAAGTTTTTGTTTATATCATAGTGTACTTTTTAATTGGATTATTAGGTACATCAATTGGTATTTTCTTTAATTCATTTATATTTTCGGATGAAATGGCAATCTTGGCACATCTTGTTATAATGAGTATTATTGTTATACCATTTGATGTAGTTTTTGAGGATAATTTACTCATAGTTTATGCTTCGTATTTATTGCCTCCAGTAAATTTTATGGCAGATAGATTGCACAACCTTAGTGAGGGTATATTTTTAATGGATTTAAATTTTTTAATCTTTGTTGTATGGGTATTGGGTTATTCTCTTTTGTTAATAACATTGTACAGTTTTGTTATACAGAGAAATAGTAAAAAGTAACTGGTAATGCCCTAAATATGATATAGTAAATTCAATCAAAAACGATTGAATTTACTATACTTCTAAAATAGTTCGTAATGCCTTTATTAGTTTTACAGCAGTCTCAAACTCAAAATCATCAATTAATTTAACTAATGCGGCTGTTTCAGGTATTGTTTTCAGATTATCCAACAATGTTAAACATTCTGCATTATGGGATTCAAGTAGTGGGGTTAGTTGGTCAAATATTTCTTTGGCTTTTTCTCTGTCTAAAACCTTATTATTTACGCATACCCCTGTTTCAGATGTTCCAACACTTTTGAGTACGCGATGATGTTCTTGCTCCAGCTTAGACAATAACTCGTTTATGGGTAATTTTTCATCTTTTAATAGATACTCTACTTGTGCAGCCAATTCCGTTAGCTTAGGTTCATGCATTAATCCTCCCAAACCTTTAAGGGTATGTGCCAAACGATGCGCAACAGAAAGATTACCCGTTTTTATAGCCTCTTGTATTTCGGCAATCATATTTTTGTGATTTTTTGCATATTCCAAGCGTAATTTGGCGATTAAATTGGCATCTTTTTGGAAATCTTCAATTTTAACATTCCCCAAATCAGGGGTTTTTCTTTTTGCAGAAATTGCCGCTTTAATTACCTCTGGTGGTTGCTTATCCTTTATATGTTTGACCAAAATTGTATTTAATTGCAGTGTTTGTATGGGTTTTGAAATAAAACCATCAAACCCATTTTTAATAAATTCCTCTGCTTGCCCAATAATAGCGTTTGCCGTAAGTGCAACTATAGGCTGTGTATAACCCATATCCCGCATTATTTGCATGGTTTCGATACCATTTAAGCCTGGCATCATATGGTCCATAAATACTATATCATACATTTTACCTTGTTTGATTTTATTTATGGCTTCATATCCATTTACACAGCTTTCTATATTAAGTTCATAAAATGCAAGTAGTCCCTGAATTACATACAAATTAGCCTCTACATCATCAACCACCAACACACTGCCATAAGGCATTGGTTCAGGTTCAAAATTAAATCTTTTTGCAGAGGATAATGCACTTACTTCAAAATAGCGCAAACTACTTACCATATCTTTGCCTAAAACATCATCATTGACAAGTTTTTGAGGAATCCCAACTGTAACACAAGTACCCATACCCGATTCGCTTTTTATTTCTATATGGGCATCCATCATTTTTATTAAACTGTATACAATTGGCATACCCAGCCCTGTACCTCCAATAAAACGTTTCTCTTCTTCATGGAAGCGCGTGTACTCGCTGTATAATGCATCCAATTGTTCTAAGTTCATGCCAAAGCCTGTATCACGAACTGAAATTACAAGCCCAATGCAATCATTTTTTTCGCTTATTGGAAAATCAAAATTACAAAAATCTTCACAAATAGGGGTATTATTTTTGAACCCATTCCGTTTTGCAGGGCAAAGTTTATCTGCATTTTTATTTCTATTATTATTGCTATTTCTATTATTATTGCTATTTCTTTTGGAATGTGACGTAGTTGATTTTTTTTGTTGAAGGTAGAAATTTAATTCCACTACCCCAGACTCTGTATATTTGAAAGCATTTGACAGCAAATTACTTACAATTTGTTTAATCCTAAGGGCATCACCTATAAGTGAGGAGGGCAAATTTTCATCAACATTCAAATGGAATATAATGTCTTTGCTATCTATATAAGAAAAATGCAAATGTGCAACATCACTAATTAAACTTGCTGTATTATACTCCTCTTCAATTATTGTCATTTTGTCTGCTTCAATTTTTGAAAGGTCAAGTATATCGTTTATTATATCCAGCAGTATATTTGATGAATTATGGATTTTGGCAAATGCCTCCACCAATTGAGGAGATAAATTTGCATTTTGCAATTGAATTTCAGAAATACCTAAAACTGCCGTGATAGGTGTGCGAATTTCATGACTCATTCTAGCTAAAAATCTACTTTTAGCCCTACTACTTTCTTCTGCTACCTCTGCAATGCGTTCTTTTTCCATAGCGGCATTAATTTGGCGCATATCTTGAAAATATACCGAAATAAGTTGACTATCACTAAGGTCTATACGCACAGCAATACTTTCGCCTGGAATAATTTCCCCGCTTGCAGTTTTAAACAACCAATCACAGCGACATATTCCATGCTCAAGTACTTCATGTGCAATCCATGCGACCTTTTCTACAGTAGAAAGCCCCCCAGATTGCATGACGGGGTTATACTCAGCAAATTTGTATACAAAGTCATCTTTTGTGGGCATTTCCAACAACTCAACCATTGCTCTATTACAATCCATTGGCATAAAATCGGAATTCCAAAGGCTTGAAGGTATGGGGCTTGCATTATATATTTGCGCTTGTCGGCTTATTGCTTCATTTTCTTTTGCTAGGCTTGCTTTAATTTCGCGTAAGTCGCGGACATATGCCACTAACTCAAATGTATCTTTATATGAAACAAGCACTATTGTTGTTTCTGTAGGAAGTTCGTTACCATTTGCGTCGTTATGCATCCACTCAAATTGTGCATAACGGTTGGAAATAACCTCACCTAATAGTAATTGTGCTTTATCTGTAGAACGTGTTCCACAAGGTTGAAACTCTGGTGATAGTACAGGAAAAGGTTTAGTAAACTCTTTAATAAGGTCGTTTTTATCACTAAAACCAAACATTGTTACATTACTCATGTTGCAATCAATAAAACTAAGGTGTTCATCATAAATACTAATCCCAACTGGAGAGGCATTAAAAAAACTGCGGATACGTTGGTTTAATTCACGCTCGTGTGTTGCTTCCATTGCGGCTTTAACAGGACGCAAATCAACAGTAAATGCGGCAACAAAATACTTGCCTTGGCGTGAAAAACGGAACAGGGTAATTTCAGAAGGTAATGGTTCTCCTGTTAATGTTTGGTGCATCCATTCAAAAACAATTTTACCATCTGTATCAAATGCTGCTTTTACATAATCAATTGCTTTTTCGCGTGAAGATGTGCCACATGGTTGAAATTCAGGTGAAAGCTCAAAGAATTGCTTTATATACTGCTCTTGGCTTTCAAGCCCAAACATTTGCACTGCTTGTTGGCTGGTTGATACAAAGTTGTAATCCTCGTCCCACACATTCATTATAAATGGTGAAGATTTACGAAAAATTTCGTTTAATTCGTTGGATTCGTGTTCTCTTTGCATAGCAGCTTTAGCTAGGCTTAAATCAGTGGTGTATCCTACAAGCATATACTCCCCATGCCTTTCAAAGCGCACTAAAGTAATCTCTGTGGGAATTGGTTTACCATATAATGTACTATGCAACCATTCAAACTGAACATATCCTTCTTGATATGCTTTGTTGAGATAATATGGGGCTAATTCGCTTGAAGGAGTGCCACAAGGTTGGTGTGTTGGTGACAAGTCAAAAAAACGTTCAATATATTCCCTTTTGCTGGAAACATTATGAAGTACTACAGCTTGTTGGCTGGTTTGTAAAAGATTTGCCGATTTATCCCATAAATTAATTACAAAGGGTGCAGAATCTACGACTATTCGCATTAATTCATGTGCTTCGCGTTCTTTTGCTATTGCAGACTTTACTTGCTCTTTTTCTGTAATTTTTTCCAAATTAATTTTATGTCTGCTTATTTCATGCGCGCAAGCAAATACTAAATCTGATGTCTCTGTCTCTTGTTGTAAGGTTATGTCCCAAAAGCTCAAATCACCACATGGCTTGTTAATAGTCAATTCAAAGTGGCATAAACCTGTTTCCAATGCTTTTTGGACGTGTTTACATAAAAGACCTCTGGTTGGGGTTCCACAAGGCTGATTTGTTGATAAAATTGCCTCAAAATCACTTTTTAAACCAAATTGAGAATCCCATATGTTATTTGTTGCCAGCAGTTTACCTTGTTTATCTAAACAACCACATGCAACAGGAAGCCGATTTAATAAAAGGTCAGCGGGATGACCTGAATTTCTTTGTAAAATATCGTCAAATAAAACACCAAAGTTCAATTTTTCCACCTCTTGAATTCGTGCTTACGCTACAGGGCGTGATGATATGCCATAAATATAGCAGTTCCCGTTGGCATTGGCAAGTTTCGCTTAGAGCCTGTTTAGTATCTTTTCAAAATCAAGCGAATAAACGCCATAGATGCCAGTTGCTCAAATGTATCTGTATATCGCTCGCAATTTTTCCAAAATCGCCTATAGTTATCAAGCCAAGCA
>Ga0123355_10016819_pt1 | contig 11537 bp, 9 predicted proteins | sample TergutEmb28metaG_3_FD_89872 | JGI IMG/M metagenome (GOLD analysis project Ga0123355, IMG submission 89872) | Embiratermes neotenicus P1 segment gut microbial communities from Petit-Saut dam, French Guiana - Emb289 P1 | ecosystem: Host-associated > Arthropoda: Insects > Digestive system > Gut ...
AAGGGGCTGTCTCGTTAAGCATTTTCTCTACATAATTATGCGCTCGCTACGTCTTTGCGAGGAACGCAGTGACGAAGCAATCCAGTTTTTACGCAAGTCTTGGATTGCTTCGCTGCGTTCGCAATGACGAACATTGCATATATATGCATGATTTATGCTTAACAAGACAGCCCCTTAATCTAAAAGACGAAAAACTTATAGTTTGACTAAATGTATATCCTTATATTCCATAAATGCAGCGGCAACAACAACTAAATAAATAATAAAAAATAGTATTAGTCCTACACCAACTCCAACAGAGAAGCCAAGACCGCTGCCATCACCTACACTTATTAGTGTAGAAAGAGCTAAGTACGCACCAAATCCAGACAAAACTAGGACAACGAGCTTTGCATTTGCCATTTTGACTAAACCCAAAGCCGATATGAGAGAAATACAAGCTACTGCAAGTAGTGGTAACAATAAATCAAGAAACATACCAAATCCGGGTCCGCCTCCAGCATCATTGTTAAAAACGAGGCTAAAACCTGACAATGATTCCCGAGTACCCATAAATGATGCTGTCACAAAAGGCATAAATAAACAAATGAGTAGTAACAAGCATCCTCCTACAACAACCAACTGATTGATACTAAACTTGGACGTAACGGTTTTGACAAAATCTGCGCCAACAGGCCCTTGTGTAGGTGCATGTGTGGTAGGGACATATCCACATGCACAAGCTAGATGAACTTCATCTGGGTGTCTTTGAGTACCACATCCAGGACAGAACATAATAAAACTCCCCTTTCCTAATAATTTTTGCAAATTATAGCATTTTATTAAGCGATTCACAATACCAAGTATCTAGAAATCTTCCTATGAAGGACTCGTTGGAAGGGTACCGATTTCAAACAAACCTACCCATAACTACGAGAGTTATCGTCGATGTCTTTACACTTATTTATAAACATTTATTAGCTTTGTTTTTTTAAAGTAAAGTGGTATGGTGTCATACCGGTTTTTGTGCGAAAAATGTACGTTTTTTACAAAACGCGGGTAGTGATAAAATGTCATGTATCGCCTTAAATTATAAACGGTACTTTTAAGAATCTGTAATAAATTTTGACCATAAAATTTTTTAGGAGAAGACAAATGAACTTATCACAAGGCAACCTAACCATACGCAATGCAAGATCATCTGATGCTAAACAACTTTGCATTTGGTGGAATGACGGCAAGATAATGGCGCACGCTGGTTTTCCAAATGGGCTTAATATTAAACCCGAAAAAATACGAGAAAGTATTGCGACAAATAGTGATGAAACGCATCGCCTTCATGTAATCGAAATCGGTGGAGTGCCGATTGGTGAAATGAATTATCGCAACATGGGTGATCATGTTGCAGAAATAGGCATAAAAATATGCGATTTTACCCAGCAAGAAAAAGGTATGGGTACAAACTTGCTTGCAATGTTTATTGATGCACTTTTTGAATATTACGGATATGAAAAAATTATCTTGGATACGAATGTGAAAAATGAACGAGCGCAACATGTATATGAAAATAAGCTAGGTTTCAAGCGCGTCCGACTTCATGAAAATGCTTGGACTGACCAATTGGGCGAACTACAATCTGCTATTGACTATGAATTAACCAAAGCGGATTGGCAAAATGGATGCCATAAACCACATGATTATTTACACCTTCGCCAAGAGAGACCTGATGATCATTTTGCTGTAGAATCCGTCACTCGTGAAGCGCATTGGTGTGGCAATTGGGAAATGCAACCGCAAATTTGTGACACCCATTTGCTAGTTCACAGACTGCGTGAGTGTTCATCATACGTGCCTACACTGCATTATGTAGCTGAAATGAATAAAAAATTGGTGGGGCATATCATGTACTGCACCAGCAAAATCGTTGACGTAACAGGACAAACTTATGAAACGTTAACCTTTGGTCCACTTTCTGTCCTGCCAGAGTTTAAAAATCGAGGAATCGGTAAAGCTCTCATGAGGCATACATTTGGCGAAGCAAAAAATCTTGAGATAGTTCATCCCTCTGGTGACAGCGCACTTATACAACCAAAATACCGCGCAATTTTAATATTCGGTCATCCCGATTACTATCCTCGCGTTGGATTTCATCCTGCCTCAGAGTTTGACATAACGGATGCTGACGGCAATTCCTATGATCCATTTATGGCGTTACCCCTTTACGAAGGCGCACTTAATGGTATTAGTGGAAAGTATTATATCGACGCTGCATATGAAAATCTTGTACAAGAAGATATTGATGCATATGATAAAAAATTCCCATCAAAGGAAGTTCACATACCCATTTCTATAGATGTATTACTAGACCGCTTAGCACCTTCTGCACAAAAAGCACTCGAAGGGATAAAAGGAAAATCATTGATGATCATGCAAACAAAAAGTGAACGCGAAATATCTACCATGGTCGGTATTGACTCCGATACAATAGATATGATACGCACAGTCATGCAAGAGCATGGATTTAGCTGGGGCAAACCCAGTAAAAAAACCTCACATACTAACGGGGGATGATGCCCATTGCAAATCTAAAGATTTGCAATAGTCGGTGAAATAAAATGACACCTACCGCTGGATGATGGTTGATAGCTGTCATACATTGCTCGGCACAAAGTTGCGAAATAAAGCCGGGAACAGTTCGGATTAGGGGATGAAATGCCCCTATGAAGCAGGAAGCGGAAGTATTCGCCATCCAGGACGCATGGTCGAATAGTATTTGCGAAGCAATACGACCAGGCGCAAGAGGATAGCGGAGAATCGGACAGAGGCCGTCTACCAGTCACTCTTTTATTAAGCCCGAAAAGCGTACATCGTAAAAAAACAAACAAAACCCCACCTTCCGATATTTGAAAATTCAAATATCAGGAGGCTCGGTGTGAGCAGAAAAATAGAAAACACAGGATTTGACTGTATTTATTGCGGTGCAAAAATTTTGCCGCTTAAAAATGGAAGTTATCGAAATCACTGCCCGATTTGTTTATATTCGGTGCATGTTGATAATATCCCTGGTGATAGGGCAAATGAATGTCTGGGTTTATTAGTTCCAATTGATATCCGATACAATGGAAAAAAAGGCTGGCAAATCGTCCATCGTTGCAAAAAGTGCGGCATGAAAAAAATAAATCGAACCGCGCCAGACGATATGGAAGCCATTATTTTATTAATGAGACAAAAAAATGGAGGAAAATAAAATGCACGTTTGTATACTTATGGGTAGTCCTAGGCCAAATGGCAATACTGCCGAATTGTGCAAGCCTTTTATGGATGAACTGCAACAAAATCAAGCTGAGGTTGAATATATCACTTTACATGACAAAGACATCTCGTCATGCTTAGGATGCTACTATTGCCAAGGTGAATCAGACGAATATGGTTGTAGCCACGAAGAAGACGATATGGAAGAAATCGTCGAAAGGATTTTACAAGCAGATATTTTGGTATTTGCAACGCCTATTTATACTTGGCAAGCCACTGCAAAAATGAAAGCCGTCATGGACAGAATGTATGGATTTAACAAGTTTTATGGCGGCACACCAAGAAACAGCCTAAACAAGCATCAAGCATATGCTCTTATTGCGACATGTGGCTATGACTTGGATTATGGTGCTGGCTTGTTGGATGAAGCGATTCGCCGCTGGTGCAATCATTCTGGGCTACCGTATCTTGGTATGTACGCGGTTCGTGACGAGGATAATTTGGCATCGTTTCAGACCGATGAGGCGATTCAGGGGGCGAGGCAGTTTGCCAAACATATCTTGGAAAAAGGTACTGGTGTAAGCGTGCGACGATACGATATATTGTCGGATTTTTCTTCTGTGTACAATTTCCTTGAAGAAACATACGACGAAACCACATTAAACAGTTATCTTTTACCGCAGTATTTTGAATATGCTCACGCTTCCAACTGGTTTGACTATCCACGTTCTCACCGCATGGGATTGTGGGAGGACAAAGGCAGTATCGTAGGAATTTCCGCCTACGAAATGGAAATCGGGACAACGCATATTCACGCTAAAAACACGCACACATATCTTTTGCGAGATATACTATATTGGGCTGAAAAAGAAATTTCAATTTCCGAAAACGGCAAACGCAGTTTGAAGGTATGGATAACGAGCGAGGAGCCAGAAAAGCAGCATCTACTGTTAAATAGCGGATATCAATTTGTGCGAAAAGAAGCAGTAAACATTTTTCGCTACACAAATGCCTTTATTGAAAGGCAATTACCCGAAGGTTATAGAATCATTGATGGAACTCAAGTAGACTATGCAAAACTTGCAGAGTGTTTTTGGCGAGGATTCAATCATGAAGATGCTATACCAGAGAAAAAAATTGATGGAAACATAAAATGTTGCAATGCGCCTCATGCCAATAAATCATTAATGACGATTGTGACTGCACCAAATGGAGAATACGCCTGTGCCTTGGGTATGTGGTTTGACGAACGCAATAAGTATGCATATTTAGAGCCTTTGGCAACAGTACCCAAATACCGTCGCATGGGGTTAGCTACTATAGCCCTCACAGAAGCTATGAAAAAGACAAAAGCACTTGGTGCTAAGTATTGCTTTGGCGGCGCAGGCGAATTTTACACAGCCATTGGTTTTGAAACCATTTGCCATCGTGAATTGTGGAAAAAAGAATGGGATGCATGATTATAATCATAATTTTACAATCAAAATAACTGATGAAGGGGCGAACTAACATGGAGTTAAAACCCATAGAAGTAGATATTTCGACTTACCCAACCGAATTGCACTCGTTGTTATCTAGTGGCAAACTCTACGACAGCAGCTGTTCGCCGGAAGCGCAAGTCATTTTTATTGATAAGGATTACGGTTATTTTTTGAAATCAGCACCAAAAGGTAAGTTAGAACGAGAAGCCATCAATATGCGATATTTCCATCGCAAAGGATTATCTGCAAATGTTTTATCTTATATGTCTAACACTAAGGATTGGCTTTTGAGCGAAAAAATCCAAGGCGAGGATTGCATATCGGCAATGTATCTAGAACAGCCAACAAAATTGTGTGATACCCTCGCGGAGCGACTCAATATACTGCATTCATTAGATTTTGAAGGATGCCCTATGCAAAACCACACAAAGTGGTATCTAGACTCGGCAAAAAATAATAAACAAATGGGAACCTACAATAAAGAACATTTTCCTGATAGCTTTGGATATACAAGCGAGGAAGCGGCATGGACAGTTGTCAAAGCTCATAGCAAGATCCTAAAAAACGATACCCTACTCCATGGCGATTATTGTTTGCCAAACATTATTCTTGACAACTGGCAATTTGCCGGATTCATTGATTTGGACAATGCTGGTGTAGGAGATAAACATGTCGATGTATTTTGGGTAATATGGTCATTGTATTTTAATTTGCACACGCATAAATACCGTGCACGGTTTATTGACGCATATGGACGTGATAAAATTGACGAAGACATCTTGCGAATTGTAGCGGCGGTTGAAGTGTTTGGATGATATGACATCCAGCAAAAATTGCAAAAAACAATCCTATCCGAACAATAATTGCGTTGAGTCATCCGCAATCTCATGTCGAATGGGATTGTTTTTTATTGAGTTTATGGTATATATATTAGAGTCTATATTCAAAAAAATTCATAGAATGAAGTTTGCCATTAAGAATGAGAGGTGTGTGTCATTAATACATTTTTTTCGATCTTAAAGAAAAACAAAGTGTCTTACGCAGGATTCTTAATATTCTATACAATTTCATCGCTGATCATTTCAACCACATTTATAGTAGGACAAATATTAGCAGGAGAAATGGGTCAAGCGGCATATGGATTTGATACCGACGCGCTTTTTCGTTTTATTTTTTTCCTTGCGGCTATCATGGCAATTCGTGCAGTATTTTCAGCATTAGAGGCCCTGTTTTCTGAGCGTTTTTTCGGAATTACAGCGTATAACTTCCGCACAAATTTCGCAAAATTCTTTTTACGGCAACCCTTCTCTCAGTTTGAAAAAACAAACAGTGGCGAAAGTTTATCAATATTTACTAACGACTTGCCAGAATCGGTCGAATACATAAGAATGGGTATGATGAGACTGATTGCTGACTTTTCATTGATTATCATTGCAGTTATTTATATGTTGTATCTCAACTGGTTGTATACATTGATTTTTTTCGTTGGGGTACCTGTCATCATTGTTTTGCAAATGCTTATGTCAAAGCCTATTGAAGGTGCCTCCCGCCGTGCAAATGAAGCACGAGCATCATACAATGCCGTTGTCAATGATTCTCTTCAAAATGTGTCAACTATAATCACATACAATTTAGAAAACAAATTGGAAGAGCGTTATATGACCGAATATAGGCGTTATGTTCGTTTGTCATTACGAAGATTGCTTCTTTCTTGTATATTCAGCAGAGGAGGCGAAATTTTTTCTGTCGCTCCTGTTGTATTTCTTTTTATTGCCTCCGGCATTTCCGTGATAAACAATACACTGCTCTTGTCCGAATTTATTGTTTTTACAGGGATTGCTATATTTATCATTATGTTTCTTGCGAGCTTTGCTGAGTTGGTCGGGGAATTAAGAACGCTTAAAGCTGGAGCCCAAAGACTTCTTGCTTCAACTACCGGCGAAGAAGAAGTGCTTGGCGACACAAAGGCTTTAACTATCAGCGGACAAACGGCAGTGGAGTTTAATGAAATCACTTTCGCTTACAACGCCGATGCACCAGATGCATTATCTTCTGTGTCTTTCAGCATTCCAATCGGTGCAAAGGTTGCCATAATTGGCGGCTCCGGTTCAGGAAAATCTACGATATTAAAACTGCTCTTGGGATTATATGAACCGAAAAGCGGAAAAATCAGCGTTTTGGATAATGATATAAGTGGTTTGGGTAAACGCACCCTGCGTGATGCATTTGCTTATGTGCCGCAAGATTCTTTTATGTTTCCCAAGTCAATAGCTGAAAATATCACAAACAAAAAAGTTCTTTCAAAAGACGAGCAAGCCGGACTTGAAAAAGCCTGTAATGACGCGGGCATACTTGATTTTATAAACTCACTGCCCAGAAAGTTTGAAAGCGTGTTGTCAGAATCGGCAGAAAACATATCAGGTGGGCAACGCCAGCGCATTGCTATGGCAAGAGCGTTTTATAAAGATGCACCAATAATTCTCTTTGACGAAGCTACATCTGCTCTTGATCCTACAACAGAAGCAGAAATATTAGAGACGCTAAAGGTAGCAACAATCAATAAAACTGTAATCATGGTCGCACACCGTAAAGCTGCAATGGCATTTTGCGATACTGTGATTTCATTGGAAGGGGGAAGATTGGCATGACTTATGTAAAAAGAATGTTCTCTTTCATGAAGCCTTATATGTTGATGTGGTGCATCGGGATATTTTTATATAGTGCTTGGAGCTTTGTTCTTAGTTTCATTGTTGGGCTTGTAGGGCGCAATGTCACCGCTGGAATTATGAGTGGCAGTCAGCGCGCTGTCGTTATGGGGACTATCACTTCCCTTGGTGTATACGCTGTGCTTATCGTACTGGTCGCTATCGGTATTTACGTTGGCGTCAAGGCAACAACTTATGCACAAATGGATTTGAAACAGACATTATTCCGTGCTTTTATGATTCGCGGATTGGAAGCAAACCAATCCGGTCATAGCGGAGAGGGTATAGCAGCTATCAATACCGAAGCTAATACCGCAACTGATTTGTACTGGAATGTAATAATAAACCTCCTCCTTAGGCCGATAATCGTTTCCTTACTTTCTATAATAACTTTGTTTGTAGTCGATATTCGGGTGGGAGTTGCGGCACTTTGTTTAGGAGTTATTGCATATTTTTCACAACATACTTTCATAAAACCTATTGCCAAAATTGGAAAAGAACGGCTTACTGCCAATGCCGATGCGGTCAAGGGTATTTCTGACATTTTTCAAGGCGCAATACCTATACGAGCTTTTAATTTGCAAGATAAGACCCTTGAAGACACGAACGATGTGATGAATGTACTTAAACTTCTCAATTTTAAGCAAGGTTTTCTCAATATGTGGCAACGGATGTTTACGACCACAATGGGATTAATCTCCCTTGCAGTAGGATTCGGTTTTGGCGGATATCTTGTTGCTACAGGGCAAATGGACTTCCCTTATCTCTTACTAATTGTACCCATACTCGAAAACTTTGTTGATGCGTGTTCAAGTTTTGGGCAAGGTCTAGCAGGGATGCAACCTCCTATCGAAGCCGCAAAAAGGGTTTTTGCAATCATTGATAATGTACCAGTATCTGAGGATAAAGGAGATATGGATTTTGACGGTTCGACCCTTAACATTAAGGGCTTAAACTTCAAATATCAAAACACCGAAGAAAACACCCTGCATGACATTAACTTAGAAATTAATATAGGCGAAATGGTTGCATTTGTTGGCGAATCAGGCTCTGGCAAATCAACTATGTTGCGTATAATAACTGGCTTTTATGAGCGTGAACATATGGGTATGACATTGGGTGGTACTTCATCCGAAGCCGCAAGCATCGCAGCATGGCGTAAAAATTTCGCATATGTTGACCAAAGTTGTAAGTTATTTGATATGACTATAAAAGAAAATATTGCGATGGGTTGTGGCGGCGATGCTAATGAAACCAATATTGTCAAAGCTGCGAAACAAGCATTTGCTCACGACTTCATTAATCAGCTCGAACAAAAATATGATTCACCATGTGGCGAAAAAGGCAGTGTTCTTTCAGGCGGACAAAAACAACGCATTGCAATTGCCCGCGCTTTAATAAAAGGCTCGCCAATTTTAGTGTTCGATGAAGCAACGGCTGCACTTGATGCTGACAGTGAACGTTATGTAATGGATTCGATTCAATCTTTGCGGAGTAATCACACGATTCTGATTACAACCCACAATTTAAATAACATTGTTTCCGCCGACAAGATTGTGGTTATGAATAAAGGAAGAATTGTCGAAATCGGAAAACATGAAGAGCTAATATCTAAAAAAGGTGTGTATTTTGATCTATATAACATCAATACCGATGATTTTCGAGATTAGGTAGTGTTCGATAGCATGTTACACTAAGGACAACAATCATCGAAATTATATCAGAAGCTGTATTCATAGGTACCAACGCCGCTTTGGCAGTCAACTTGGCATTAGAGTTGTAACGAAATGCCGAATGAGCGACCATAAAAGCTCGTTAAAGCCCGAGACTTTTATGGTCGCAAATGTAATTTCGTTACAACTCTATTGTTGCATATGAACACAGCTTCACAGTTTCCAGACTTTATTTGTATCAAAACTACATATTTTTCATCTTACCGACTGCCACTAGTGCCGCCATGTTGACGTACTGTTTAAGCGTTATCTAATAATCCAGTTTCTTTCATATATAAGTAACTAAGATGCATAGATTCATCAACACTTAAATTTCTAAGAGAATCTTGCTCATAAATTGCCCATTCAATGTTAAGTTCCTTCATACAGGCCATTATACCGCAAATATCTACAATACCTGTCCCAAGAGACGTAAAAACAGGAATATCCACTGCAACATCACCGGAATAATGTACTGTTGTATCTTGAGCAATATAATCCTTTAGATGAACAGCCCCAAGTCGATTAGCGTATCGTTTTAACACAGCAATCGGGTCAACCCCTGCATAGTTAGTCCAAGCTACATCTATTTCCAACCAAAGATGCTGGGAGTTTAGCATCATATGGTCAATCGCAGGCACATTATCATAGCAAAGCAAAAATTCAGGGCTATGGTTGTGATAGCATAATTTTATATCCTCTTTAGCAAGTGCAGTAGCAGCAAGTTCCATTATTTCAACTTCGGCATAAAAGTTCTTTTTAGATGGTGCTTCGTTATGCCATAAACCCATTGCCGAACCAGACCATATTGTTGCACGATTTGATCGTAAAAGTTTCGCGCGTTTAATAATAGGTTCAACACTTTTTTTTATTTCATCAATAGAAGTCGAAATGGTCAGGATTTCTAATCCAAGTTCGTAAAAACGATGGACATTTTCGGCATCGTTTCCTTTGTTAAGTAAAGCATCGCCGCCTTCCATGCCTCTGTAGCCAATTTTTGAATATAGCTCTAGTGAATCCCAAAAATCTGCATTGCCTCTTGGAAAGCCAATCCATCCTGCCTTCATTGAAATACCTCCTTATACGATTCTCGAAAATCATCGTCGACAATACATCGTGAAAAACGGCTTAAAGCCGCCGATTTTCCACTCGGTTGTAAACGTGATTTTTTGAGATTCGTATTAATCATCCAAAACACTCTCTTGAGCGCGCCCATACAATTGACCGATTTTAATAGGTTCGGGACGCGTACATGTGGATTTCATTGTATATACATGACCGGTATCACAACTTTCTAATATACCATGCACTGCTTCAAAAGCGTGATAACCTAAATCGCAATGGGCTCTGGGCTTGCGTCCATTTTTAAGGGCATATGCCATATCCGCCACGCCAAGCCCTCTGCATTCGTCAGCATAACCATGCAGAAGTGTGAGAGGCTTAGGTTCATTGTATCTACGGTGTAATATTATATCCCCGTTAAAATCATTGGGGTCAAAACAAGTCAACACACCTTCTGTGCCATGCACTTCAAAGAAAGGCTTAGGAAAAAGCGAAGCTTCTGATGTTATGGTTAAGGAAGCATAAGCACCCATTACAAATTCTAAAGAACCAACCATGGTATTGGGTGAGTCAATGGTAAAATCTTCACCATAACAAGGATGTGATGGGCTAACATATTGCCTTATAGCGTCCCGTGTTTTACCAAAGCCAGAAACGCGGCTAATTGGCCCCAGCAACTGGATGAAATTATGCAAATAATACCCACCCATATCAAAGGGAATCCCCCCACCTTCGCTAAAAACAAAGCCTTTCCTATCATTAAGTTTATCAGAATTATCGTGATATGCTCGTATACATACCCCTACAGCAGAAATAGGATCACCAATAAATCCATTGTCGATAGCATTTCGTATCCCTTGCCAACCTGCTCCTAAAAATGTATCCGGTGCCACAGTAAATAACAGATTCTTAGATTTTGCCAAATCCACTAGTTCCTTTCCTTCTTCTAGCGTAACGGCAATCATTTTTTCGCTGTACACATGCTTGCCCGCCATCAGTGCTTGTTTTGTTACATCGTAGTGCGAAAGTGGGTATGTCAAGTTAAGAACAATTTCAATGTCTTTATCTTGTAAGATGTCTTCATTTGTCATTTGCTTAATTCCATATTCCTTTGCGCGCAATTCAGAACGTTCTGGAATAATATCAGAGCATCCTACTATCTCGATAATATGAAAATTGTTGATAATATTGGTTAAATAGTTTTTGCTTATTCCTCCGCATCCAATAATCGCGGTTTTATAGCGTTTTGATTGTCCCAATTTAAAACCTCCTAACAAGTCATTAAGGCTGATTTCGCCAGCTAAGCATGAAAGACATTCGAGTGGGGACGGCTGCACCGTCCCCAC
>Ga0123355_10016820_pt1 | contig 11537 bp, 6 predicted proteins | sample TergutEmb28metaG_3_FD_89872 | JGI IMG/M metagenome (GOLD analysis project Ga0123355, IMG submission 89872) | Embiratermes neotenicus P1 segment gut microbial communities from Petit-Saut dam, French Guiana - Emb289 P1 | ecosystem: Host-associated > Arthropoda: Insects > Digestive system > Gut ...
CCACAACGTAACACCAACACACATCGAACCAGAGCAATACAACCCATGAAATAACTCAACAAATAAGTCGCAAGCTCCTGAGGATGGATGTATTAACATCCGAAACATGTTGAGCATTGAATAGTGAAATAATAAAGCAAGTGACATCAAGTTGTTCTCTCTTTATTCAACTATCAAGATGATGCACGGTACAATAAACAAAAGATACGTACTTTCTTTTACATACATTTGCAACTTCAACAAGGATTAGGGGAAGAATGTACACGTCTTTCAAGCTATACGTTAATATTTCGAAGAAATATATAATAATAATAATTATTATTATTATTATTATTGTTGTACTGTTAAATTTCTTGTCAGAAATTACTTCAAAGTTTCGTGACGTTGGCAGTGGTAATTTTTACAATATAAGCGATGTTTACACAGAATTTATAGCATATTCGTGATACATCTCCGAACGGATTTTATTTGCCTAGCCCAAATACTTCGTTAGTTAGGCCACCATACCGAAAACATACATTGCACGCGATGTCGTTAGGTGGTAATTTTCAACTAACTTGTTTGTAATTAATCCAAGTTTAAAATGTAAGCCAGCAATTGGAAATAATCTGAGACAGCTACATCCACTACTTATCCTTGTTACCCATATTCTAGTGCCCTCTTCTTCATTTCATTCTTCGTAGGTACTTTAGGAGGAGTCTTTCCTCAACATGCCTCTCAAAATTTTGCATCCACACAGGTCAGACTCAATGAGACCTGCAGATTTCTCTACTGTTTAAATTACACCTGTTCTTCATAAAGCACAAATCTTCAACTCTATCATCACATTAACGTTCCCCGTTTTCAAATATTTGCATTTGAAATTCTTTCCTAAAAGTAACAACGGTACACACAAGCAACGTAATTTTAGATTGCAGGCCTACAGAGAGAATGAACCAATCCATAAAAGAGTACTATCAGTAAAACACCAATCTGTCTCACAGTCCTATCCTTAAAAAGCAGTCTCTCGGACAGTACTATCGGTACTAGCCAGCCTATCGGACATTACTAACAGCAGTGGGAATGTACTGCCAGTAACAAATCACTCTGCCAGACAGTACATACCATCAGTACAGTACCACTCTGCCGCACAAGGACTGCCATTAAAAACCAGTCCGATCAGTACAGAACCAATCCATCACGGTGTAATCTGACAGTCCGGAAGTCGTAGCACCGTTCTTTATGCACCTCACGAAACCTACCGCATCGCTTCCAAATCTCATTTGCGTTAGATACAACTTTGTAATTCTATCATTCAGTCCAACCCTGACGTTATAGCGCACCGCGACCTCGACCTTATCGACCCTGACATGGAAGATGACGTGCCAAAGATATTCTTGCTTGTAAGAAGTCAAAGCTAAATATACTTATACTGCTGCTGAAGTAAACTGAGACTCTTATGTAATTTCATTCACATAAAATTATATGCCCTAGTCCTTTCCTCTGTTGGAAAATCAATTCAGATAAATCGGCTTACACCAACTCTATTCAACAAACATAAAAGTTCGCAGAATGGTACTCTCCACTTACAGCGCAACCAGATTTCAGGTTACAGCCTTCTGTGGATTTTGACTCCGACATTTCGGAAGAACATACGTTCGCCATTTGAGGGTGCGGAATTAAGTTCAGGATGACGGCAACGGTGTCCTGGCGTCTTACTTACTTACTTACTCCATGGTGCAGAGTCCTCCGTGAGAAGCCAACTGGTATGCAGCTAGTCAAGAAACTCCCCGCATTTCACGGAACCCGAAGGTTCATTACCGCACTTACAAGCGTCCGCCACCTGTCTCTATCCTGAGCCAGCCCAATCCAGTCCATATACACACATCCCACCTCCTGGAGATCCGTTCTAATATTATCCGCCCATCTACGCCTAGGTCTCCCCAGTGGTCTCCTTCCCTCCGGTTGCCCCACCAAGACCCTATACACCCCCCTCTCCTCACCCATACGCGCCACATGCCCTGGCGTCTATCTTGACAAAATTCAATCGCCCTGGCCATGTTGGAAACGCCAATGTCAACGTACTACGTACAATCCTACGAATTTAACGGAGTTGGGTCCGACGAACGCAGTGGCTAATTCCGCCTACCATCACGCCCAATCCATCTTTCAAGGAACTGCTCATTAAGGTACTGAATTCAATTTGGTATTAACCTTCTTTCAACAAATCTTAACTATTTACATTCAAATTAACAAAAATTTCAGAAATGCGAAGCAGTAAACAATGAGAATCAAAGCCATGTTCATATCCAGTTCGTTACTAACACCTAAATTACTTACATATTGATACAGAGTTGAAATATCAGCCAGTCTTAATGTCCCTACAAGACCATGAAACTCACCAGAAAGATATAAGTAGGCCTCTTTCGTGACATGAAAACATTCTTCTTTGATTGAAGAGACTGCTATCTGGCTTTTATTAAGTTACGAAAAAAAACACGCCTATTACTTGCGATTCCAACTGTTAGTACACTCTACTTAACTGTTTCGCTTATTAGATCCTCAGATGAGAAACTGGGTGTTTATTTCTAATCCCATCCTTTTATTAAAAAAAAAAGCGCTGCGGCAAATACTGAGACAGCAAGTTTGTTTCATACATTATGACTCCGGCAGCATAATACCGTGCTATGGTATGATTTCAGGGCGGCTGATGTAAAAACCACCAGCTTTCTACTAGCCAAGCAGAAACAACAAGGCGATTACAATACAGAAACGGAAGCAGAGCGTCTACTTAAAATGCAGCCAGAGGACCCCGATAAAGCTGTCAATCTACCAAGCTTTTTAATACATTGTCTAGTCGTCTGGCATACAGGCGACTACTAACCATAAGTAGGCTAAGTGTGGTGCGAGGGCCACATGCGACAATGAAGCCTTAAAGGCTGTCTTCATATCAAGTTAATATTCACACAAGGTCAGAAAATTAGAAAGGCAGTGCTAACAATCTAAATGAATAACTAGCTAACTCACTAACCAACCAACCCCATGGAGCAGAAGCTAACTGGGCATCGGCTAATTACGAAATTACCCGAATTTAATGAAACGAAGTTCGTCATTGCACTCACAAAAGCCAGTCACCTGTTCCTCTCCTGAGCCAGATCAACCCAGTCCATGTCCCATCCCACTTCTTGAAGATTCATTGTATTGCTACCCTCCCAACTAGACCTCGGTCTTCAAAGCGAATTCTTTCAATCAGATTTACGCACCAAAACCCTGTTCGTACCTTTCCCATACGCGCCACACGCACCACCCATCTCGTTCTTCTTGATTTGATCACCTGAATAATATCTGGTGAGGAGTACAGATCATGAAGTTCCTAGCTAGGCAGTCTTCTCCACGCCCATGTTACTTCGTCTGTTTTAGGCCCATTTAACTGCCTCAACACCCCCATATTCGAAAACTCTCAGTCTATTTTTCTTCCTCAATGTGACAGATTGATGACGAGCACTGCTATCCACAAGAATGTATGTGGGCCCATTCCGAGTCGAACTAAAGAAATCTCCCTTACAGAGTATATATGATTCAGTATTTCAGAATTAATTCCAAATTGCAACATGTTAGCCATCCTAATTCTTGACAGATAAAGAATAAGAATAAAATATATTTACAACGGCAACTCTCTTCTTTCAAGCACTGTGCTTAGAAAGGCTTAGAAACCTGCTGGGTCCGCAAAGCCTACAGAAATAAAAAAACGGCATCAATTTGTAGTCTTATCTGCTATGCAGACAGATACTCGGTCAAGAAATTACTTGGTTTCATGCAATCCCAAAGTTCATTACCATATGCAAAACAGCCTCTGAAGAAAAGTCACCATTGTACCTCTTATCGTGTCCCTAAGCACGGAGCCCGTCAAGGAATGTCCCGGCGAATGCAGATTTCCTATACGATAAAGCTGCTGTATTCCGTGGTGCGATAAATTGTAATTGAAAGAAACACGACATAATCAATGTGACACGTGGTAGGAACAAATGGTAAGCTCTCGTGCAAACGAGTCAAAATGAGGATCCCATGAAAGGCGGGGTATTTCTTAGCGATTAGCGATTGTTGTATTCTAAAACAGGACTCTGCTGCGTGCAGATAGCAAAAGTCTGCAATAGGACTCTGTCTTAGGTCAGTTTAATTAAATTTAATGCCTGACATTCATATATTGCGCCTTTCAATATTATTTCACTCTTATTCACGCCTAGGTACCCGAAGTAATATCTTCACTGAAGCCTTCAAGGTGGGTCTCTTACGTAATCTACTATTATTATATATGGTACATGTATCGCCCAATTTCAGTTAATTTCTGCCCAGGAGGTGATTTCTAAAAGTGTCACTGATTACTCACAACAAAAGTGTGAACTTTATACGCTCATAATTTTGACCACGTCACAAAACAAATTATTATAGTAACAAATCATTTACATTTTGTAATGTTTATTGTTATATTCTGAATTAATAAAAAAGAAAAAGATTTAGTCGTAATAACAATAATAGGAAAATGTATAGTACTGTATACTCTGTATCCTGCGACCTACAACCTACCTTTTTAGGCGCATTCGCAAAATTTTGAAAAGCGACTATTAGCATCATCCTGTCCCCCCGCATGGGACAAACCGGCCCCTACTGGACGATCTTCACGAATATTTTTCGAAAATCTGTTAAAAATGCAAATTTAATGAAAGACTGACAAAAATAACTGGCACCTTACAACGAAGACCCAAAAAAAAATTACGAAAGTATCTCGCCGAATTCTTTTAAAATGAGAACTATTTCAGACAAAAGTGGTAGAGAAAATCAAAACACACATTTTGTGTGTGTGTAAAATATTTTAAGATAGCAATGCAACGCTATATATGGTTGGGCATATTATTCTGAATATCACAGGCTTAGAAGTTGCAGGCAAAAATCTCCGCTTTTTCGGCGAGCGGACGCTCAGGTTTATTCTTACCTTTCTATGGGACAAAACATTGCATTACACTAGACCCAACCAACATTATGCATCCTTATATTAAGGTCCAGAACTGGACATCATCTTGATCTTGTTAAATCTATTTACTGCTTCAACCTGTAAACCCACGACCAATTATTTCTCGGTTCTTCAATGGAATATTCCCTAGGATTCTTCACAAAAATTCCGAAAGCATTCCTGGTACTGTCCATCACAGCGACATGTTCTGCCCTTCATACCTCTCTAAATTTCACTACCCTAAAAGCATTATGCGAGCTGTACAAATTAAAACGATCCTCGACACATAACGTGCGAAAGTTCTTTATTATTTTCAAGATGTTTGCAGCTGAAATGTATCAAGTACATTCCCTACCTACACTTACCGTAGTTTCTTGCGAAGGAAGCACAAATAAGATTAGTGTCATTACACAGCTAGACTAATCATGAGAGCAAAAAGAGATACAGACACAGAAGGAAGTCATAAAAGTATATGTTTAGAAAAGCAGAATGTATTAAGAAAGTCTGTACAACATTTGAAGTTCAGCCACTTGAAATAACAAGAACATGGGAAATTTCAATAGAAGACCGAGATATTCAAACTGTACCTTCTTCAGCAAGCAGATTGAGGTAGTGTGAAGGAGTCTAGACAGCATAAGGCAGATACCGGATCCAAGTGTGTGCGGAAGAACTGTGCATCCACTCAGTTTTCCTCCTGGATGTCATCGGTTCCTGTCGGATGAATATCACAGCAGTATTGTCCAACAGGTCACGCCCCCCCTCCCCCTTTACATTCTGTCGTTCTTGTAGTTCAGTATCTTCTACGGGTGAAAGATTCATTGAATAAACACACCGAAGGGTGCGACCACACGGTAGTGCTTTGTGCCGTGTTCGGGACATACCGGTATCGCATCTCGACATGAAAGCCGATATCCTACCTAGTATTAAGTGGTTTGCCTCAGCCACCCCAGGTAAATACCGTATAGTGCCTCAAATAGGCCACGGCCGTTTCATTCACTGGTCATGAATCGGCCCATCAATCGATACCATATAACCTGTGCTGTGTTGTGAAATTAAATAAGTTACGCATTTTCGAGGTTTGTTAAGATTCTCTACCAATATATGTCTTTATCGATGGTCAAGAATATCGGTTATACAAAACTAGCTGTTACACCGAACGCTGTACTCTGCTTCATAATCCGGCCTCTCCAATTTCGATTTGCGGACGGCAGACTGCCTATCGTATTCGTGGCCGAATTTTTAACACAATCTCTCTTCTCAGGTCAAAAAACCACAATGTTTCGGAGGCTATATTTTCCTCAGATTTCAGCTGGAATGACGTAAGGGGAGAAACTACCCTGGCGGGGCCAATATAAAGAGCCAGTCTCATTTTCTGGACAGTTTCCAAAAGTCCGTTCACGAAAATGGCCATCTGCCGCCGTCTGGGTCTTTTAGAGCTGGACTGTCCATCCTGCTGTGGGTTTATCGCGAGATTTTCGTTATTTCTTCTAGAAAAATGCTAGAAATTTACTTAAAAATAATTACATCCGTTCGAAGTCAATATTCGCATAATATTATTTCTCTACGCCATATTATCAGTGCACTTGGACACATTCTGTATTAAATACATAACCAATTGAGTTCTATGTTCTTAAGTTTGGCAAAGATGGTATAAATCCGCCAAAAGTTTCAGGTATATTTTCTTAAATTGAAGGTTCGAATGTCTTGTGAAACTTTCGTCTCCCGTGTGGAAATCTCTTGCTGTCGTATTTCAAGCTTTACGTATAAACAGTTCACAGTTTCCGGCGCTTTTATAAGTAAGAATCAAATAGAGGGAAGCGGGCGCAAACCTTCAGGAAGTGAAAGCAGAACTTCTAAACTCTATGCCGATGCAACCTACAAGGCGAAAAGAGAGAGAGATGTCGGCGAACTTAACAGTGCGGTACAGCTAAGCTGAAGACAGTGTCGACAGATGGTATTGAGAATTCCTTATCTACACTGAACGCTAAGAGGTTATTTCGTAATTGAAAGAGAACATTCCGGTATTCAAATTAGCTCTATAAATGAAGTTGCTTAGAGAAAGGAAATCGGATCATTCCGCCTTCCTTGGTGGATAGGGAAACTTACAGAAACAATCTCTGAAGTTTCACTTTATTTTAAGCCCTTCCATCTGCATACACAAACAGGGAAGCACAAAATTACACACGAATGATTTCAAAACTTAGTGTTTTATACATATATATACGCGCGCGCGCTTATATCAACCACCGCAGAGCCACTTTACCGGAAAAATGTACAGACACAACTGCATATCTTCTTTCTGCCGCCATTTGTGTAAATTTTTTCAACAAAAAAAAAGTTTTATATGAAACGCCTATGTATGTTTACCATTGTACATAATTTAATACTTCTAAAGAAACAGATTTGTTACTGCTGCAAAACAGAAACACAAAAATATGTTTCTTGAGGACGCAATATTATTTGACATTATAAAGAGATAACTATAGGTATGGTGAAGACTTTTATTTCCGCCACTTGGGTTGCCACAACGTACAGTCTGGTAGGTTGTTATGAGATTTTCGGGGGAACATGCTGCTTGCACCTTCAGTAAAATCTTTATAGGCTTCTTCAAATTTTTTATTTTTTTTTTATTTTTTGGCAAAACAGCCCCCAGTGGGCCAGGGCCTCCTCATTCAAGAGGTTTCTAAATCACACACAACGACGCACCACACTCCGTAGGAATCATCCGAACGAATGATTAGCTCGTCGCAGAGACCTCTTCCCGACAACACACAACACTCACAACAGACAGACATCCATGCATCCGGTGGGATTCGAACCCACAATCTCAGAAGGCGAGCGGTCGCAGACCTACGCCTTAGACCGCGCGGCCACTGGGACCGGCTTCAAAATCGTTTACCACTAATAAATTTTGTAGTTTCTACACAAAGTTAAAGCAGTGCCTGTGCTGTATGATGCCAAGAAGTATGGGAAAGCGATCATACGGCTCCACGCAACCCAGACACTAGGTGAAGGTGAGTATCCTAGCATAGCCTGTGTGAATGTAGCACGAACCTTCGTCTTCCACACGGACGACGTGTCGTATCTTTAACGCTTCTTAACTGAAGTAGTAACGGAAGACGTTCATGTTAAGTTTTATATAAATCCGTCCACAATTCTTACGGTGTTACAGACACTAGTGCAAGCATACGAACTTACTTGACGGAATACAACCCAAACGAATTCACGTTCAGACGGCTTCTAGGTAATGTAGGCACTTCATGGCATTCATTTAATGAAACTTACCACCTGTACCTATAAAAAGATACTTCCTTGGTATCTTACAGCAGAGGTGCAAAATTTTTCTAAAAGTTTAAGCGCCACCTCCAAATTCTGGGCAACAGAAAGTTATACCAACTGCCACACTGCAAAACCACAAATATTAGGTGCCACCTTACAAAAGGTAGACACCACTAGGATCTAGCGCCCGGGATTTGCGCACGTTGGTCCTGGAGTTTCTCGGCCTGCCAAGAAATCTCCTGCTTCCTGTAATATGCTAATTACGGTATTTTCATAAGCCCGGCATGGAGAAGCACTGTGCAATACTCACACACTATACACATAGAGTAACCATTTTGGTATTCCAATATGTAAGACTGCTCTTCAAAAACGCCTAATCTTTTTGAGGTCTTCCGATTAAAATTTTGCACACATTCCTCACCTACATCATGCGCACGGCCATGCCTCACCCTTCTAAAACCCTTTATTTTATCACAGTTAAGACTATGAGTGAAAGCTACAAGTTATGAAGCTTCGCATCATCCTCTTTTCTACAGCTTCCTGTACCTTACACTTTAAGCCCAAATAATCTTCTTGTACCACTGGTACAATGCGTCCACTTTGTCGTGTCTCTGCATGGCAAAAATCACGGGAGTTAGGCCGGGAATATACAATTCGTTTCTACCTTGCAGTTCAACTTAATACTTTTCACAGAAGAGTCTCGGATGTGTTTCAGTATCCTGGTAGATGCAGGCTTCCTATGCGATAAAACTGTCGTACTCAGGGTGACAATAAAATGGGCAATTTTTACGTTGCTCCCAACCAAAGAAAAACTTCCAAGCCTTACAAAAACGACATTACACTTCTCTATGTTTTAACACTTAGCAAATGAGATTGGAGATAGGAAGATGGAGTACTTTGACCCGACTGGTAGCATGGACTAACATTCAAAAGTAACTTTACAATGGCGCTTGTTCAATTTAAGAGGTTTTGTAAGATAATACTATAATTATTACGAATCATGACTGAAAGGAAAAGGAAATGAATCGGCGAATAACTAACTAACTCCACGAAACAGAGTCCTTTCTGAGTAAATTAAAAGGTCCTCAGCTAGCCCAGAAATTCCCTCCACGTTATGGAACCCGAAGGTTCATTACCACATTCACAAGTGCCCGTCACCTGTCCCTATCCTGCGGCAGATTTACTCAGTCCATACCTCCACTTCTTGAAGATCTAATTTAATAATATCTTCCCATCTACGCCTAAGTCTTCCAAGAGCTCTCTTTCTCTCAGGATAAAGCAGCGACTGAGAATCAATTTAAATTAAGAAATGAGGCGAGCTATAATAAACACGGTAATTAAAGAATGGCTGACATACAAATTTGAATTTGGAACTTGCCGAACACGAGTGCCGAAATTTTTAACTTTATCGCGATGATGTTCAATTCCTACAGATCGCAAATAAGCATTTATGGCATGAACCATGTGGTGCTGGAACGCAAATTGCAAGCAGCTGAGTTGCAACACCACAGTCCGTGAATTCGTCGTGATAGTGCACCCAAGAAAGCTGGTACACTTCCTCTGTGCAGGCGAAACAGCGAAAAACATCGAAACCGCTCAAACAAGCTGTCAATCAGTTTCAATACCATACGACAAATGCTACAATTTACACAGTAAGCGGGTTTTAATTTGTAATTTGTTCCTTTTGGGGTAATTCCCCGGCGTCTGAGTTCGAATTGCCGACGTTTCGGAACTCACTATCGGTTCCATCTTCATAGGCAGGTCATATTTCATTGACCTGCCTATGAAGATGGAACCGATAGTGAGTTCCGAAACGTCGGCAATTAGAACTCAGACGCCGGGGAATTACCCAAAAAGGAACAAGTTACATTTAGAACAAGGCGAAAGCTTAAAAACAAGGGTTTTGATTTGTCTTTCTTCCTCTCTACTTGGACCTTTCAAGACGACTTTTCGCCCTTTAAAAACCACACAACAAATTCACTTCCTATCTCGAAGAGAATAAAACCCCTGCCCACTGTACACGCCCATCGGTTAGCGCTGTACATGAATATAATCGTTATTTATCCTGAGGAAAACAGGAAATACGTTCAATGAGGAAATACAGTTTTAATGTTAAATGTGGTGGTACATATCGTAGCCAATGAGCTGAAACGTGTAGATGTCAAGAGATACAGAATGACTCTAATAGCAAATGATTGTCTTCGTGGGGTTTAAACTTGTCCTTTCAGACAACTTCGACATCTCTCTGATGAAAGCCCGCAATTCCATCAAATGTGAATTGTTTCGTGCCTGTAAGAAAAATCTTACCCATTTGTGCAGCTAACCAAATGTTTTCAGCATATAGAAGTAATGAAGATTAGAGTAAAAATGATCCCATTACAGGCCCGGTGTGACCCAGAGGGTGGGTAGAAGTATAGCTCTACTCTTACATGACCGCGGCACTAGAAGGGGGTGAGTGGTCAGCTGCACGCCCTGGCCGCACTTTACCCCCGAGAAAGACCCGGTACCCATTTTACAGGAGGCTGGGCGGGCCCCAGGGCCGGTCTAGACGGGCGGAAAAGTTCGTCCCCACCGGGATTCAATCCCGGACCGTCTTGCCCGTAGCTCAGTCGCTATACCGACTGAGCTACCTGGCCCACAAATGAAGATTACAGTGGTAGGAAGGAAAGTGTAAAGAATCATTGTGGGAAGGATCATTTGGAAGACTGGAGTGGGAGAGTAACATTCAGGTGAGCCTTAGGAGAGTATAATACGATGGTGAGAAGTAGGCGGAAGGTGGTCTAGGATGGTGCCTATTTAAGCCCTTTCAATTCTAGTAACATACTTCTCACCCTGACAGATGAATGTGTCTATTGAAAAAAATGATCAGTTCCACAAATATGTGCTTTTCCATACTTCCTAAAAATAACCCGTTTTATGTAGGTGGAAACAATTAATTGACAGAGGTCTAGAGGAATGCGCAATGTTCAGGTTAAAGCTGAAGATTTTTGTAAAGAGTTACGTTTCGTTATCTTATGGTCTATGGATATATTCGCGACCTATCTCTCAAAACTAATTCCCGTGAAAAAGTGACATCCGGTTCACAGCAGCCCTAGATCTACATCTGTACATCATGTAATGACGTATTGAACTACGTGTGTAGAACGGTAAAGCAGTCCCGTTACAGGCCTGGACAGGCCCAGAGGGTTCCAGGAAGTTAAGGTTCCTAGATTTCGTGACAACGGCACAGGATGGTGGTAGGTTGTCAGCCTTACGCACCGGCCGCCTTTAC
>Ga0123355_10016821_pt1 | contig 11536 bp, 8 predicted proteins | sample TergutEmb28metaG_3_FD_89872 | JGI IMG/M metagenome (GOLD analysis project Ga0123355, IMG submission 89872) | Embiratermes neotenicus P1 segment gut microbial communities from Petit-Saut dam, French Guiana - Emb289 P1 | ecosystem: Host-associated > Arthropoda: Insects > Digestive system > Gut ...
ATATGTAGCGTTACTTCAGCTTGCGCGATTGATGTTTATAATGACTTGCATGGTACCTTTTTATAGGAAGATAGTGCTAAATGCCTATGGTAAGGCAGATGAGCATGTAGCGACAGACAAGGCACTCGCAAAAACGGTATGGGATGGTAAAAAAGTAAAACACCTACTTTTAACCCTGTTTTTTGGCTGCATAAGCGGCCTTGCCCTGCGCACATTGGGTATACCTGCAGGTACCATTATCGGGGCAATGGTTGGCACCGCCACATATAACATTGTGTCGGGAAAGGCGTTCTTTCCGCGGCAGATACGGCCACCGCTGCAAATTGTGGCGGGTGCATTCATCGGTATGCGTATGACAAGAGAAAGTATACTTGCCATTGGCGATTTAATTATACCCGTCATCATACTTTTTATAGGCGTTATTGTTATAACTTTTGGCACGGCATTTATTATGTGCAAGCTTACAAAGCTAGACTTGCCGACATGTCTGTTGTCATCTACGCCCGGCGGCCTTACAGAGATGTCTCTAATGGCCGAAGAACTTGGGCTTGATGCGCCCAAAATTGCGGTGTTGCAAACATCCAGGCTTATGTCTGTAATAATATTTTTTCCAACAATGCTGTATTTTGTAATTAGGTTTGTAGGCTAAATTAGGCTAATGTAATGAAATAGACATTGATTTTATGTCGAATATTCGGTAAAATTAGCGAGATAATCGAGATAATGAACTTAAGGAGGCAATAATGAAGCGTGGAAAGAAAGCACTAAGTTTGATTCTATCATTTATTATTGCGTTTGCATGCATCGGTTTTATGCCGAATGTAGCTAACGCGACCCCAAACTCTTCGGCAGTACAGGTTGTAGCGGGTGCAAACCATACATTGGTTCGCCTTGCAAATGGCGAGGTTTGGGCATGGGGCAACAACTCACACGGGCAGTTGGGTGTTAACCCTGCCACTGTTTCCAGCAGGAATACGCCCGCACGTGTAATGCTAAACGGTAATGCTACTTATATAGCAGCCGGGTACGATAGCAGCTATGCTATTGTGGGGGGCAGGCTGTATGCGTGGGGTAACAACTCACACGGGCAGTTAGGGGTTGCAGTTGGCACCCTTGCCAATAACAGAAGATACACGCCTACACAAGTTGCGGGCTTGCCAAACACTATTATCCAAGTGGCGGCGGGCGAAGCGCATGTACTTGCAAGGTCAAACAATCACGAAGTTTGGGCATTTGGCAGAAATGATTTGGGACAAGCTGCAGCAGGTTTTACTCAAAACAGTATTATGCCCACAATGTCAAGCGGAAGTGGAAGTACCGGCTCGATAGTTATAGCGGCTGGGTCAAATCATTCACTTTCTATAACCCAAGGTAATATTTTGTGGGGGTCGGGTAACAATGCTGATTTGCAAATAGCCAGACCTTCGTCGGCATTGTCAGTATCGTGGTATAACAACTGGTCAAACGAATCTATTACAAACTCTGTTTCCGGGGTGGCTGCCGGCAGCAACTTTACATTAACTTTAGTTGGCAGCAATGTGTTTGCATATGGCAGAACCAACACCAACGGGATTGTAGGGCACTCAGGTTCGCCAATATCTCCAATAGCTAACCGCAGGGCTAGTGACGGTTTTGAGCTTAATCATAATATTGACGCCACCAACCAAAACATAACCTATATTGCTGCAGGGCATAACCATGCACTTGTTGTTAATACTTCGGGTGTGGTGTTTGCATGGGGCAGCAATATCCATGGGCAATTAGGTAATGGCACTACTGTATCTACAAATGCTGCCAACTTTCGTCCTGTACGTGTAGATGCTGTTAACTTCCCGCTGATTTCAACTGTTGCCGGTGGCGGCGGGCATAGCTTGGCAATTTGCGACAATGGATCGTTATGGGCGTGGGGCAACAATGCGTTTGGGCAGTTGGGTAACGGCAACAACAACTCAACTTCCACACCTGTACAAATATTGCGCACTGATCGTACTTGGACAGCACAAACGGCTTCCGGCGCACAGGGTGATTTTGTCTTTAGCAGAGTTGGCAATTACTACACAATAACCGGTTTTGTCGGTACTGTGCCGCCCAATGCTACAATAGTTATCCCTAACACAGGGCCGTCAGGTGCGCAAGTACGTACCGTTGCAGGCACAGTATTCCACGGGCTAGCCCCTTCAGCACGTAATAATATAACCTCAATAACATTCCAAGCACCAAGTAACGTAACTACAATTGCTGCCAATGCATTTTCCGGGTTGATAGGACTGCGTTCTGCAACCATACCAGCCAGTGTGCAATCTATTGGCACCACTGCTTTTGCAAACAATATGTCTCTGGTTGAAGTACACTTTGAACATTTGAGCGGTGCCACATTAAGGCAAGGACAAGTTTTTGCAGATGCTTCTATTTTTGCAGGTGTGCCTTCAGATCAATTACGTCTTACCAGGCCGGCAGGCACCGATACTTCAACGTATATACCGTTCACTTCACCTATCGGTGTTACCCGCAATTGGTCTACAGGGGACGGCAACTTTGCATGGTGGACTGTTACACCGGCATCCGGCACAGGCCCTGTTACTATAATAGGGTATCACGGGCCAAGCAATTTAACTTCAATAACCATACCATCTACAATTGGCGGCCGCACGGTTATAGGCGTAAGTACTCATGTACTAAATTCCACCAATGTGCCAAACCTGCAGGAAGTTGTTATCCCAGCAAGTGTTGTGTCTATAGCAAGCAATGCTATAAGCGGCTTTAACCTTGTCACAGTGCGCTTCTTGCACTATGACGGGTCTACTATAGGTTTATTGCCGCCCAATGCGTTTGGCAACCCGGAAACCAGAAATGCAAATTTCCGTATTTTGTATCCAACGCATTCGATCGGGTTTGCAGAGCCTATGTGGCGTGGGTTTCCCTCGGCACCAACCCATGACGGTCACTGGGAATATTCTGAGTGGACAGGCCAAGGGCTGATTATCACAGGCTTTACAGGCTCTAACCCGGGCGTACAAGTACCGGCGTCTATCGGTGGCAGACCGGTGCGCTATATCGGTCCGAACGTGTTTCAAAATAATACTACAATGCGTGAGTTGTCTATACCCCCAAGCGTAGTATTTATATCAGATAATGCAGTAAACAATGCACCTAACTTGGAAGTGTTGCACCTGCAACATACAAACGCCGATGTGTTTACCTACTTCCCAAACAGTGCGATAGTTGATGTTCATGCAGACTTTAGGGTATACTTCCCGTCTGCTTCACAAGGTTTTTCTACACCTTTATGGAACGGTTTTGACTCCTTCCCTCAAAGGTGGTCGTACACTATAGCAGGCGGAGCTGTTACTGTTACCGGGTACACCGGGCACGAAACGGTTGTAACCATACCAAGTTCCATTCAAGGCCTGCCTGTGCGTACCATAGCCGCACAAACATTTACCAACAACCCGCATATAACATCTATCATAATACCTTCTTCTGTAACAACAATTCAGAGCAATGCGGTGTTTAACTGCCTTAGCCTAACATCGGTTGTTTTCTCCCATACAGATGCCAACACAATAACCTATTTTACCTCATATGCTTTTGTGGGTATCGCACCCAATTTCAGGATAATGTTCCCATATGGGGCATCCGGGTTTACCACACCTGTGTGGCGCGGATACTTTGCAGAGCCCGAAGTTGGTCAACGAGTGCTGCGTTATGGCGACTTTGAATACACCATACGCAGGGTAACTCTACCGGGGACGGGCAATATATCCCGTGACGAAGTTGTTATTACAAGATATTTAGGGTTTGCAACCACGGTTGTTGTACCAACCACTATTGCGGGCATACCTGTCGGAGGTTTAGGCGATGCGGCGTTCTTCCAAAACGCTACACTAACGCAAGTAACATTGCCGCATACTTTAAGGACAATTGGCAATAATTCCTTTGCAGGTGCTACCAATATTACTACTATTACTTTACCTGCTTCTGTTACTGAGATTGGCAATTCTGCCTTTATGGGAGCCAGCAGACTTGTGGAGGTTGCGTTTAATAACTCAAATGGAATGGATGTTACAATTGGCGCAAATGCATTTGTTAACACTGCGCTCAGCTTCCGTATCACGTACCCTCCTGCATCGCTAGGTTTTTCTACACCGTCATGGCGTGGTCAACCTGCGTTCCCACGCGGCAGTGCGCCACCGATTTTAGGCGGCAATCAACCGGGTACTACACAACCTGGCACTACTCAACCCGCGCACGGTTCCAGCGTAACGGTACGTACAACAGATACCTTCCCGGGCGTTACGGGTGCACCTATCTTCTTCCGTGACGGCGTTGGGTATATCTCTATCCGTGCGTTTGCCATCCTTATAGGATCTGACCCTGCTACAGAAATACTGTTTAATCAGCCTATTAACGGTTGGGCTACCATAATTGGTCGCCATACCGACGGGCGTGATGTTATGACGGCAGTTACGTCTAACGACGAGCGAGTATCTGTAATGATAGACGGCGTACACCATGCCGAAACAGACCTTGCTGCATGGGCGGGTCCGCTTACCGGCAGAGACCGCGGGCAGCTCAGTACAATCAATGAGGGCGGCAATATATTCTTGCCGTTCCGTGCAGTGGGCAATATTTTTGGATACGATATTGAAATGATAGATGGTAATACTTTAAGGTTTTTTACGCCTTAGCATATTACTTCAAAAGTGTCCGGATTTTTTCTTAATCCGGACGCTTTTTTTTGTAGATTTGTAACATTTCATTATATTTTTCGCCTGCTTTTCTGTAATAAATTTCAAACAAGCCCGATATAATAGCCATACCTAAAGTAATAGCTACAATGCCTACAAACCATAAATAATCCCAATCGGTTGGCAGAGCAAAAGATACAATGAAACATATGGTAGTTAAGATAATTAGGGACAAGTTAAACATTAAAGCTCTCTTAAAAAAACGCCATTTCTTGATTACCGCATCGCCGAAAAACACTTCCCACGAGATGGCGATGGCTATGGCGAGTGCTGCTCCTTGCCATATAAAAGTAAAAGGTACGCTATGCTCAAATTCTGCGCCTGTAAACCGGGAATATAGTATGCCAAATACCATATAAAAACCTATAAACCCAAATAGTACCCCACCTGCAATCATTTTCACTGGCATAACAAAAGTAATCAAATTTTTCATCTTATACCCAACCTCTCTTTTAATGATTTTGCATATTGCCTTGAAACAATTAACTTTTCGCCACCTACCATAGTAACCTCAATGCGACCGCCAAAGTCCGGACATAGTGTATTTATTTTGTGTGTATTCAGAATTTGAGATTTTGCACTTCGGATAAACCCTACCTTAGAAAGAATTTCCTCAATCTCATAAAGCCTCAATGAAAATTCGTATACGTCTGATTCGGTGTACAAAAATGTATTTTTATCTACAGATTCAAAGTACAACACATCATCCGTATCAATAAGGTAAGTAATTCCTTCCTTAATGCATGAAAGTTTTTTGGTATGGCTTTGTAACAGCGATTCCAGCTTGCGAATGTCATCTGTAATCTTAAAGCATTTGATAAGGATTTCCAGAGTCTCAAATCCTTCAATTATTTCAATTTTCAAAGTTCCACCTCCTGTCGTCCGGATTTTATAATCTAATTATAATAGTCATATCTATCCATTTCAATGCAACTTAGTAGGATATAACATCCACTTAGTAATTATAGTAATATAAGTTGAAAAAGATACAATAGTATAATTTCGGACAAAATCGAGCATTAGGGGACAGGACACATTTTTATGTGTATGTTATCCTTGTATCGAATGGAGGATGCGAACAATGTATTGGATTAAAGAAATGCAAAATGCTATCGGGTTTATAGAAGATAAACTGTTGGAACAACTGGATATTGAGGAAATTGCCAAAAGTGCGAACTCGTCGCCGGCTAACTTTCGGCGTATTTTTTCAATTGTCACAGGAATGACAGTTGGCGAGTATATCCGAGCGAGGCGATTATCGTTGGCAGCACAAGAGCTATTAAAGTCTGAACACAAGATATTAGATGTTGCGCTGAAATATGGCTATGAAACCGCCGAGAGCTTTGCCAAGGCTTTTTCTCGTTTCCACGACGCAACGCCTTCTGATGTTATGCGCTGAAAATCAAGTGCATCATTTTTCGCTCCACTCTCCATTGATATTAACATACGAGGAGGCTTTAACATGAGTAGAAAAATTATCCCAAACATTCCGGTAATCGACAACAACGGTAATGAAGTGGATTATGGATTCAATCTCTTGAAAGCAATATTCGCCATTGCAGGAGAGGAAGTTGAAAAGACAGAACTGGCGGTGTACAGCGGAATGGCTAACCGCTTTGTTTGGATGCCCGGTAAATGGGCTGGCGGCAATGAAGTAATGGACAGCATTAACAAAACGCCGTTTGAAGCTGAAATAAGGCTACTCCAAACTATTGGCTGGGTAGCGAAATATATTACCGTACACCATGATGAAAACGGCAGTCCGCTGAATATGGACAACGAGCAGATTCGTCGTGATTTTGTTGATGTTATTGACAGGGGTTATCCTGTTCTTTTCCAAGCCTTACGTTGCCACCGTCTTAATATAGCAATTGGTTATGAGAGCGATGGGCAAAAACTCATCACCAAAGAAGCTGTTGATACAAATGGCGTTAACGTAGATTCTGAAACAAATATGCTTGAAGATTGGGAGAATACCATGACGGGCTATATCTTGTTAAAAGAAAAACGCGAAACAGCAACCGAACGCGAACGGTTACTTGACCTTTTCCGGCTTGTTGTGTCGGCGTGGTATAGAATGGATGATATATGTAAAAAGAAGGTTGGATTTGCGGCATGGCAATCTTATTTGCATGACTTAGAGCATGACGATTTTTCGTCTGTTGATGATAATGAATCCGGCAGGAGATTCGGAATTTACTGCGATGGCTTATGTCAAATTTGGGCGAGGAATGAATCCTTGCCGTTTTACCGTAGCCTAGCAAAACGGTACCCTGAATGGCAAGAGGAATTGACGGTTGCTGTTTCTGCACTGGACGCTTGTTCACAATATGGTGGATTTGTTTGGAAATTAGGTTTCACAGGCGATAATTATAAAGAAAAATTCCGCGACCCTATTGTCAGAAAATCTCTTGCAGACGAGGGGCGCAAGGCTATGGAAAATGATATAATTGCAATTAAACAGTTTGAAAAAATTTTACAAAAGGAGGACGTTTGCGAAAATGGAAAATAATAAGAAAGAACCGATTACAGAAGAGACTGTTATCGGTTCGCAAAAAATTACAGCGGCTGAATTTAGGAGATTCTTTAAGAAAACACTGGGCGAAGATTACGAAAAAAATGCCGTTTTTAAAAAGTTCATAAAAATTCCGTTGAGCCATAAAGGCAAGACCCTTAGAGAAATAATTGCAGAATGCAATAGTCCTGTGCGCAGCAAAAGTTTAAAGGAAATATTAGCCGAAAATAGATTTAAAATTATTTCCACGCCTGATAAGGCTTTCATCTTAGCTTTTGAAAAGGCGATGAACGAAATGGGGTATGATTTCGGTGGGGATATTGTCGGAAATAAAGATTTGATGGTAATTGGATATGGAAAAACCGGCACCAAAACCAGACTCTGCCCCGCTTGTTTTCTTATTTATGATAATGGTAATATCTGTTTGAAATTATATCTACACAAAGTTGATGACCACCGGCAGTATGTTGAAAATGCCCCTGCACATATTAGAGAACTGTTTACAAACGACATAGGCAAATGTAATGGATGCAATTTTAGGAATGGAAAATGCAAATACAACTGTACGAAAACCTATACAATCGGCGGGCGTTTGTTTAACAAATGCTATTTTGAACTCACCAATTTGATGGTAGAAAACATATCGGATTACATGGCTTTATTAGCCGAGTTCTACCCAACAAAAAAACCGAAATCTGCTAAATGATACTGTTTAGCGTGGCCCCCATTCTTAAATTTACCTATCAGCATACTTTGGCAAAGACGACGTTGTCCTAAACGAATACCGGCACATACACGTTGCACCAACACCAATACAAGACGATGCATCAACTCCGCTTACTACCGCAGACGTAACATTGGCGGGCAACTCGTTCACAATTTTTTCAGCACCATCATAAATTGTGTAAGACACAGCACCGGGCACGGGCTCCCATATAACTTTTGCGTTCCCGTCGTCGAGATGCTCAACAATTACATTGGCGGGTGGTTGGGCTAAATTAAATACTTCTATTTCCGAAACTTGCAATATACTTTCCGAATGCTCAGCGCATGTAAAGTCTAGCCTTACATATTGATGGGTATGGGTTTTGCCTAAGTGTATGTTCAAACAGTCGGTGTCATTTGGTGTGCAATTAAGTTCTGCTGCTTTATCCCAATTGTTTATCTCACGCATTTGCGTTTCCGAAAGCTGACCGGGGATATTAGGTAAACTTACAGATACAGATTTTAATCCCTTTGTGTTGGTATGCGCCTTTATGTCGCTAAAATCCAACGGTTGCCCCAAATCTAATACCAAGCTGCCGCCAGTGTTGTTTGCAGCCGGGCTAACCCAGTTAAACGGTTCGTAGGGGCTGGTAAGGTCGTCGGTTACGCGGCTTGGCACATTATGCAGGCGTTGGAACGCACTATTGCCATCGGTGCCCTCCGTTACATCTATACATGCCGCACCCGACGCCAAGTTAACGGGGCGTGCAATGGTGCTGCTTATGTGGTGCGGCGGGTAGGTAAGCCCTTCCTTGCCGGGTCTGTAAATTGTTATGTCTGCCAAATATAAAGACACATCGTTAATGGCATCGCCGAGTAGTGCTTTGTTAGCGGAGCGGTATATACCCCATTTAAAGCGGTTGTGTTGGTCGGGCCGCCCTTCAAATGCCGCCGCCATAAGCTTGTCACCATCCTCGGTTGGGAAGTTGATCTCAGGTCGCCTCCACATAACTAGGGTTTGCTCGTCTTCGCCGTATTTCATCAGTAACTTGCCTGTTTCCGCACAGCGCATTTCCATAGACACCCAACCGGACACCGCATTTAAAACTTGGATATTAATATCCAGCCATTTGTTTTCTACCTCGGAAATAGGGGCTTCTGCAAGCACGCCCAACACCGAGCCGCCCGCCCCGGTGGGAGAATGACGGAACTGCAAATGTGTTTCGGTTACTGTTAATGTTAGTATCGGCATACCTGCTTCGCTGTTGCGGGACTGCGCTATAAAGATATCGTTGCCCAACCCGTCTGAGGTGGTTATGGCAACATCATTAGGCGTACTTACAACGGCCTTATATTGGAATATATGAAAGAACCCATGCACCTGGCGGTTAAGACCTGCAGGAATTTTCATAAGGTATCTGGTTGCGGACAGCTCGTTTCTACGGCCGTACAGATAATGATTGTTAGCTTTAAGCTCAACCCTTTGGCGGTCTTGCGGGCCATGTCGGTAACAACCCTCCTCACAAGAGACTAATACGCCATCCACGTAGTTATTGCCAAACAGGTTGACTTGCATTACATATCTTTGTAATTCTTCATCCCATACGCTTTGAAGATGACGTTTTGCGCCCGTTGCAGGGTCCATAGGGTCGCCGGGGAATTGCAACAATGCAGAATTGGTTGCACCTTCTACGGCATCGTTTGCGCTGTCCGGGTTGTTACGCCCAAACTCTTGGTTTAATGTGTCGAACGGCGTATACACCCTGTTTAGAGTTGGGTGTACCATATCACGCGGCATAACGGTGGCAGTGCGGGTATTGCCCGGGTGCTGCGCCAAAAATTGGTCGGAAATAATACCACTACGAACGGGCAGAACCAGAACAACTACTTTATGCACTTTTGCGCCATCGGAAATGGTAACAACGGCTTTGCCGGGTGCCAGTGCCGTGACAGTGCCGTTTTCTGTTACCGATACATAGTTTGTATCCGCTGTTTGCCATGCTGTGCTTGCAAAACCCGGGGGCGGCGTAAGGACAATTGTGTCACCTATATTTAAATCTAAACTTAGTATAGCCTCACCGCGGATAAACCAATCAAAAATATGCACAGCAAAAGCACTATCGCCTTTCACAGCGCGGTTGCTTTCGTCAAGTGCATATTGCTGCCAGTCATATACAATGATAACATATTGCCCTATAATGGGCGCACCTTGCCTAAACATATCGCAAGTAATTATATTACTGTCTGCCGCCATTATTTTTAAGCCGGAATTGCTTGCCGCTGTGCCTTTGTAGAAAACATCCAATCCGGCACTTTCGTCTTGTAACGGAAAAGGTGTGCCTAGCGAACCCGGCCCCTCTGTAAGCAAGGCCCACGCGTTAGGGTTGTTTGATACGGCAAAGGTGATGCTGCCTGCCCTGTGGCGGCCTTCGTGCCCGTTAAAGTTTAGCTCAAATTCCGTAATACAGCGCGGCGAGCCTAGGTTGACTGCTACCCACCCTTGAGCATCGCCAATTTGCTGCATGGTGTTGCCCGAAGACCAGCAACTGCCTCTCTCTTTGGAAAATAACTGCGAAACATCGCCAAAAGAGCCTTGACCTTGTTTTATATTTTCTCTTGTTAAACCGTCGGTAAATGTGATTATGTTCTTCATTTGTACCTCCTATTAATCCGCTTCTGATAGTATATTGCCGGTGTTGCAATCTACTAAAATTATGTCATCGCCTATTTTTGAAATTGTATCCCATGGTATACGATACTCTTGGTCGCGCCCAAAAACGCCCAATACTCGACCGGGACCGGGCACAACCATGGTAATAATTTTGCCTTCTTCTGTGTTTATCTCCAAGTCGCTTACAAAGCCGTAACGTGCGCCGTCGCTTAAGTTTATAACTTCTTTCTGGCGTAATTCGTACATACGCATCATAAAAAACTCCTTAAATAGGCGGTCAAATTTAAAATGCTTTAAGGACGAGCTCAAACACGCGGCTTTAGGCGTTTTTGAGCGACAGACGAAAAGCAAATTTAAACTGACTAGCCATACATTGAGAAAAACCGACCTATTATAAATGTGTCTACCAATATTAACGCTGCCAATCCCCATACATAAAACGAAAAGTATTTTAGCCTGCATTTTCTTATCAACTCTAGCAGTAAGCGGATAGAAAAATAGCCAACTACCAAAGACGCTGTAAAGCCAACTAACATTTGCGGTATCCCTATGTGGGCAGCATCGGCAAACCTTTCTTCGTAGCCGCTGCCTCGTAAGGATGCAACAAGATCCAGCAAGCCTGCACCGGCTATAGCAATAATGGCAAGCATAAACGAAAATTTGGCGGCAGCAGCACGGTTTATACCCCTGCCCAAGCCACCCATTATAGTTGTGCCGGAGCGGCTTATGCCCGGCGGCAGTGCCAATGCCTGAAAAAGGCCTACCACAAGAGCATCTTTGTAGGTTATGTCCCGTTCTTCTTTATGGGTGTTTGTGGTTTTGTCCGCTATAAGAAGAAAGACACCGGTAACCGCAAATGCGCAAGCAAGCCATAAACCGGAACGGAAATTATTTTCC
>Ga0123355_10016822_pt1 | contig 11535 bp, 14 predicted proteins | sample TergutEmb28metaG_3_FD_89872 | JGI IMG/M metagenome (GOLD analysis project Ga0123355, IMG submission 89872) | Embiratermes neotenicus P1 segment gut microbial communities from Petit-Saut dam, French Guiana - Emb289 P1 | ecosystem: Host-associated > Arthropoda: Insects > Digestive system > Gut ...
ACCCCGACACCTGCGGCCTCAAAGGGCGAAGTGCCGCGGGTAGCAACGAAGAATCCGTAGTGCGCAGCAATGGCCGCAATAAAGGATGTCTGGGCCACGAATGCATCGAGTTTGCGCTTAACCTTAATTATTAAGGGAAATTCGAAGTAGAGCGATGTTTTTTCCACCACGCGTTATCCCTTTCGCTTGTCCTCGGCGCCACTTTGGAGTTATGTTCGGGAAGCACCTTGGGGCTCGGGGGGACTCCTTGTGCAGGAAGCAATTTGTACCAGGGAGGCCCTTTGCTACGCATCGGTTTGATGTTGGATTCCTACAAGACCAGTGCATGGGTGGCGAAGATCGTCGAAGATATTCAGGCTAGCGATTTCGCGCGCATTCACCTGGTGGTGCTGAATACACCAATTGTTCAGACCCCCACGACTTGGAAAAAACGACTCGTAGCCAGCTGGCGGTTAACTGCATTTAACCGCTACGAACAGTGGGACTATCAGCGGAACCGTCTGAAGCAGGATGCGAAGGCGTCTACGGACCTGTCGGAGATTCTGCGGGACGTTCCGGCAATCCGGGTTGAGCCACAGCGCAAGGGATTTACGGATCGTTTTGACGATGAAAGCCTTTCCCGGATTCTTACAGCAGAACTGGATGTACTGTTTCGGTTTGGCTTTCGCATCATTCGCGGCGGAGTTCTCGATGCTGCGCGGTTTGGGGTGTGGTCGTTCCATCATGACGACAACGAAGAATACCGAGGTGGGCCTCCGTTGTTTTGGGAGATTTATGAGAGCAATCCCGTCTCGGGAACGATTCTACAGAGGTTGACAGACACACTGGACGGCGGGCAGGTGCTCTACCGAGGCTACTCCTCCACCAACTTTTCTTCGCTCTATCTGAATCGCAATCCGGTCTATTGGAAGACAGCGGAGTTTGCGCTGCGGCGGCTGCGTGATCTTCACGAACGTGGTTACGATTACCTTAAGAGCCTGCGTGGTTACCAGAAAAATGGTCACTATACCAAGCCAATCTACAGGACTCCGAACGCGGCGCAGATGAGCATCTACCTGGCCCGGCGTGCCGGGCGCTCGATACAGGGGAGATTGAGAGGTCATTTCAAAGGAAATGCTCCGCAATGGTTTCTGTCGGTTCGGCGTCGCACCAGTGGGCGCGGCTTTGACGATCCGAGCGGGTATCGAATTGTGCTTCCGCCGGAAGGACGCTTCTATGCTGACCCGATTCTCTTTAAACGAGATGGAAGGACCTTTCTGTTCTTTGAGAATTACAGCTACGCAGAGGGTCGCGCGTCGATCTCGTGCGCTCAGTTGAACTCCGACGGCAGTCTGGGTGACGTGTTCGAAGTGCTTCGTTGTCCCTATCATCTCTCCTACCCGTTTGTGTTCGAGCACGAGGGAGAGGTCTATATGATCCCGGAGAGCAAGCAGAACCGAACGGTGGAGCTATATCGCGCTGAGGAGTTTCCGCGACGGTGGAAACTCGAGGCCGTGTTAATGAAGGATGTATTTGCTGTCGATTCGACGATCCATGTGCAAGATGGGAGATTCTGGATGTTTGCGGGTGTGTCAAATGGACTTTACTCGAACTCCGATGAGCTGGGGATCTTCTATGCCGACCGGTTGACGGGTCCCTGGACCGCTCATCGTAACAATCCTGTGGTCTCCGATGTGCGCCGTGCCCGTCCGGCGGGTGCGCTCTTTTATTGGCAAGGCAGGCTCATACGGCCTTCGCAGGACTGTGGCAGGACCTATGGATATGCTTTGAACTTCTCGGAGCTTGTGAAGCTGAACGAAGAGGAATATGAGGAGCGCCAGATCGGCCGCATTGGGCCGGAGTGGGCAAAAGGAAATCTGGGCACGCATACTTATTCCGTGTCGGAAGATTTCGAAGTTATCGATGGCCACTTTCCCGTTAAAGCGGCCGATAATCCGGAGTAAATGGAAGACCTCAGTTGCCAACCCGGCTTCCACCTTTTCGATCAAATAAAATATGGGTACAGGGCTGGCCGCATCGTCCGAAGGTGGCCTCCAGATACGCATTGAGCATCGTTGACCGGCCCTACGCTCGTCTCGGATTTCTATATCGTTCCGGTGGTCCTGTTTTCACGCGGGTCCGCTCATTCAAAATTGACGAGGATATTGCATGATTCCTGTTCGCGCCCTTGCCAAGCGAGCTCTCGGCTTTCAGTCGTTTAACTCTGATGACGATCAGCGGCAGGCCATTCCAGACGCCGAGACGATCTTCGATGTCGGAGCAAATGTCGGGCAAACAGCCAAAACCTACCGGAGGCTCTTTCCGTCCTCACGGATCTGGTCCTTCGAGCCTTTTCCCGCCAGCTATGAATCGCTTCGACATGCCCTCTCCGATCAAAGATTCCATCCCATATCCGTCGCGCTCTCTGATCAGATCGGAACCTCAACCCTCCATGTCGGGGTGGCAAGCATTACGAACTCATTTCTCGTAAGGGAATCCGATACCGGCAAAAGCATCGAAGTCCAGACCGACACGGTCGATCATTTTTGCCGAGAGCATGGAATCGACAGGATCGATATTCTCAAAGTTGACGTTGAAGGAGCAGAAAGCCGCGTATTTCGAGGTGCCCAGGAGATGTTTTCGCGCGATGCTATCCGCTCCGTATTCGTTGAGGTCTACTTCGACCCCGTATACGAAGGTATGCCTCTCATGTGGGACCTCCACGCCCAGCTCGGTCGGTTCGGATTCCGCCTGCACGGTCTCTATTCGCTGTTTCGAGGTGCAAACGGACGACTGAGCTTTGCCAATGCCCTGTATTTAAAGCAGTAAAGCCGTTTGGCGAGGTTGTACCCATGGGAGGTACTTTCTCTGGTTGCACCTCGCTCCTTGAAGTCCTCAACCGCAGCCCAGGGGCAGGGGAGGGAGGCACAGACTACCTTTTTCTTGGACTAAGCAACGCTCGTGAGCTTCGATCTTCCTCAAGACGGTACCTTCGCCACCGTCACGAACACGCTGACATTTCCCCAAAAAACTGTAGCACCATTTCCCGCATTGTCCTAAAATCGGGTGCTTGAAATGTGGACGCTCAGGAGTCGCGTCCTGACATTTCTCCGCTCGTGACATTTGATGTGAGGCCCTCCCCCCTCTATGAAACTGCGATGCGTCGCATGGACAGCGTTCTATTCTCTCCTGGCGCTCACCGCAACCGTGGGAATCGCCGCCTTGTATTACCGGCATGTGCAGCACCGTCGCTCCGGAGAAGCACAGCGCCTTTTAGACCAGGCCGACGAACTTTCATGGAATGACCAATGGCTACTTGCCGAACCGGTCTACAAACGGGCTCAAATACTCTTCGAGCAGAAAGGCGACCTTTCGCGCGCTCTTTAAGCTGAGGTCAGCCAGACAATCCCTCATGCAGAATCCGGACGCATGCCAGACACCATCTTCCGCCTTACCGAGGACCTGGCTAAGCCGGGAGCGCAGGACCCGGAAACTCGGCTGCGTATCCTCACAATCCTGGGCAGGATCGAAGTGAATTACGACGCCGGCATGGCTCGATCCACCTGGGCTGATGTCGCCAGCCTGGCGCGCCAGCAAGGCCGTTTTCTCCTGGCATCGCGGGCGATGGGAGAGCAGGGAATTGCGGCTTTCCTTCTCGGGGATATCTCGACTGCCGAAAAGGATCTCATCAGGGCCTGGGAGCTCGCCAGGATCTTTCATGACGACGCAGCTCACGTCCGATACGCCAGCGTCTACGGCGCCAACCTCAATGAACTCAGCCGCTACAAAGAAGCACTCATCCCGCTTGACGACGCCATCAATACTGCCGCGAAACATCCCGCTGCGGCCTACCCAAGTATCGCCATCAACTCCAAAATTGACGCACTGCGCGGCCTCCACCGAACGAAGGAAGCTCTGCAGATGGCTAACGTCGCCTTAGCCAGAATCCGCAACCAGAACCTTATCGCTCACTACTGCCAGTTGCTCACATCCCGAGGCGACGTCTATCACGAGATGGGCAACCTCCAGGCCGCGGTGGCCGACTATGCCGAGGCCCTTCGCGATGCCCAACAGCTCGATTACTGGAGAGGCATTACTGAAGCAGGTGGTTATCTGGCGCGCACCTATGAGGAGCAAGGCCAACTCCAGGATGCCCTCAGCACAATCAACACCGCCATCGAGGCGAATAACAAGATTCCGGATGAGCTGCACTTTGTCCCTCGCAACCTCGCTATCAAGGCCGAGGTCATGAAGCGCCTCGGCAAAGCCAAAGAGGCCGATGCCTTGTATCACAAAAGCGCCGCACTGATAGACTCCATGCTCGCTCATGTCCCGACACGGAGCGTCGAGCGCATTCTGATCGCCGAACTCAGCGAAGTCTACGCTGAACACTTTGCCGAGCACGCAGACCATAAGGACTATGCAGGCGCATTCAGCGTCCTCGAGGAAGCACGCGGACGAATTGAAGCCGAAGCGTTGCTCCACCACAACTACGTCGTTCCCCATGCTCCTTCAAAACAAGAGCAACAATTAGCTGAGCTCAATCTAGCGCTCATCGACACGAATGACCCGGATGAGCGTGGGCGCCTCACGCAGCAAATCTATGACACAGAACTCAAGATCGACACGGAAACGCTTGACGTTATCACCAGAACGCATCCGATCAAGCTAGCCGCGCTCGAACACGTCCTCGGTCCGCGCGAGATGCTTCTTGAATATGTTCTTTCTACGCCCCATTCATACGCCCTTGCCATCACGAACACTTCAGCTCACGCCTATCAACTCCCCGCGCGCGACTCCATTGAGAACGACGCAATCAACTACCGCAACACCCTTCGCTCGCAAAAGACAGATGACCAAATCGCCCAGCGTCTCTACACTAACCTCCTCGCCCCAATCAAAGAACTAGACGCTAAGACCAGCCTCATCATCGTTCCCGACGGAGCACTTCACCTGCTCCCGTTCCAGGCACTGTCCCACAACGGCAAATTCATCCTGGAAAGCCACACCGTCAGCATTGCTCCGTCGGGAACAGTTTTGGGCATGCTCAAGTCTCGCCGAGTGCACGCCCAAACCGTGCCGCTCTCCTACGTCGGAGTCGCGGCATGGATCAATAAGACAAACCCACCGAACGAGACTCAGCGCCATATCAGCGGACCGGAACGAAACCAATTCGTCCCGCTGCCGGAGAGCGAAAAAGAGGTCGAGACGATTGCTGCTGATTTGGCAAAGCCCCCCACTATTCTTTTGGGCAGTGACGCCACAGAGACGCATTTCAAGAGCCTGCCCCTGGAGAATTATCGCGTCCTGCACCTTGCTCTTCATGGCTATGCAGACACAGACTATCCCGACCGTTCTGCACTCGTTTTCGCACCTGAACCACAAGGACCCGATGATGGGCTCCTCCAGGTCCGAGAGATTCGCAATCTCCACCTGAATGCATCTCTCGTCACGCTTTCCGCCTGTGACACCGGCGTTGGACCCGTGGGCCAGGAAGGTGTTGCAAATCTCGTTAACGCATTCATAGAGGCCGGCGCTGACAGCGTGGTCTCCACGCTTTGGGAATTAGACGACCATTCCACGGAGTTACTTATGACTGACTTTTATCAGTACCTCAGCAAACAGGAACCCAAAGCGACAGCTCTTCGTGATGCCCAACTAGACCTGATTGGGAGGCATCTTGCTCCGTACTACTGGGCCAGCTTTGAATTGGCTGGCGAACCCTCTGGCACCATCTACGACACAGAGAAGAAGAATCAGACAGCCGGGCTGGACTGAAGAATGCCGATGAAGTGCGCGCTGCTGGAAGATGCCGACTGGGGCGAGCGGATGCAGCCGGGGAGAAAAATCCTAAGGGTGGGCGTCCATCGAGCGAGGTGTACGCCATCAACCCCAAAGTGCGGAGGATGACACCTGTGAGCTGCTTCCCGCGCTTCCGTCCGGAACGCGGCCCTAGGAGATGGTCCGGTGATCTGCAATTCAGCCTGGTGTGATGTGGTCATCTCCCTGATTATCAGTCAGATACGGAGTCATCAGGCGAAGGTTACCAATGAGTAGGCGACAAATTGCACCAATGCGCGTAGGCTTTTTCGCACAAAGGGACTCCAATGGGCCTCAATTAAGGAAGAGAGGTCGCTATGCTGGTAGAGCGCACAAATTCAAATTGCTTGACTGTAAATCCACTGCCTGATGGTTCCAGAGTCATCATAGATTCGGAGAACGAACGCGTCCTTGCCATGAACGCAACCGCCGGCGCAGCGTGGGATGCGTGCGCACTTCCAACAACATTGTCGGGGGTGACCGAAAGCATGCAGCGTTCGTTTCACGAAGAAGTGAACGAAGAACTCGCCGAAGAGGCGATCCTGCAGCTCGAAAAGCAACAACTCGTTAAGACGTCAGGAACATCTCCCAAACCCACCCGACGCAAATTCATTGCCACGCTGGGTGCGATCGCTGTTCCGCTTGTTGTGTCATTGTCTGTCGCCGAGCAAAAGGCGTATGCCCAAAACGCAAATTCGGGCAATCAGAACGGTAACAATCAGAACGGTAACAATCAGAACGGTACCAATCAGAACAATAACAAGCAGAACACTCACTAGCAGAATTGAACGCCAACGATCAGCCGCTATGGCTTGTCCTGGCTGCAATGCGAGCCCATAGAATTTATGCGGTCTGACCGGTTTTACGCAATCACTGAGTGGTCCGGATGCTCTCGTGCGTAGCCTGGAACCTCTTCCAGTCGAATCCATGTAAACGGCGAGAGTAATTATCGCAGCGTCAATGGATAGTAGTATGCGCCAGCCTCCTGGTCGCACTCCGTAGACAGAAAGTAAGACCCAGGTGGCGCATTCCGTAAATCAAGAGTCACCGTCAACGTGGTTGATGGGTCAGCGCCTGTCGCGATCCCCTGACCACGTGCTATGGTGTTGTCGCCTGCCCTGTCTGATGACACGGCGACGCTATAGTGTCCGGCCGGGCTCAGCCGAGGAAGCAACAGCTCCAAATGGACCAATGCCGTAGGCAATGAAACGGCTTTGAGGGGCACAGCATTATCGCCAGCGCCGCGGGTGGTCACATACCCGGACAAATCGATGTCGCGCGTGACCTCAGCCTGCTCTACGGGATGCTTCACACTCCGCACGGTCACGGCGGGCCAGAGCTGGGAGAAGGGAACCACCCTCCAGAGCACAATCCCGACAATCGAACAAGCAGCGAACCCCATCGCTCGAAAAATCGAACGCCGGCGCTTCCGGTCCTGCGCCTCCATCTTGAAGCCGCGAAACTCCGCGAAGCACGGCGAGCACAACTCAAGATGCAACCGGGCGGGATGATTCAAGGGAAGACGATTCTCCGCGATTGCCTGGAGCACGGCTTCCTCAGGACAATCCCGGCGATCCTCTCTCGGATTCGCCTCCAAAAAGAATCTTGTTAGCAAATCTTTTTCCACTGATTATCCACGCTCCCAAAATTTGGGGGTAAATAGTCTTGGTTTTGAGGATTGCTCCGCTCCCGCACCCTCAACCATAACAATGGATGCCATTCGTTCTCTGGCCCGTTCGAGCGCCTTCGCCGCAGCCCAATAACTGATCTCGAGCACCTTCGCAATCTCTCTGGGGCTGCTCACGTCTTGTTCCAGCAGGATAAAAATTTGACGATCCCGCTCGCTCAGCCGACTTCGTATCTGAGCGAATAAAAGCCTCCGTTCCACATCGGTAGCAAACCGATCCTCCGACCCGATCTCCCTGTCCAATTCGTCCTCTGAGCCATACGACACCATCTTTGCCGGATGCGCCCGAAACCATCCCTGAATGCGGCCCGTCAACGCAGCAAACGCATAACGTCGCGGCGACTGAATCTCATCCAATCGCTTTGACATTGCCAAAGCGATCCCTTCAGCCATACCCGCGAGGTCTGCCTCATCAATATTTCGATACTCGCGGACGCTCCACCTGTAAGCCGCTTCGACCGCGATGCGGATCTCGGGCTTCACCGCCGCATTGTGTTCATCCACCAGATACAGAAACAAGCCGGCCATCAGGGTACGTCCACCCCTCACAGAGATTTACCCCAAAACTTTCCTTCAGAGGGGGTGTCAACTTTTCGTTAGTCTCTGCAGCTTAATCTAATAGAAGAATCGTAGCGCTTTCTTTGACATTGCAATAAAACGTTCGGCAGGTAGGAAAGAAGCATTCGCACCTGCCCTGTAACTTTCCTTTCATGCACGCCGAGCGCTCGATTGCTCGCTTGTCAACTTCCACAAAAGGCATGTAAATACTGCCTGAATATAGAAGCAACAGCACGTACCTTAATTAAGATAGCAAGGAGACCTCCCCATGGTTTTTTCTCCGGAGCGCCGCGCTCGTGTCAGATATCTCACCGGAAGCCAGGCTTCGGATGGGACCACGAAGCGCGCCATTGTTGTGGAGAGCCGACCACAATATGCAGTCCTCGAGCTCGAAGGCACCGACATCCGATACTCCCTGGCATGGGAACGCATCTTCGCCCTGGCTGAAACAAACTACGAGCGGAATCTACGCCTCGAAGACGCCGCGGCCGAGAGGTTTCGGCGACAAAAGAAGGTGAGCGGATGATCTACACCGGCTGGGTCACGCTAAACGGAGAACTGCTCGCGTACAAGCTTGGCGGCGAGTACCGCACCCCGGAAAAGCTCGATCCTCGCGCCGATCTCCGCCGATATTCCGAGAAACGCTTCCAACCCTCGGAGCAGTACGGACGCCGACAGCTCGCCCTGGCAATCCTGGCTGACTGCCTCCAGGACGACGAACAGGCGCTCAGACACCATGAGCACTTTTACGCCCGAGTTATCTCCCAGCTTTCTGACAATTGGACCCTGACACCCAAACAAGTACGAGCCGGAATCACCACCACGGACATCGCCGCATGAACCCCGGAACAGCATCACGAGGCTTTCTTCGGACTCGCCCGCTTCAATATAGTGTTTTTCGGAGGAGGCTTCTGCGCCGCGACCTTCTTGGCCTTGACCCGACGCGCGGCAACACCCTTTTTCGCCAGGGCACTGCGCTCCTTCCGAGAAACACCTTCCCAGCTGGCTTTTCCACCTTTTCGCTGGATTCGCGGAAGACGCTCTTTCACAGCTCTGCGCAGTTGGCGATCTAACATGGATCGTGTCAGCAAATTCTTCAGTGCTCTCACGGGGGTGCTGAACTGTAGTAACGCGCCAATGCGCTAATCTGAAAGGAGACTTACCTTTGATTCGGAGACTTATTCACACCACCTGGCGCAACAAAAGGCCCGCTTTCAGCCTGGCATTTGATCCGAAAATAAGCCTGCGCTCGGCTGTCATCTTTGCGACGTTCTGTGTTGGGATCACTGCATATGCGGGCACGATCCAACAACAGTCCGATGCACTGCCTGTTCCGAATGTTGCGCATCAAGATCCTCTGGAGGATCGAGTCAGTTCGGCACCGGACAAGTTGATCAAGTGGTTCAGTGACAAATTGAACGTGAAAGTATCTGCGCACACAGTCACGCCTGCCGAACAAGCTATCCTGGCTAACGCTCTCGCGCAACTGACACCTTTTCAACGTGAGGTACTGCAAAACCGCCTACACGCGATCTACTTTATCGATGGATTGCCGAACAACGCTCTGACCTTTCCTGATAGCGGGCCGACAACCAAGCCGATGTACAGCATCGCCGTTCGCGCCGGAGCGCTGCATGAAACTGTATCCGAACTGGTAACGCGAAAGGAGCGCAACCTGTTCGACAGCGCGGGTTCCGAGTTGTCCGTGACGGTTGATGGGGGAACTCTGAATGCATTGGTTTATGTGCTGCTGCACGAAGCAACCCATGTTGTGGATTCTGCTGTAGGAGCAAACCCCGATACCACGCATCCCCAGGGGGATCATCCACTCGTAAGTGGGATCTGGCGAGATGGCATGACGCCGGTAGATGAATACAGGTTGCCCATACTCATGGGCATCTTCTGGCGAACTGGCCGAGTGATTCCCATCACGCAAGCAACCGATCTCTATGATGCGCTCGGCCGTACCCCTTTCATTTCTGTGTATGCCAGCTGCGACTCTCACGACGATCTCGCAGAACTTGTCGCATGGACCGAGCTAACTGGGCGCTTGCACCAGCCGTACCGCATTCTCATCGCGAAAGGTGCGAATGTCATCCATGTCATCGAGCCAGCAAAGTCAGAGTTGGTCCAAGCGCGCATCAAGCACTTGTCTCAGCTAACCGGTCTGAATACCGCGCTTAGTGGAGAGGGCGGAGGAATTTAACCCGCCGGAGATCTAACTGGTATGCGGTACTGAGGTCGGACTATGACGCAGGAAACCTTGCGCCTTCAAGAGATGGTAGACCCGACCTGGCGGCAGGGAACTGCCGCCTTCTCCGTGGACGCCATCTCTCACTGGCTAGATCATGTACAACAAACAGCAAAATGTAGCACCATTCATATATGGATACGATCAGCATGGCTTATGCCAAGGCACATCTTCCTGAGCTGGTGGAACGCGCCTCCCAGGGAGAGCGCATAACCATCGTCCGCTATAAGAAGCCAGTCGCCGAATTGGGTCCGTCTTCCAAAGCTGAAACCACGATTCGGCACCGGCAAGGGAAAGGCATATCTCATTGATCCGCACGCGCTCGAACCGATGACGGATGAGGTCAATGCTTTTCTCGAAGGCCACTATTGATGCCGGTCCTACTCGATACTCGGGCAGTACTGGCAGCGTATTTTGGAAGCCTCCCAAAGAAGGTCCATGATCTTTTGGCGGAGACGTCGCCCTCAAGAACAGCGTGGGGAAACTGAAGATGGGGGAGGCCGAGATGCAGGAAGCGGTGCGTGACCTGCTACTAACGGTCATTCCGTTTACCCCCGCCTTTCACTTGTTCCGCCTGCCACTTCATCACAAGGATCCTTTCGACCGTATGATTATCGCCACCGCCCACGAGGAAGGCGTGCCTTTGATCGTCGCGGATCGGCAGTTCAAGCGATACAAGGGACTGAAGGTCATCTGGTAACGGCAGGGAACTGTCGGCTTCTCAGTGGTATCTGGACTGATCCGCCTTCTTACCTGGATGATCAGCGAGCTCTTACTTCTGCATGCCCACTATACATAACACCAGTTATCATGCATTGAATCAATATATTACAAGTGATTAATCAACAATAGCATCACCTTGGCGGTGACGCTATTGCCGTTTGATATTCCATCATCGTCCATCGATTTCCATCACCTGCGGCATCAGTGTTCAGATCCTCTCGTCGAGCATCTGACCAATGGCGCCAGGCACAATCCCACCCAGAACGACTCCAGCGGTTCTTCGACACTCACCTTGCGGTGCTTGCCGGGTCCGAGTCTGCACCCCACGTTCTGACACTCAGATAGCCCGCCGGTTCAGGGTAACGCAAAAATGTGTAATGATCGCCGACCAGCAGATCCCCCGGCCGAAGCCGAACTCGCCACCCCGCGCGAAAAGAATTGCTGGCTCGAAACCGGCGACTATCCTCGGCGCCTTATCGAGCAGGCAAGAGTGAAATGCTCACCGCCCACGAATTCG
>Ga0123355_10016823_pt1 | contig 11535 bp, 8 predicted proteins | sample TergutEmb28metaG_3_FD_89872 | JGI IMG/M metagenome (GOLD analysis project Ga0123355, IMG submission 89872) | Embiratermes neotenicus P1 segment gut microbial communities from Petit-Saut dam, French Guiana - Emb289 P1 | ecosystem: Host-associated > Arthropoda: Insects > Digestive system > Gut ...
AACTAGGAAGGTTTGGTTTGTGGGGGGGGGGGGGGGGGGGGGGGGGTGTTTGCTGGTAAGTAGTCCTTCACATTTTGTTTTGTAACTCCCTGTTTTGTGAGTAATCGCATAAAAATTAACCATCGTACACCTGTTCTTTGAATTAATACGGACTTCTGATTGTAATCTGTGTCCGCCCTGAGAATTGTTTTCACAGCACATGTGAATGGAATGCGCCTTATTAGCGCATGAAACTTTGTTTCCCATGCATATTGCTGAAAAGAAACTCAGAAAAGGCTGTTATGTATGGATTGGAAATTATAACTCAGAAGCTGTGTTCATGCTTCCACGCAGTTTATCCAATGTTGAGAGTTGCGCTGCCCGCCTGTACAAAATACATGTTGCTCCGTAATGGCGAAACCCCTCACTGTTCTTCGCAAATTATCACCCTTGAAATAAACAGAACATAATTTTACTGCTTGTTAGGCAAATTTGGTGTGACGAAAATGCCGTATGGCGGGCAGGAGAATGTAGCGCTGTTGTTAAACGCTCAGTGTTGTGCCAGAATATCGGGAAGTAGAACTCGCAATTGTGGTGCGTTTGGCAAAACGGACTTTGTGGCGGGCGATGCCGAACGTTGATAGAGGCATAATGAAATCCGGCGCCACTGGCCCGTCGTAGCGTATGATGGGATGTGTGTGTGACGAGTTTGTTCTGGCTACAGTGTCAGGCGGAAATGCGTACGTAATATGTAGAGTTCTTTTTATTTTCAACGAGGGAGTGAGCACGGTAGGGCACTTAAGAGCGGTCGGAGTTGTCGGCCTTTACGCAGGGGCTATGTCGTCCGCTCTGCAGCGAGCAGTACTGTGATCACTGTGATCCACATTGTTACTGTGCACGGTGATCTAGTTTCGCTTTGAGGTGGACACTTTTTTTAATATTCCCAATGCCTGAAACGTATTTATATGTAACAAAACATGTTGGAAGCTTGGATGTTGTATAGCAAGGGTGGCCACATTGTGGCTGGCGCATGTCACAGCTGTGGCTCGCTCCAGCTGTCAGTAAAATAAAGAATCGGCTAGAATACATGTGCACGAGGCTGACGGTGGACGGCGTTTTGAAAAATTCTCTAAAGAGAGGGACTCATATTTAACTGAAAATAACGACTTATTAATGCATGGCTCTTGCGTAAAATTTCCGCCGGAAGTACGGCTGCGGAGACTCGTCTGGCCACCCCTGTTCTATAACGTGGATCTAACTCCGTGGAGCAGAGTGCCCCGCGAGAAGCTAGTGCACGCTCAACTAGTCACGAAATTACCTTCCTCCTACATTGAAGCCGAAGCCTCGTTACCGCATTCACACGAGTCCACCACTGGACGCTGAGCCAGATCTGTGTAGCTGACTTCCTTGTGTCAATTCTTTAAAGTCCATTTTAGTATTATCCTCCTGTGTATGCCTTGCATGAATTTGTCACTTCATTCATACGAGTGAAATGCTTGCCATTATCCTTGATTTGATCGTTACAAATGTTTGATGTAGATTACAGGTTGTGAAGCCATTCGGTATGCGGTTTTCCTATACCAACCTGTGTGTGTGTGTGTGTGTGTGTTTTTTTTTTTTTAAGATTTTAATATACAAAACCAGAACTACGTTAGTGTAGGGTCGCATATTGCTTTTAATATGATGAAGTTGTCAACACCACGAAATACTTAACAGCTTGGGTACAAATATGAAATGCATATACATTTTCGCTGGTGATACATTCTAGTAAGCAGCCACTTAGAAGACAGAAGAGGAACCGAAAAGGTAGCGTTAATATGAATCATAGGGCCATATGAATAGGGTGTGAGTTTGGGTGCAGATGGGATGGATCGGAGTCGTGTCCATTGGCGGGCTTTGGAATTTGTATAATTTAGAAACCCGCAATTTGGAATTTGTGTTTATTCGAATGTGTTAACGAGACAGGTAACGTTGGTGGCATATAGACCTGCTAGTTGCATTGGATTCAGTTGGAAACGTGCAGAAGTATACCATCTTTCCAGAAACAGACGGGAACTGCATGTTACTGTATTGACCGATGAAACCCAGGAAGCGTGAGTAATAGGTCTGAATACGCATTTGTTAGATCTTCTGTATCTATCTCGAAGCAGTCGTTCCTCGTGGTATTGACAGATAATATGGCCGTCTAGACCGGACCGCGCGATTCGCTTTGTCATAAGCACATTAATATGGCTCGCCTCTGTTTTTTTTAAGTCATAATTTGCACATGAACGGACGTTTGGAGATGCCGAAGGTCTCCCGTTGGCCAGTTTTTGTTCCTCTCCTTTTCAAAATTGTCCGGAGTGAACAAAAGAGCGGAGTAGATCGTTGCTTACTTTGCGTGTGTGCGGATTTGACACTGCAGTTCTGGAGCGTAACAATTCGTAATACATTGAAGTGTAAGGTTATAAGAGAATTATTAGTGTTTTATTTGTTTATGTATTTATACGTTGCCGCTCGGAAGGCCTGCGTGTAGACGGAACGACGGTATTGAAGTGTCCATGAGAGGAATGCAATTCAGCGATGGGAACTAGATTTGTGTGCAGCCTTAAAGTGTTCCGATGGATGGTATATAGTCACGTGACAAGTTTTGGACCATATCCGCCGCCCGGGATTTAAAAATTGAGGACATTTTGGAGGTTGGGTCTGCCTACTTCTGGTTGAACGGAGCAAGAGCAAGGCGCGAACGTACTCAGGCGAACCTTCTGGAAAGAGCCGTTCTCATTGCCTGGCTTCAGATAGCAGGTGCTTATACCACAGGCGAGATATGAACCTAGAACTCCGACAGCCGAGGCGGAGTCTTCACAGTTTCAACAGCCGACTGGCAGTCGGTCTTGTAACAGACAACGAAGGTTCATCCTCACACCACGCTAGCAAGATGGCGTAAGGGTCATGGAGGTAAATCTCCACGTATTCCTTTCCGTTAGGTGTGGGTATAGATTTACCCACCAGTCAACGGGACATATTTGCAGGGTAGGACTCCTGAGTCGGTGTGTCCGGTGATCGAACCCTGTTCCAGAGTCTGGGTCAGTGACCGGCTGTGTTGCGACGGAAAGAAACAGGGGTTTAAGACACAAGAGACGGAGCGCAACCATTCCGCTCTGCTTCTTACGGCCGTAACGTTATCACGGTGTCAAGGACGGATGAGCAGCGACTGCTGCACGCATAACCTCTCAAATGCAAACAGAACAGCAAGGGAGACGAGGATAACTACAGTAAAACCTACTCGTAACGAAATCCAAATAATTACCATCTTCCTCATTAGACAGGTTGACGTGTAAAGCAAGTGTGTACTTCCAGATTTGTACCATCGAGAAAGTTCGTTATCGAGGTAATGCTTCTGACGTGTTGTTGGAAGGTAACTTGTTCTAATCTCAACTGAGACACGTTCCACAAAGCGGTTTTGTTTTACCTCCGCCCATTTAAATGACGGGATAACACTTCACATTAGACCACAACAGCTGGCTTTGTTCGAACCATCCTATCATTAGATGCTGTATAATCCGTACTGCTGACAGCGTCGTTAAACAACCATTTAGTAGACGAAGATAAACTGCCCAGTTCAGAGCCAATAGTTACTTGTAATCAAAATCACAAACCAAAAAGCAGTAGTGCATATCGTTTGTTTTTTAATAGTAGAATTTAAGTTTTGCGTATTTGGTTGCACCAGATTCGGAAATTCATGAAACCAAATACGAATTTACACTTAATAAGATTAAAAATATAACCAAATCGATTTAATGATGATTTTAAATTCTTTGATAGTATCACCACGCCACTATGTTGTGGTACAACACCATTTCAGGTGTCTCGCTTTCCCCCCCGCCCCCTCTTTTTTTTGTGCTTTCTCTTGGTCTTTCTTGTTTGGTTGTTACGTTTCCCACAACAGCCAGATTTCTGCACATTTTGTCAACAGACAAAACGTAATACTTTCCCAGTTTTAGCATTATTATCCCTATTCAGTAAATTGTAGAAAGTACGGCCTTCAAGAGAAAACAAACATAGAAACAGATTGTTTTCTGTTGAATTATTTTTTCAGTGTTCATCGTTACAGGTGTTCCGTTTATAGAGGTTATTTTGTGTCTTTTTACTTCCCGAACGCGAGAATTGTTTTAGAGGCGACTTTTGGAAAACGGTATCTTTACGAGCGCTGTGGATCACGGGTTGAGAAACTTAGTTGAACATGGCGTTACCTTGCTGCAGGGCCTGCATTCACATTCCCCCTGGCAAGGACATGAGGGAGTGTTCGCCTGCCTAGCTGTCTCGTGAACTATCTGGAATTCAGTGGTCAGAGAAGACCCCCAAGCAGTTATCAAAGATCGCTTTGAAGGGAGAACGTGGGTTGTATTGAAAATAGACGGGCGAATAACGTGCCCAAGGTTTCAGCCAGATGGAACAGAACAGGATACGCGGTATGTACAGACCTTTCTGTATGCAATAGGGGACGGCGTATGTTCTATCTCCCTAAAGAATGACTGTCAAAGGAATGCGGGTCTCCACAGCTGTTCTCTGCTGTGCTGAATAACATGAAAACATCTACCTCTTGCCTGCTGTACCAGCGAGTTCGCTTCGGTCCAGGGGGTATGGAAAAAGGTCTGTAGCGGCGGGAAACACCTGTGCAGTAGCGATCAATTTCAGGCATTTTCTTATCACACTCTCACACTCCCCCCACATTTCTTCTTTCCGCCGACTGACTCGCAGTGCCAGTCATTCGCACGAATATCGCCTGTCGGTCCCTTCACTTCAGCTGTTGCACAGCTGTTCAGTACTGTCCCTTCACTGTAACGCCGCTCATTTAACATCCTAACCGACCGGGTATGTCAACGTAGCATAGCGGCTGTAGCCGAGTTGAGTGTCGTCGTCGATCTGTGTATGGATATGTTATCAGTCCCCGTCTCTACCTCCATGTACGGACAGATTAGCTTGACCTAATGGACCCAGCTGCGGACGATATATTGTACCTTCGTCTAATGGATTCACTACAGTAGTTGTGTAGTGTGAGGAAGGAAGCAATGCTAGCTTCGAAACGTTTATATGAGGTAGGTATGTACCGCAGAGAATGGACAGTGTTTTAAACTATTATTATTATTATTATTATTAATGAACCATTGTTACAGGCCCGTAGATAAACGAGGGTGTTGCAAACTGTTATAAATTGCAGTGTACTATTATTTTATGTTGGCCGCTGAAGTGTGGCTGCGCTGTAGACCGCTCGGGAAATACAAGGTCTTCAAATTACGTAGCCGCAAACGCGCCATTGAATCGAGTGGATAGTTCGGCGCAAGCATGAACATGGCGCTTCATTTATCTTTGCCACGTACTGGATTGACGAGAATGGTGTACATTACGAACAGCTTGAGTTCGCAGTCTGTTGAAGGATACACACAAAGAAACTTTTACAGTAAATTACGCCGTACATTTCAACGACAATTTCCTGGTGTTATGTACTTAGCAAGTAGATAATAGTTGAGTACAAAGAATCTCGTAATACGGGGTCAGTGTTTGGCACCGCATAAGAGAGGGAGGGATTATGCTGACAGAACATGTGTTGAAACAGTTTGTCAACATCCGCCGATGAAAGAAAATGTTCAGACGAGTTACGTAGAAAATTTTTCAAGACGTGCTTCCTCTCGAGTATTTCGAGATGAGTTAACGAGGCATGAAGCTGATTGTTAGCTGACTAGTTGGGAGAAAGGCCCGTAGTGTCTTCGCGAATGAGCTGGGTCTATCGGGAGAAAATTATGCCTGTCGAGTGCAGCTCTGTGCAAATGGTAGGTGGCAGTGCTGTGCTGGATGTAAGGAGGCAGAGGGTGGCGGAAGTGTGATTGTGGCGTGCATAGACACTTCAGCTTACTATACGAAGTAAAGTGACACATTTAAGCGCAGCGATGCATGAGTGGGTGGGCGTATAGCAACTCGCTGCCGGCTGGACGGTCCGGGGATCGAATCCCGATGGGGGCGAGATATTCCGCACCCGTCCATACCGGCCCTGGGACCCTGTCAGCCTCCTATACAATGGGTACTGGGTCTCACCCGGGTGTAAAGCGGCCGGGGCTTGACCTCCCACTCTCATCTAGCCCCGAGGTTAAAGAAAGAGTAGAGCTGCACATCTCCCTCTCTGGGCATTCGTGGCATGTTCTAGGGTGAACTTCCATACTAGAGTGGGCTGTCAGAGGTGGTTGAATGGTTTCTGAGTATGTGTAGTGTTAATGTTTTCCCATCAGCCCTGTCAGTACCGGTATCTCATATTGAGCTCGCTGCCTAATCTCCCCCCCACTTTGTCTTCCCATTGAGACGCCGCGAGTGTTCACCATAATGTGTATCGCACAGTCTTAATGATGGCCGCAGCATCTGTAACTGTATTACATTTCGCGTTGAACTTGCATTTGGGCGGGTGACAGGTATCGGCAGGATCTCGATTCGCATCCCGAGGCCGTAGGATATATTTGTTCGTTGCGTCAGCTGTTCCAAGGCCGAATTGTGTGACATTGTAAGCAGTGTGCACAGAGGTTAGAAGACTAGTACAGTACAGCCAGGGGTTTGGCATTCATGGCTGCTACCTGCGGGAGTTTGCGCGACGAGCTCTTACGCTTGATTGGTTTTAGGTTTTGATATAGTTACCTATCAGTTTGATATAGTTACGTATCAGTTTTAAACTGTACGGTTGTTTCCGAGTTAAATCATTGTCATTCGGTGCAGACTTCCTTAGCTTAACTGTATGGTGCAGTGACAATACTGAAAACAAGTAATAGGTATTAGAGTTATGCTTGTAGGGTTGCCAAGGATGCGTTACCGTTTTAACAGACGGCTGCCGCTACTGGATGATGGAACCAGCTTAATCGAACCCAGCCATTCGTACCTATTTTGTCAGATCATTTTGATTTTGCTTTACTTACACCTAGATCGTCCACGGGGCTCATGCGATGTATGTTGTCCCATCAGATTTTCATTTTATCTTCCGATTTATTGAATGTAAGAGTAACAAATATTTAAAAAATTTACGAAAACAGAATTTTTTAAATCTTTATTGAACCTGCACATCATGTGCAGACTGTTTTCGTACAAAGTGTCGTTTTTATACTGTCGGTAGTGTGATGTAGCATCGGTGATGTATGGGCAGTAGTGAACTGTGCGAGCCAGGATCTGGTTCATCCAACAGACTGTTGTGTATGCCTCTCCCAGTCCAGTGCCACTTTTCATTTAAATGTGCGTGGAATTCGCGCATTGTGTTTACTTCGTACGCCACGGTGAGTTCTCCAGAGGCTGCGATCTTATGCTTCCTCTTTCAAGTTCCGGTGTCGTCTCTTTTCGTTAAGGTAATCGAGTAGCCGTATTAGTCTTTGTTTTCGCAAGGAGCCCCATCCAGCCGAAACGCGAATAATATTTTAGTGTTTCCAATTGCTTTCCACATCGCAGTACAGCAGCCGTTCAAACCACTGTGGCTAATGCGTGATTTCAGACTTACGCCGCAAGGTATGTGAGATCTGCGCTCTTCTGGGAAGTTATCCAGCACAGAAGTGGTAATTCCGTACCGACGTTTCGGGACAACCTATTGGTCCCATATTCTAGGATCAACTTCTCAACCCTTGGAGGTGGGACCAATAGGTTGTCCCGCAACATCGGCGCGGAATTACCACTGCCGTGCTGCATAACTTCCCAGAAGAGCGCAAATCTCACTGTAGTTGCCCTGCAAAATTGTAGACCTGGATAGATGTGGCCCAGAATTGCGTTTTGGATTCCCCTGTTCTAAAGATGCCGTATTGCGCTTTTAAAAAACTACAAATTGTCCACGCTTTGGTACGTGAATGAGCCATGTTGTAGAATCTGCTGACGCATATCTGATAGTTGCTGTGAGTACTTTAACCTGATGACATTTTTTGGCTCTAATGTTTGGCACATGCATGAACGAGAAAGACTGGATGTTATTAAAATATGATCACAACTGACATAAACGTGTGTTCTTCTGCATGTATGTGGGAAGTTCAGTGGTGCCGTGTATATTGCGATTCCGCATTGCAACGTGTTATTTACAGTCTGCGAAGTTCATTAGACAGTTGCACTTTTAGTTCTTTTAGTTTCTGGCAGAGAAGCAGAAGTGTGGTGGCTGAAAGCGCATAACATGTTGGTTTGGACAGGCAGTGAAAAATAACTTGTGGGGAGGTTACTGCCTGTCAGTGCGATGGATGTAATCCACGCGACGAACCTCAGTATCCTGAAGAATTGATTGATTGATTTGCAATTGGGTTGGAGACCTTACGGTCCCGATGCACCTAGGCCTTAGGGGACGGGTCCTTTGTGCCCCATATCGGTTTATGGGAGCCTTGTTGGTTTGCTAAAGTTCCAGATCGCCCCCAGACTTAAACTCTCGATGTTCTCTGACTCCAAGGAGGAGGAGCCCAGATAAACATGTCTGAGTAAAGCCAAAGCTTCACATTCACAAAGAACGTAGACCGAGGTTTCATCCTCTGCTCAACACCTGCGACACATTGGACCGTCTCACAGCCCTATTAGGTGAAGATATCTCCTCAGGGTATTATGTCCAGTGAGAAGGCCAGTAACAGCCCTGGATTGTGCCCTGTAAAAGGACAGAAACTTAGCCTTGGCACCCAGACAGGGTCCCGAAATGAATTCTCGAGCTTGTCTTTGGGTGTCACCAGGACCTGATCCTGAAGAATAAAGCAGTTCTTCTCAAAACTCGAGGTCGCCTAGACCTGCATTTCTGTTGCTTTGTTTAGGGCCTATACGGGGTGGAATTGAAGTGGGGAGCCGGAAGTCGGACAGTAATGAAATAGCTGTCACTCTGTAGCACAGCCTCAGTAGGACAACCGAACAAGTTAAATTCCTGCTGCTGTACTCTGAACAAACGTGATCAACAGCTTGGGTGTGTCCCCCGCGACAACACGCTACGGGTCACTTCTTTCTGCCCCGTTAAGAACTATTAAACCAATAAGTATTCAAAAGAGACGATCGTGACGTGTTTGAATATGTTGTCCCGGGATTCTCCTAGAGAAGACGACGGGAACCATAAAATCGCGTGTATTCCGGCCACGATTGGCACCGGATTAATTTCGAGCGCTCAGTTACTATGCACAAGGCCGACTGCGTTGCCGTGGTGCGGAATTAGGCCTGAAACTTCCCATCTTTTCATATTTGACACGACTTTTCGAACGAGAAAACGGTCTGTGGCAGGGCGTCTGCCTACATGGAATAACACACAAAATTGCAAACGTGCCCCGAGCGACATTAGAACCCACAACCTATTGTTCTAGCGGTGAAAGAGGTTACATGCCTGAAAACTACGCTACAGCCAGAACATTCCATGCGCCGAAGAAGTGCGCCAGGACCCGTCAGAGTATAGTGGCTACTGGCTAGATTAGTGGTTCTATTCCCAGCAGGGACATTCACCTCTGCTCCCGAAACGTTCAACCTGCTCTGGAGCTCCTTGTTCAGTGGGTCTGGGTGCTGTGTTCCCTGGGGTAAAGTGGCTGGAACGTGAAGCCGACCACTCACTACGTCCAGTGCTGTATTTACGAGTATAACTGTATTCCACATGCCTTCATGACGTGCATAGAGACAGACAACTGTTCTCAAGAATATTAGGGCATGTTTGGGACTAGAGCTAGATGTCTAATTTTTTTATCTTCACACTGTATGCTCGGTATCACTTCATCCACTTTACTCTCGGGAAGGAACAACCATTTCGACTGTATGACAGGCAAAGGGCTAGAGATGGTCTGGACGCTGCGCCGAGGGCGGGCCCATCATCCGTCCCGTAACGACGTACTTGACCGGTATATCGAGGCCAACAGCAGAAGAATGTAACGAAAGAAACCAAAATGTGACTATATACGACCAGTTCAGTTTTGAGAATGTGGTCAGACTACATATATGCATACTAAACCACCAGGAATGAATCGCGTGCCACCAGAAATGTTTAAAAGGCAAACTATCAATCAGCATATTAAAACAAATAAAGAATTGGCCCCACATTGGCGCGGCTGCGAATAATTCGGTCACCGCAGCGAATGTTTTACTTTGTAACCTTTAATTCAAAACCTGGGACCGAAGTAAAGCCGAGCAGTTACGGAGGAGTTGTTAAGTCTGGTGTTTACACGTAACAGTCATACAGCGTCTGTAACATCAGCACGTGGGTTAAGATTCTGGGTCAGTTGCAGAAATGCATAAGCAAGGTTGAGCGGGTGAAAAGAGTGGTTTGAATACACTGACGATGTCACTTGACAGCTCAATTTGTGGTTACACAGAAACGTGCGCTGTAGCACTTGACATGCGAATGAAGAAAGGTATTTTCTCTTTCGATCCTTTCACCTTCTGCACGCACCCTGAGCAATTAATATAGTTTCTCAGTACTTGCGAGTGGACAGTCGTGAGCAAAGGAGAGCCGCGATCCAGTAGCTGTCATACCTGCGTCATATCCAGATGGGCCCAGGGGGGCGAAATAACTCTACTGAGGGGGGTTTGTCCTGAGCAGGTGTGAGGCTAGTTCGTCGGAACACACGGCCACTTTCTGCAGTGTCCTTCCCAGTTCGTGATTCGTAAATAATGGTACCATTCGACAGTACGTGCTCTCGACAGTTGAAAGCACACCAGATAAGCTAAGAATGGCCGGTACGTTAGTGCCTGGGCGTAGTGTAAGTTGTGTTCCTGTGGTCGGTAACCGTCACTCGCACGCCAAATTCACTTGCCTGTCCATTTTAATTTTTAGAAATTAACCTTACACCGCAGAACATGCACCATGTATTGAAATGCGGATCGAATGGTACAGTACTTCAGCAAACCTAGCCTCTACATAGCAGCAGAGGAAATAGTTGGTGAAGAACTACTTCTAGCAGACTTCAAGCGTTAAGGGCGTCGGAATGTGGTGAAACACCTTGTCGCGAACAGCCGTGTCACCGCGGTGCACCTTTCCCCAATGGTGAAGACAAGAAAGGTCACCGAAACCTCGGAGTGACGTGGCTGGTCAGGAATGGGTATTTCTTGACAAAGAATTTCATCTTCAGATTTCCTCCATCCTGAGTCCTTAATGTAATTTACGAACCGCTCCTGCCCGGCCTTTGTGATACGGGCTGAATAGAACAACCGACCTATAGGCGTGTTCCTGTGATAAAATAGTCCTGTTGCTCTCCTCCTTTTTCAGTCCAAACCATGTGATACCATATTATCAGCTTCTTCCCCTTCTGATCCCCCTTTTTCGCGGATTTGGTCGTTTGGAATTACTATTTGGACGGAGATTCGGCTAATTACAAGGCTGCCTACGCAGGACAAGGCAACACTGAAGAACACGGTACATACATTCATACCTGGAGCGTGAATCAAAATAACAGTCAGTTCAACAAGAGCGCGACGTTGACGAAGCTACGCTGACAGTTGTTTGGCACTTTCGCATTGTCCGAAAGGTGGGGGGGGGGGGGGGGGTTTTATTTTCTTTTTTTATTTTTTTTGTGCCCCCCTGTTCCCCGGGGCCCCCCCCGGGGGGCGTTTTTGTAAAACTGATAAATC
>Ga0123355_10016824_pt1 | contig 11534 bp, 20 predicted proteins | sample TergutEmb28metaG_3_FD_89872 | JGI IMG/M metagenome (GOLD analysis project Ga0123355, IMG submission 89872) | Embiratermes neotenicus P1 segment gut microbial communities from Petit-Saut dam, French Guiana - Emb289 P1 | ecosystem: Host-associated > Arthropoda: Insects > Digestive system > Gut ...
TATATGAACTTGGAAAATAGTCAATAGAATCTCCGCAATGACAAGTAATACGCTAAGCGTGACCAATCCATAGCGCAGATATTTTGACGATTTTGGCAGAGCTTGCTTGTACTTATTAAGAAGGTATACAGCCCAGACAACCATTACTCCAAAAATACAAAACGCATATGTGTAGGCGTCATACATGCCAGTATAAACATTTGATGCAAAAATGGCGGCAAAAGCAACCGTCCAGCCCCACGCAAGGACAATTGCGCATTGTTTAAGTGTTTTTTGCGAGAATAGCTCTTCCATATGGGGCACACTCCTTCAGATGTTAATCTAGGGCGTCTTCCCACTAACGAATACGCACCTTTGCGTCAGATATTTTGCACCTTTTGCGTGCTGTTTTCCTTGTGTGCCTCCAGCACACGGCGTCAAAAATCACACAAAATCTGCATATTCTTATAGTGGGAATACGCCCTAGACATATAAAACAACAAAAAATATTTCCATACGACATCGCTCATTAAAGAAATAAACTTGAGTACTTAAATTCTTTTAACAAATGCAAATACAAATTACTAATGCTTCCTAATCATATTGTGGACTATCTTATAAGATATAAAAATAATAGTTATAAATAAAAGACTTAAAAAAATTATACCAAAAACTCTTATTTGCGGTCTAACAACAAACTCACTAACTCCTATAGCACTGAAGGCAACTATATAAAATGTTAAGTGCACAATGTTTGATTTTAATGAACATGCAAAATTGAACATCTCGGTAATGTATTTAGTAATATCTGAACCATAAGTCTTTTGACTGTAATAATTTTTCCACGAAAAGGCAGCACCTGCCAAGCAATAAAGGAACATATGTATAAGCGACTCGTCGTATCCAAGAAGCCATGCAATTAAAGCAATGAGACTCGCACTGCTTACAAAAATAGAAATATATAGCAATATTTTTTCATAAAGCATTTTGAAACCTCTATTTCTATCTAAATATCTAACCGACAACGTAGCCATTTGGGCTACGCTGTCGGCATTTGGACTACGCTGTCGGTTGCACTGAAGAAAAATTGTTATTTAGAACAGCCCTTGTCCTGTTGCACGTTGTAATCCACTATCTATTGCAGCCAAACCACTCACAACTTGAAGAGCGCCTAAGCCAGCTGTCCCTAACGATGCCCCTCCTGTTACAGGGGCTGCGGCAATACCTTTAGCAACACTCACTACACCGTTTGAAACCATGGCTACGCCAGCTACAACTTGGACTATTCCAAATATAAGATTTGCTGGTGTGAGGCCACCCTCCACAAACAACAACTCTTCATTACTCAAAACAGTAAAAGTTGATTTTGGCACGCTAAAGCCTTTTTCCATTGCTAATGCATACATTTTAAACACTCCTTGTATTTCGTACTTTTCACATAAGTACATTTTTTATGCCAAACCACTCGCGTCACTCTACCCTGCTGCGCAGTCAAGGTATCGTTCCACATCCGGCTATAGCCAATGTAAAACTAACCTTACCTAAACCACATTCGGGCTTATGGATATATAAACATCTACCTCAAAATGTTCAGCATCTTTCATATCTGTAATTTCTCTTTTGGTCACAATAAATCCAACCGAAATCGATGTTAAACCATTTTGTGTTATGTAATCATTCAACCCTTGCAAAGTATTTTCCAACAGTTGTGGGTTGCCTTTGTGCGTTGCCACAACACAATTTTCTAACTGCAACAAAGGTTTAAATTCAAATTCTTCAGTGCTAAGCACTTCCCTATCAATTGGTATGTACATTGCAATATCCAGCTTATCGCCATCTATTGCATAGGTTGCGGAAATACCGCCGCCTATTTTTTGTGCACCAGTGCTTTCTATGTAACCAAGCATCCGCTGGCTAAGTTCGTTAAGCTCCACACCGGTTACCATTTTTCTAAAGCTAAGCAAATTTCTAACTTCCAACGTTTGGTTTGTTGTTATTGTCATGTGTAAACCACTCCCAGGAAAAGTATTACCTCCATTGTTACCAATACAAATTATTATGGCAAAAGAATACCATATCTCCATAGGGGGGGGGCAAGATGAAATTTATGTAAAATTAAATTTACCACATAGCTGCCTCAAGCAACAACAAAGCGGCTGTTTTGTTTTTTTTGAAAAAAGCTTACCGCGCCGCTCGGCAGGCTGATTCATTGGTATTCTTCCGGAACATTCTTGGCGGCTTTAACTAGCCCAAAAGCGTTGGTGCCACGGGTGTGAAGTGCCGGCTATTTCGCGGATTTGGGTTATGGGGAGTTTTAGGCCGTGCTGTTTGGATATGGTGGCTAGGCAGGCTGCTCCGCAGTCGGTTATGTCGTGCTGTTTTATGCAAAAGTATGGCATGGGGGTTCAGTCCTTTGTAAGGCTTTTTTCTTTAAGGAAGGTTATTTGCCATGTTGGCTATAATTTCACCAACTAAAATCTCGACTATTTACCAGTAATAATCCAAAGCAATAAGATTACGCCTACATTCATTGTGGAGACAGTTCACAAATCACAAATCGTGTCCTTAAAAAGCCTAGTTCTTGGTTTTAAGTTTTCTATATCTTTACCAAAAAGACAGACTCGGCGAAGTATTCAACTGAGTCCGTCTTTGGATTCTGGTCAGTTAAAGAAAATTCGTACTTTACGCAACGTTTAACCCATTTCCTACGTCAAATCCCAAGTGATTAAACATGGCAACACCAAAGCTGATGGGCCAAAACGCTACGTTTCTAGCAAGGATTACAGTGGTTGTCACTACATCACTATGGGATTGGCAAGAACGCTTGTCACGGTATTAACAACATTCGACATCACATTTGCGATACGCCTAAAAATGTCGCCGTCAACTAAAAGCATTTCTAAAAGTTTGCTCATACTTATTATTGGGTTAAGTAAAGATACCCGATTCCTGCTCCGGCAGCTACTCCTATTACAATAGCCACTATAACTACAAATTTTATCATATTAACAAATTCTTTATCTAAGCTAAATTTTTTCATCTCATTGCCTCTCCTTATTGATGGAAAAAATACATGCAAGGGATTGTTTGGTATTATTTCCCAAGTTTCGGTTTTTGCACATACCAATACGAGTCTGCACCTGAATTAATATACATACTACCTTTTGGCATTTGTTTTATTGCATTATAAGCATTGTAATAATCACCACATCCTGAAAGAATCGCTAGTGATGAAAAAACCAACAACGTATCACTTTGTATATTCCAAAAAGCTAAAGTAAACCAAAGCAACAGCGGCAAAAAGCCTAACAATATATTTGGCAAAAGCAACATGAAGATATAATATCCCTTAGATATAGGCGAAGAGCCTAACGCAATAACTGAAAGCATATCCGGCACTATATATATTTGTACGTCATCACTCTCATATAAACAAAGTGCATGTATGATTTCATGTAAAAAGATAGAGATGACCCAAAAAACGAAACCCCGTGTTGAAGCGTCAGATACAAGTGCTATATTCTGAACCCCATGAATTATAAAGGAAAATATTACAACTGAAGCCACTAAAATCGCTGCTGGGATCATCCATAAATAAATATTGCATATCAGCTTGTACTCTTGTTTTGGAAGAAAAATCATTGTTGCGCCTTCTGGCACGTAATTTTTAGGTAGCTGATGTGCATCCTTAAGAATACCTCTAAATACTAATTTCATACTAGCTCCCGATAAATAATAGTAAAATTTTATTCATTAACCCAAAACACCCACTCTTTTAATACAGTAACAATTAATCGCCCCACCAACTATACGCTACTATCTTGGCAGGGCGATTAACGTGCACTTATCTGCCTGTTATGCGATTGATGGTGTCACCTATCGCTCTTCCGATTTGGATGCCTACCCAAACCAAACCTGCGGCCATAACAACGGCTGCTGCTCCTATAATAAGTTTACTACCGCCATTTACTTCAAATTGCTCTTGACTACTTAAATCGATAAAGTTTGTCATGTTAGCACCTCTCTTTGATTTAATATACAGTGAAATAGTTCGCAAAACTATCTCACTGTCTGCGCAACTCCAATAATGATACCAACATCAAGTAAAGCAGCGGCAGCCCATGCGCCGGCAGAAACTGTTATTTTTTTCTTGGCCACTACTGCCACAGTTCCTAAAATTAAGGTAGCAATCAAACCGCCATCTGTGCTTTGCATTTCATTGATAGTTAATTCTGAGAAATTTTTAGTATTCATAGTTATTTTTCCTTTCGTTATTTTTTATGCCAAACCATCCGCGTCACTCTACCCAGCTGCAGTCAAGGTATCGCTCCACATCCGGCTATAGCCAATGTAAATTAACCTTGCTTAAACCACATTTGGGCTTACGGATATATAAACATCTACTTCAAAATGTTCAGCATCTTTTATATCCGTTATTTCTCTTTTGGTCACAATAAATCCAACCGAAATCGGACTTAAACCACTCTCCACGGTGTAACCGTTCAACGTGTGTAGTGTATTTTCCAATAACTGCGGATTGCCTTTGTGCGTTGCCATAACACAATTTTCCAACCGCAACAAAGGCTTAAATTCAAATTCTTCGGTACTGGGCACTTCTTTGTCAATCGGTATGTACATTGCAATATCCAGCTTATCGCCTTCTATTGCGTAAGTTGCGGAAATACCGCCGCCTATTTTTTGTGCACCAGTGCTTTCTATGTAACCAAGCATCCGCTGGCTAAGTTCGTTAAGCTCTACAGCGGTTACCATTTTTCTAAAGCTAAGCAAATTTCTAACTTCCAACGTTTGGTTTGTTGTTATTGTCATGTGTAAACCACTCCCCAGGAAAAGTATTACCTCCATTGTTACCAATACAAATTATTATGGCAAAAGAATACCATATCTCCATAGGGGGGGGGGCAAGATGAAATTTATGTAAAATTAAATTTACCAATTGGTATTCTTCCGGAACATTCTTCGGCGGCTTTAACTAGCCCAAAAGCGTTGGTGCCACGGGTGTGAAGTGCCGGCTATTTCGCGGATGGCGGTTATGGGCAGTTTTAGGCCGTGCTGTTTGGATATTGTGGCTAGGCAGGCTGCGCCGCAGTCGGTTATGTCGTGCTGTTTGATGCAAAAGTAGGGCATGGGGGTTCAGTCCTTTGTAATGCTTTTTTCTTTAAGAAAGGTTGTTGGCCATGTTGGCTATAACTTCTCCAACAAGTAGCCCTAGTCGGTACATTGCGGACATTAGTAATATAACTAAAAGAATTCCTCCGCCAATTAGATATTGAATTGGTTGAGACTTTAGTTTGGCAATAATAGCTGGCATACTTCACGTTGCTCCTTAAAAACAAAATGCATCATATTTTAAAAGCATTACTGAGATATATATGGTAGTGAATGCTTTAGCAATTCACTACCACCCCTTCGCTACATGGCGGATTATTCTACGGAATGTAAAAGTAATAGGAATGAGTAAACAGCTAAGAATGATTATGCCCCAGATTCTTATGTTTGGCATTATAACTAACTCACTAATAGCTATAGCTGCAAAGGCAATTATATTAAATGTTAAATGAATAATGCTCGACTTCAAAGGGCGTGAATGATTGAATATTGCAGTAACATATTTAGTAGTATTTGAACCGTAAGTCTTTTGCACGTAATAATTTTCTCCTAAAAAAGCAGCACCTGCCAAGCAATAAAGGAACATGTGTATAAGCGACTCGTCGCATGTAAACACCCATGCGATTAAGCCGATAAGAGCTGCACAACTTGCAAAGATAGTAATAATAAGCAGTATTTTTGTATAAAGCATTTATTAATCCTCTTAAACTCTCGTTACAATATGTGGCAAGTAGCTACGAATCTTTATTTCGATAATTTTTTGCGCACAAACCACCAGCAAAATCGCAATATTATTGCGCTAGCAACTACTACTAACATCCAAAAAACTATATCAGAATATATTCTGACAGCTGATGAATCGCGCAGGAAAAAAATCAATGGTAGATTGATAATTAATGCAGCAAAAACAATCTGCGCTACCAGAATAAGTGGCTTAGTGAAAATTTCATTTAGTTTATTGACAACAACATTCTCCATATCTAACACCTTTCACGAAAAGGTTACAAAGGCGACAAGCTCTATCTGTCACCTTTGCAACCTTAGTACCATACGAAAATATAATTATGGATAACAAAAAGTAATATAAATATTTATTACCTTAGTGCTGTCAGAATTCCTGTGATAGCACCAGCAACAGCTCCAACTGTTGCACCAACTACTGTACCGACTACTGCACCTTTTGGACCGAAATTTTTACCAATTTGTGAACCAGCAGCAGCACCTGCGACAAAACCAGTTACAAGCCCACCTGCGGCAGCAATAAACACTCGATTTTCTTCATCTGTTCTGCTCCCACCATTGCAAACAAACAACTCATTTGCGCTAAGAGTAACAAATTTATCACTATATACTGTATTCATAATATCCTCCTCTTCTACCATGCTGCGGCTATACCTGTAAGTGCACCACCAATACCACCTACTACACCGCCTATTATCGTTCCTACTAATTTACCTTTTGGGCCTGCTGCGCTACCAAGGTTAGCACCTGTTTTTCCTCCAGCTACAGCACCACCTAATGCACCGGTTATGCCTCCTGCAATTGCACCGAGTACACGTTCTACAGTTCCGCCCTCAACAAGCAAAATTTCATCTTGGGTTAATTGGGTAAACCCTTTTACATTTAATTCAGCTGTCATTATAGATTCTCCTATCCTTCGTACTTCTGCATATAAGTACAATATTTTTATGCCAACCATCCGCATTCTACCACCCTGTCGCGATCAAAGTGGCATTCCGCTTCCGGCTATAGCCAATATAAAACTAACCTTTCCTAAACTACATTCGGGTCTATTGATATATATACATTCACTTCAAAATTTTCAGCATCATAAATATCGATTATTTCCCTTTTGGGTACAATAAATCCGGCGGAAATTGGGTTTAAACCATTTTGCACTATGTAATCGTTTAACCCTTGCAAAGTATTTTCCAACATATTCGGGTTGCCTTTGTGTGTTGCCATAATACAATTTTCCAACCGCAACAAAGGTTTAAACTCAAACTCTTCTGTGCTGGGCACTTCTTTGTCAATTGGTATGTACATTGCAATATCCAGCTTATCGCCTTCTATTGCATAGGTTGCGGAGATGCCACCGCCTATTTTTTGTGCGCCTGCACTCTCTATATAGTTAAGCAAGCGCTGGCTAGTATCGTTTAGCTCCATAGCGGTTAGCGTTTTTCTAAAGCTAAGCAAATTTCTAACTTCCAAAGTTTGGTTTGTTGCTATTGTCATGCAAAACCCACTCCTAAAACCTATGTGATAGTATACTCGGTTATCAATACGAAATAAATTAATTCAACTAAAAATTGCTATAATGCATCTAGCAGATAGTGTCGACAGACAGAGTTTACCACCGTGTAGTCATATTGTAAATACACAAATTAACTTTATTTAAATGCAATAAAGGTTCATATAACACATATATATTTATCCTCCTTATGTGACTACAATACTAAAGGGTGATTCATATGGATGTATTTAAACCAACCAAAACCGAAAAATCTGTAACAAGCATAAGGCTTGATAAAGACATGCTGGACACCATAGACAGCATGGCAAACGAGGCAGACATAAGCCGTAACGAAGTGATAATACAATGCATAGACTTTGCATTGAAAAATTCAATATCAAAAAAGGCCGGTAGCTGACACCGGCTTTTTTTTCACTCTAACTTGGCAAAAAACTGCCCCATGTGGCAACTATACTCGGGCAGTCAAATACTAGATAGTTGACGGCCTTAATAACTTTTGCGTATAATAGAATCATCGAAAGGAGATTATAGCAGTGTACAAAGTATATTTTTATAAAGACAAAAACGACAACTCTTCGATAATTGACTATATACGCGAGTTGGCAAAATCTAGTGACAAAGGTAGCCGGATAAAGCTTAAAAAAATCCAAGAGTATATAAACTATTTGAAAGTAGAAGGCAAAAGAGCTGGCGAACCATATATAAAACATCTTTTCGACGAAATATGGGAGCTTAGACCCATTAAGGATAGAATTTTATTTGCGGCATGGGACGGAGAAAGTTTTATTATACTTCACCATTTTGTAAAGAAAACGCAAAAGACACCATCGAGAGAAATTGAACAGGCAAAACGTAACTTAGCAGATATTAAAGAAAGGGGATTAGATAATGAGCAATAACACAGAATACACCCGAGCAATAACACAGGCTAAAGCAAATTTGGCAGATATACGGGAACGCGGAAGCAACGCAATAGCGGGCGATTGGGACGAATTACAAAGAGAACTCTTCACACCTGAAGAAATAGCGGCCAGCGATTTAAGGGTTGCGATGATGATAGAAATTGCCAACGCAAGGCGAGAGCGCGGCATTACACAAAAAAAGCTAGAAGAGCTTAGCGGTGTAAAACAACCCATTATCGCCCGCATGGAGAAAGGCAGTACCAAGCCTCAGCTTGATACCATATTAAAAGTGTTAGCACCTTTGGGTAAAACCTTATACATTGGGGATTTGCCTACAGGTTAATTGACCCATTAAGGTAGGTGTAGCCATGCGTAGCGTTTTGTCTGTTACAACATTACCACAATATCAGCTTCTTCTTACATTCGATAATAACGAGCAAAAACTGTACGACATGTCCGCAGATTTGTATGGTATTTTCGATTGTTTAAAAGCCCCGGAAAATTTCAACGCCATTAAAATTGTTTCTGGGGCTCCGACCTGGGTTACATCCAGTGAATACGAATTGGAATTGTGCCCAGACACGCTGTATATGCAAAGTGAGCCATGCGAGATATAATACAAGAAAAATGTACTATTTTTTTCTTCCAAGCGGCCAAGCCGCTTTTTTTAGTACAATATAAATATATTTACAATAAACACTGCCCCTACAATCAAAACACCTACAACACGAAACCATTTATTTCGCGTGAGCGGCGGCTCAGGTTCATTACTTGCAGAATTCGAGCCAAATTTGCGAAACACATCAGGAAAACATAGCATACTAAGCCCTAGCGGGAGAAACAAAACACTAAGCAATATGTTATGCGTGAACCCTGTAAATGTTGGATTTTCCCAATATTTTTCTATCATCCAGTCTATCAAATTTCTTTCTTCGATATGCTGTGGGTTTCCGACATACAATGCTTCTGCGGGAATAACCGGATACATTGCAGCCGAGACAGAAGCCCCTGACAAAGTAGTGCCGTATGCAAATACATATTGCATTTCCACTGTGTTTTGCGCGCCAAAAGTAGAAACCCGAGTAATTATTATATCTGCATAAGTAAAAGTATATGTCCGTTGGTTAGCAGTGCCGTGCCGCAATACCATACTTGCGCCGCCGCCTTCATACCGCCAAATGGGTGGCCATACAGATAATGTTGCTTGTTCTCCACTGGATGATTGCGCAGTTACACTATCGTGCGTAACTGTGCTCAATCGCATGCGTTCATTTGTAGTTTCGTATGTTCGGTGCGAGAAAAAAGCCATAACATTCATAGCTACTATTAAAGACAGAGAGACGATAGAGGCGGTAATAAAGGTTTTCATTGAGATACTCATAAAAATTATACCCCTTTTATATGCTAACTAAAATATAACTATATCACTATAGTCCTTTAAAAAAACATTTTTGTCAATGGTGCCAACTTCACTGTTATTTACTGTTTTAATCTTCAAGCCGCCCTCATGCTCGCCTAACAATAAACAATACGTATAAACACTCGTTTCTACTTTATTAATAAATGCAATTGCAGGATACAAAACATCCGAATAACTTTTTGCATCTTCAATTTTGTATATACTTATTTCGCTATCCATTTGCTCAATGTAATTCTCAATCTCTAAAATTGGTGTGCCAAATTGGTCTTGAGCGAGGCTATTTACTAGGTCTTCAAATTTCACTGTTATATTTCTGTGTTTTAACAACCAAAACAACGCCCATGCGCCATAATTCGCTTCAGTAAAATTACGTGTTGACGCAATAAACTGTTGAATTTGTGGAAAGTCAACAGCGCTGTTGTGTTCTAATTCGCAAACAAACCCGATGGCAAGTGATATTAAACTTCTCTTAAAGTCGCATATGTTCTCATCCACCTTGTTTATTGCACCTGTAGCATAATACGATTCTGCCGTGCATGGGCCGGAACATACATAGGCAGCCCAACACTTCGCGCATTCATCGGTTACGTCATCAACAAATTTATTAATGCATTGTACTCTTTCTATATTAATTCCTTCGGAAACGTTACCAATTTTAAATTCTTCGCACCCATTCATAACTGGGCAGGCGTAAATACCACCATCGCTATCAACAGAAATTCTGTTGTAGCCGGCATCACATCTAAATGGCTGCAAAAGCCCCTTCGCAATAATTTTATTTACATAGTTCCCAAAGGTATCAGAACCTTTTAGAATCTTATACAAATACTCATAATCACCATCAGAAAGATGCTTGATTATATTTTGGCATAACATTTCGTAGTGCCCTAGCAGATTTGCTACATCAATCTTATAAAACGAATGAGCCCCGTCCGTATAATCTCTAACAGGCATCATACTGATGGCATCACAATTACTAAAACTGTATATGAAATCATATATCTCATCAACAGCTTCATTCTCATTAGTAATTGTTATGGCATAACCAATACTAATGCTAGATAATGCGTTCGTACCTTTAATAATATCGTCATATGCGTCTACTCCATTGGCATACAGCCTATTGACATTCTGTTTTTTGTCGCCATCTAAACTTATTCCCAACAAAAATTTATAGGCAGTTGCTAGATAAGCTGCTTTTTCACTGTCAATCAATGTGCCGTTAGTGCAAAACATTATCGTAATTTCTTTACCTGTTTCATTTCTTTTTATTGATGCATAGTCTGCTATTTGCTTTATCAAATCAAAATTTAACAAAGGTTCGCCGGAACCGGATAAGTCAATAACATATTGCTTTGCATTTACGCCGTAAGCATCTACCAAAAAATCAATAGCTTTTTGTGCGGTTTCTAGTGAAAGCTCAGAACCAGGCAAATAATCAACATCTTTAAAGCAATATTTACATGAAAGGTTGCATTTTCTTGATGGGTGCAAGTTTAAAAAGTATCTTTCGCTGGATATTTCATACACAGGTTTTGTATTTGTTTCATTGGCTTCTCTTTTGGTTAGTATGCCTTTGAATTTTTGATAGTTAGTTGGTGATGTTTTGGTGATTAGTTTTTTTAGTTTGGAACTTGTGACACGTAAGACTCTCTTGCTTTGCGTAAACGCTCCGGCTTTGTCGATGAAGAAGTTATTTATTTCTTTTATATAAATAAGCTCCCTGTTAATGAACAGCACCCCAAAAGTTGGACAGTATGATAAAATACTGACTAGCAAAGGGGTGCATTTTCATGCCGAAAGGAAAAAGCCACATGATATACAGTGGAGAATTTAAAGAGCAAGTGGTAAA
>Ga0123355_10016825_pt1 | contig 11533 bp, 14 predicted proteins | sample TergutEmb28metaG_3_FD_89872 | JGI IMG/M metagenome (GOLD analysis project Ga0123355, IMG submission 89872) | Embiratermes neotenicus P1 segment gut microbial communities from Petit-Saut dam, French Guiana - Emb289 P1 | ecosystem: Host-associated > Arthropoda: Insects > Digestive system > Gut ...
TGTCTGTCTGTCTGTGTGTGTGCGTGTGTGTGTGTGTTGTGTGTTGTGTGTTTGTTGTGTGTTGTGTGTTGTGTGTTGAGTGGTGTGTGATGTGTGGTGTGTGATGTGTGGTGTGTGTGTGTGGTGTGTGTGACGTGTGTGTGTGTGTTTGTGTGTGTGTGTTTGTGTGTGTGTGTGGGTGGGTGGGTGGGTAGGTGGGTGGGTGTGTGTGTGTGTTTGTTTGTTTGTGTGTGTGTGTTTGTTTTTGTGTGTGTGTGCGTGTGTGTGTTGTGCGCATGCAGGTGGGTGTACAAGTGTTTGGGTGCATGCGTGTGTGTTTACTGAGACATTTCCCACTAAAAGTTGTGTAATGTTTCTTGTTTCCCCTATAAGAACATTAAATCTCATATATCACACACACTAACTATACATTGTTCAAACCATAAAGCTCTATCTTAGAATAAGTTCGCAGTACAGCAAATTAATTATGTGAGGAAATGCTTTGGACAAGTAACAAGCACAAAAACAACGACATATTCAAGTATCCATCACAGGGTAGTTTTAACAGCAGATAAGAACATTACATGGCTCTTAGAGCAGAGGGTGAAATCATGTTCAGGGCCCAGCTGGCTCAGGATATGGACCAGTAGTAGCCTTTTGAACACTGTAGTAAAAGAGATATGAAGTTCACACAATGCTGGCTATGAAGGCCATTGTTATCAGTTATGTGACAGTGTGTAAGTCTGACAGACAGCAATCATTACTAGAAAAATGCCGTTTACTAGTGGCATCATTCTAAGGTTTCACATTAGACAGCAGTCTTCACTGCAGTAAATGCATGGCATTTTACAAAATGCCGATGATATATTGAGCAGACAGGCCATCTAATACCATAAATAGCAACATAGAATACACTGGTCACCCACTGTACGTAGATCTGTGTCAGTCCCTTTTCCTCACAGTAGTATAAAACTAGGCGATCCAGCAAATTACAAGTTGCTTCTGATATGTAGATATGAAATGCCTCAACTGATGACTCCATATGACTTGCAGTGTTGACTGTCACCATACAAGCAGTAGCAGATCATTTCCAGTCCCAGCACGCCAGAAACACAATGGCCTGTAATAGACAATTGCATAAGAGAACTAATAATGTGATTACTAAGACATGAAATTTCTAGCTATTTAAAGGCTCTGCAGTGATTAAGAAATCAGACTGACAGTCATAAGTTCTTTGGTTATTGTACAATGAAGATGTGAATTACAGAAACAGTTTAAATAAAAAATTCCAACTAGTAAATGAAAACATACAGGTTGTTAAGACTCAACGAACAGTTGCATTACAGATTTCCAGGTGGAGGATTGACTTCCAGTGTGTTTGGCATGTGAGTGAGCGTGTGCGTGTGTGTGTGTGCGTCCATGCGCGCGCGTGTGTGTTTGTGTTTGTGTTAATGTTTGTGTGTGTAGTAGAGTTTTACACTCTAGTAAATGAGATTCGGAGTTCATACAGTGCTCGCTATGAAGGTCACTTTGATCAGTTATGTGACTGGGTAGTCTGACAGAGCAATCAATACTTGAAAAATGCTGGTTACTGGTGGCATCATTGTAAGGTGTCACATTAGACAGCAGTCTTCCCTGTATTAAATGCATGGGGTTTTACAAAATGCTGAGGATGAATTGAGCAGTCAGGACATCTAATACTATATATAGCAACATAGATTTCACCTGACAACAACAGTACCTTGATCTGTGTCAGTCCCATTTCCTCACAGTAGTATACACCTAGGCGATCCAAGAAATTACAAGTTTCTTCTGATATGTGAATATAAAATGCCTCAACTGATGACTCCGTACGACTTGCAGTGTTGACTCTGTCACCAAACCAGCAGTAGCAGTTCATTTTCCGTCCCACCACGCCAGCAACACAATGGCCTGTATTAGACAATTACATAAAAGAACTAATAATGTGACTAGTAAGAAATGAAATTTCCAGCTATTTAAAGGCTTTGCAGCGATTAAGAAATCAGACTGACAGTCATTAGTTGTTTGGTTATTGTACAATCAAGGTGTCATTTACAGAAACAGATTAAAGAAAAAATTCCAACTAGTAAACAAAAACATACAGGTTGCTAAGACTCAATGAAAATTTGCATTACAGGTTTGCAGGAGGAGGATTGATTTCCAGTGTGTGTGTGTGTGTTTGTGTGTGTTCGAGTGTGTGTGCGTGTGTGTTTGTGGGTGTGTGTGTGTGTGTGTGTAATTTGTGGAAGATCAGACTGACAAGCAGGCAAACAAATATAACCTCTGTATTAAATGGTCTCCTCTGTGTGTGTGTGTATGTATGTGCGTGCATGCATGTGTATATGTGTGTGTGTGTGGTAAGGAGGAATGTGTACTTTTTTTTGTGGCTTTTTGCAGAAACTTTTGTGTAGGTTTATTTTGTTGACTGGAATGAACTAATTTGTGTGTAGGTTGCAGCCCTATTTCCAGACTCAAGTTCTGGAACAAAGGTATGATGTCAATATGGAGTGAAGCTTTGTCTACATGCAATGAAGGTGTGACTTGTGTTGTGGTATACTTCTGCTGTGGGGGGTGCAGGTTGGGTGGTCATGAGCGGACAGCTTTATGTTCTGACGTCACACACACACACACACACACACACACCCACACACACACCATCCCACACACACACCAACCCAAACACACCCAGAAACACACACACACCCACACACCCACGCATGCACACACACACACAAATGCATGCACGCACACACACACACAGGTGCTGCTTTGTAATAACAGAATACTGCCCACTTGTCATACATTCCAAGCACAGTAGACAACACTGATGCTCTGAAATTTTCAGTTTCACCTGTTCACTTTAGTGAGATGTGTAAAAACCTAAAATATTTTTGAAAGCAATTTGCAAAACACAATGTCCCCTTCATTATAATTTTAGTAACTAAATAATAATTCACATTTGTGCTCTGGTGAACGTGGTAATGAACCGAGAGTTTCTGTAAAATGTGGGAAATTTTTTGACTAGCTGAGAATCTGTTAACTTTTCATGGACGAATGTGCTCCACTGAGTTATTAGAAGAGTGAATGGATGAGTCTGTCAGTCAGGGTAAAAACGGCTGGCCTTGGAATTCACCATTCAGCAGGTTTGCTGGGAGCTACAGTGTTGAATACTTCACAGTAAGTGGCAAACAGATTGTTTAAACAATCCTAACACAGTTCATTTTATTAGCTATTTAAGTATGACCTGTCACTTGAAGTGACAGGCCATACTTCAATAGCTAATAAAATGAACTAATCATCTACACTGGAAAAACATAACTAGAGCGATGCATCGGCCAACCCACTAACTAAATACGAATATTCTTTTTCGACGTGGCACTGTCCTGAACAATTCCCATTCCCACGTTCTGCGCACCGCAGATGTGGAAGCAATATGTTGCTACTGCTCATACAATGGAATCAGAAGCCTAACCTAACCTCACCTGAAATGTACGCAGCAAGGCCATGTGGTCACTGTATGTTCCGGCATAATATTTTTTTCTACTCAAGCAGGCAGCCCGTTTTGGTGATGGCTGGGCTGGCAAGACAAAAGGATCCCTGCAACATAATGAACAGTTTTGGCTTCATCTGAAACGCATTTCTGTTAGCTACATAACATTAAATGTAGACTATGTATATTTCAGGTGCTTGAAGCTCTATGCTGTTGTGGGTAAAAGTAATTTAATAACCAGGTATCTTGTATATGTCTGCAACGGTAACACCGAGATAAATTTAGATCTCAATATATTGATATGAAACTTCTGTGAATACTGGTAATTAGTTACCATTTTGACACATCTTAACAACAACCAAGAGCTATCACAACAAAATAGTTCTATCTATGTACAGCAAGACATATATTTATGTATATGGAAGGCAGAGCACTGCAGCCAGCGGAAAAGACATCAGAACATGAAGCTGACCGCTCACCACCCCCCAACCTCCACCCCCTCACAGCAGAACTATACCACAACACAAGTCACGCCTTCATGGCATGTAGACAAAGCTTCACTCCATATTGACACCATACTTTTGTTCCAGAACTTGAGTCTGGAAATAGGGCTGCAACCTACACACAAGTTAGTTCATTCCAGTCAGCAAAATACAACCTACACAAAAGTTTCTCCAAAATACCACAAACAAAACACACATTCCTCTTTTCTGTGTACCTGACTATACATATACATACGCGCACACGCACGCGCACACACGACATGCACGCATGCGCGCATGCGCACACACAAACACACACAAATAAACACGCACGCACACACACACACACATACCCACCCACCCACCCATCTTACATGGCCAATCAGTCCACAGAACCATGCAATGACCATAATATTCCATGAATTCAGGGGGCAGGTATCACAAATTTGAATGATACAGCAATTTCTTCTGAAACCAAGGAAAGTATATGACAAATAAAACCAATTGTTAAGACCCTCTCGAAGGAAGCAATTTGATTCGTTATGATTTGGCACTAGAATATTCTTTTTGTGATAGCTGATTCATGGAGTATGGAAAATTAGCCAAGGCTCAGGCTACCAAAGTATACATACTATATAAGGTATATGTATGGCCAGTAACATTAGAAGCTGTGAAAATGGTAATCAACACTTCAGCCAAGTGAGCAAACACAATGTTCAGCAGCACATTTCACCACCTGAACACAAGGAACATGTGTTAAAACAAAACAGTGCTGGTCCACTACACATACACTGTATTACCAATTTTATTACCATTTACACATGTAATTGTATGTCTGATGCTTTCCTCTGCAAAGCGTCTACATTTTATTGATGTGTTTAATTTATAAAATATATGGTTTTATTATGTGTTTCATTATTGTTGTACAAGCTTATCCACATGGCTAACAACTAATTCTGTACCCAGAAGGTTGTTTTATGTAGCAGGATAGATGGAACTGTAGATGAACAATGAATAATAAACAGTTCACAGTTTTGATTGAAAAATTTTTCAATTTGTATTCACTAACCTGTAGGCCAAGCAGCAGACAATTGTCAGCACTGGGTCAAGGCATTTAAGCAATACAGAATATAGAAGCATCTTGCCAAGATGTGGTTCTACTGGCAGATCCAACAGATGGTGACCAAGTTCCACTAAACCTTCCCACGAATTCAATGCATTAGTGGTCTAACACAAGGTAACATAACATGTAAGATAAACATACATGAGAAATTCAGTAAGCTATGGTAACAAAATGTATGAACGTGGTATAGTTTTCAAGGTCCTCTACAGTAACCACTGTTTCCCTTTAACACTTTAAATGCCAAGTTAAATCCCAGCTGGCATTTGCTGGCATTATTAGGAGCACACCATATTCTCCACGTTAGCAGGATAAGGGTTAAAGATAACACAATATGATAATTTGAAACTGGTTACAATATTCATACAGTACACAGTAAGAACTGCAAGTACATGTAAAATCTGAATACAGCAAGCCCTCTGTGCCCAATCGTACTGTACAGTCTAAAAAGTAACTGCTGGGACTTTTAGCTCTGAAGGAAAATCGTTACCCCCACAACATGTATCTGCCTGTCAAATCAGTGTCTCCCATTTCAAATATCAACAGCAACATCACAGACCGAGTGTACGTATGTATGGTTAATTATGCTACAAAGACTGAAATACAACTGTACCACTGGTGCCCCAGCCTGGTGCCTTCAAGGTGACACAGATATTAAATGGTTAAAAGATATAGATTGCAAGGTACTGATCAAATTCCAACAGAAATTGTTGAAGCAGCAGGCAGAACAGTGGATTGTAAAATTTATTAATTCTATTTGGAATAAAGAGTCACTGATACAGCAGTGGAAGGAGTCAATCATTGTACCTATTTATAAGAAGGGTTAAAACACTGACTGTAGTAATTATTGAGGTACATCACAGTTATCAACAACATACAAAATTGTCTCCAAACATTTTTCTTTCACAGTTATTCCATAAGCAGATGCAGTTACTGGGTACCATCATTATAGATTTTGACATAACAGAGCCACTAATGATCATATATTCTGAAACCTGTCAAATAACTGAGATAAAATGGGAACACAAACAGACAGTATGTCAGTCATATACAGACTAGAAGAAAGCTTTTTATTCAGTTAGGAGAAGGGTTTGGATAATATTTTCTCTGGATCTGATGCACCCATCAAATCACTTGGTTAATCAAATGTCTAATGCAGACAGGAAGACACTTGTCTGATATGTTTCCTATTCATGATGGTCTCATACTAGACAGACAGTATATGTATAATGTAACACTGTGGTGTGTTCATGCAGCCACTTCTGCCATGGAAAAGCGTTATGTACGAGTATACATCAGTATTCTTGCCTTAGTAATCCGGCATACAAATTGCATCTTTTGTGCATCATATTATGTCATCTGTGGCCTGTCTAGGAAAATGGTATGTAGTCAAACACAACTGTGTCACAATAGGTGTATTTAGTGACTATAATTGGCAACTATATGTTTCGGCCTGTACTGGGCATCTTCGGGTTGTCTTAGGAGAACTTACCTTAAGATCTTACTATAAGCATAGCGCGCGCATGTGGTGTAGAGATCTCTACATATGGGCCTTATTTGCAACAAGTAAAGCTACTTTGTGGAGGTGTGCTTGGCAGGTATGATGGTTTTGTCGTCGTGTGGAGGCTGTTCTCTGTCCTTCTCCTATATTAGGCTGTGTTGGGGGGGCTCGAGTGGCCTTGGGTGCGTGGTCCCTTGCCTATGGGGACAGAGGTGTGTGTGTGAGTAGGGTGGTGGGTTGCTCTAGTCTAGTCTAGTGGCCTGTCTGGCTCTACCCAATTTTTCCACATTATTTTGTAAAGAGCATGATTTTCAGAAATATAATTACTGAACTTATAATGTTTCTTTTGATTTTCCCTACAACATTTGTTTGAAACATTTCTCATTCCAAAAAGGCTTCAGTGAGATACTGTCATAAATGTACATTATGTCTCCACATAATGTGCTGATCATTCTTGTCACATTTTAATCTAACTTGAATATTCTTGAAGAAATTTTTTAAAAATCCATGAATATAAAATTTCACAACAATCTGTCCAGTGGGACCCGAGTTGTTCCTTGCAGACAGACAGACATTACAAGCTAATAGTCACTTTTCACAAATTCAAACACACACCTAAAAATATCATGTTTTTGCTCTTGGTTTAAGCTTGACTTTAGCATACACCACTGAGAAGGTCTAAGCAGACCAGAGGAATTGAAATTTAATGGGACATAACTTCTTGTCTGTACTGATGACAACCAACTGGTCAACAATATACATACTACAAGAAAATCACAGCTGCTTTATTACTCAAGTGTAAGGAGGTCCATACAGACGCAAATAAAAAGAGAACTGAGAAAATTCCCATACATCACTACCACAATGCAGAACAAAATCTCAACATTCAGACAGGTAATATTTCCTTTGAAAATGTGGCAAATTTAAAATATTTGGGAGCAAATGCATGCATCAAAATATTAACAGCAGATTAAACACGGAGCATACCTGCTACCATTTGATTCCAAATCCTTCGTCTTGCTGTTTGCTACACAAAAATCAAAAGAATAAAACACCGAGGACTAATTTTGCCTCTTGTTTTATACAGATGTGAAAGATGGTCTCTCACTTTAAGAGATCATATATTGAGGGTGTTCAAGAATAGCATGCTAAGGGGGATGTTTGGACCTAAGAGGGTGGAAGTAACATGACACTGGACAAAATGGCATCAGGTAACCAAATCAAGGAGAATGTAATGTGTGGGGCATGTATGGGGGAAAAATGCATAAAGGATTTTCATAGGGCACCTGAATGAATGAGATGAAACAGATGGAAGGGTAATATTAAAATGATCTTACAGAAATAGGATGGGACAGCATGGACCAAACTGATCTGGTTCAGGACAGGGACAATTGTGTGCTCTGGTGAATGTGGTAATAAACCTGCAGGTTCTGTAGAATGTGGGAAATTTGTTGACTAGCTGAGGAACTGTTAGCTTTTCATGGGTGAATGTGCTCTACTGAGTGACTTGAAGAGTGAATGGATGAGTCATTCAGTGAGTGTAAAAATGGTTGGGCTTGGAATTCACCATTCAGCAGGTTTGCTGGGAGCCAAAATGTTGAATACTTCAAAGTAAGTGACAAACAGGTTGTTTAAACAATCCTAACACATGTCAATAACTTCTTTCAAGTGCCTTAAAGATGAAGGATGTGGGGTGTTTCTTTTATGAAGCATGTGTCCAACATAAAAGTCCAGCGAATGTGCAGCAGTAGGATGACTACAAATAGGGCTCCAGCAGTATGATTGCCTGTTTGCCACTTGTAAGTTAACAAAGCCCAGTGAGAAGCATGAACCTTGATTCTGAACACAGAATTAAGATAAAATGGAAAGCCTACACTGTATGTGGAATTCATGTGGAAACTGTGAAGAATGCTAAGATGACAGCCAATCCTCAATCACTTCTCATGTTACATGCATTGCTAAGACAGTTTTCTGCCTCCATCACAACCTCATCAGCAAATGCAAACAATGTAACAGCACCACACTGGACCCATTTTAGTTACTGACATTGAGTATGAACATAACATGAGGAGAGTATGACAGTGCAATACAAGACCAACTTGCCTCACTTTTGAACTGCTTAAGTAAATTACTATTACCAATCTAAAAATGTATTTTATTTTCCTAATGGCAGGTACATCGACCGTTTATCATTGACCTATGCAACCAATGAAAGTAAAACGTTAAAATTACAGTACAGATACTAAAAACAGTCAAAGTAAATATGAAAGTCCTAATGATAAGAAGTAGTCACAAAAATAGTAATAGTAAAAAGACAAAGTCAATTTTCCATAATTTTTGTCCTGGCCTCCCAGTATTGCTCACACTCTGTCCTATTAAGCAATGCGGTACATTGTCCTGGGTGGTTTCTGTCCATGTGTTCGCGGAGGCTGCATAGCATGCGGTAGGGGTCAGGGTGGATTCCAACACAGTGAAGATGTGTACCCAAGCAATCACACCAAACGCAGAGTCAAAATTCTGCAACTGCCTTTCTTCTAGGCCAGTCTGGTATTTTGGCTATTTCTTGTTTCCATGGTTTATCTAAAAATGTCTAATGACTGACAATGCACTCATCTACCAGACTAGAACACTACATTATGCATCCTCACCACACTGAGAACCACGAATCTTATGTAAGTTAAAGTAAAAGAAACTGAACTAAACAAACACTAAGAAACTGTTCAGAAAAAACAGATCAAAATCCAAACACACGTAACATCCTACTGATAAAAATGGTGAAACACCTGACAAATTGAATAATGATGGCAACAGTGTATGAGAGTAATTACAAATAACTGGGACAGAGATTTTGGGGCCAAGCCCACTAATAATATCAAAGAAACAACCAACTAAGATATTTGGTAACATCCTCTGATACTGCATACCAGAGGAGCAACTGCCATGTTGATTCAGCAGTGAGTAAGGTTATCTACAAAGCAAGCACATTCTCCACTGTCCCACTGTGAAATGGATGTGCTTAAGAAGCAAAGCTTGTGCATTAAATTCTTTGGGAGCTTTGCAAACTGCCACAGAAACATTACAAAATGTTACAACATGCATCTGAAGAAACAGCAATAAGTCAGCCTACAACATACAATTAGTATCCTTTTTTTAAATATGGCCGCACTTCTGGTGTAAAGTCAAGACAATGATGATTGTCCTGACATGACAAAATCTGGTGTATCACAAGTTTCTTCCCCGAGGCCAGAATGGGAATCAGACTGTTTACAAAACAGTTTTCCAATGCCTTTCAGATGCATTACATCATAAATAGCCCCACACATGGTTTCTGATACCTGGCTTCTGCACCTTGACAATACACCATGCACCCAGCAGCCCTGAGTGGTCACGAACAGCATCCCAGTGTTTCTCATCTGCCTTACCCACTAGATTTGGCATCCTGCAACTTCCTTCTGTTCCCCGGGCTGAAGATAACCCTGAAGTGGAGAAGATTTCAAGACACAAAATTGAATATGACACAGCAACTGCAAGCCATTCCAAGACGGGCCCAACATAGATTTATTACAAAATGGAAATATGACTGTAATCGCTGGATAAAACCTGAACGATCCTATTCTGGAGATACTTGAGTAACCTGAAAGTTCTTTAAGTTCCTCACCACAGGTGCACTTCGCGTGCACAGGTTGAGAGAGGTGACCTACCTCAACCTGTGCATGGGACGGCCACCTACAGGTGTGATGATACCAGAGGCTGTATAATACAGTTTTGACTTCCTGATGATGAGCACATAGTGCTCGAAACATGTAGAGACATATAATAAACTTATTATAAAACAAGAATTGGTGCATTAAATTGGTTAATTACTAAGAATTAAAATGTGTCCACCACCTGTCCTATCGAGTGCCGAATAGTGGCTCCAAGATGGCGGATAGCGTAAGTAATCCGCGACAGCGCAATTTCCGTGAAGCGCGAAGGATAGTGGAGGGGGGAAGCAGACGACAGTATGTATACTGGTGGGGGAATGGAGTGTTGGCTGTGGGAGCTAGGGTGAGGAAAGAAGAGGAAGGAAACGTGAAGGGAAGGAGTATGCTGTACGGTTGTGCGTGTAATGGGAGGGGATGGGTTGATAAAAAAAAAAAACTGACTTAAACCCTACCCTAAGGGCGGGCGTACACGCGCCAACAAAATCGGTGCAGGTGCCGGCGGCGATATCGGTGGTACTGATATTTCATGTATCTTTATGGCCAGGCAGTACACGGGGCCGACACGACAAAGTTATCGGGACGACACCGACATGTCGGCATTATGCCGGCGACCCCCTCGATAAATACGCCGGCACGGTGCGCAGAACAGGTGCGCTCTCGCCTTCCATGTGATGTACGCTGTTTTGTTGCGTCTCTGGAGAATATAGGTGCTTGCTGTTTTGTTCGTCTTTGTAATCGGAGTTTATTGTTATTGGATAAAATGTATAGCAAGTACGACACAGTGACTCTGATTGAATTAGTGGAGAGTAGACCGTGTTTGTGGGACAAAACAAGTGAGGAATTCAAGGACCAGGAGTTAAAAAGCAAGCTTTGGCTTGAGTGTGCTCCTTCTTGGAGCCAAACTTCTTACAATTGGACAGAAAAATGCAAATGAAAGTCGGTAAGTACTACAAATTAATATTTATTATGTTTGAAAATATTTTACAGGGACCGTAAATCCAGATATTTGTAGGCCAGTATTTACACCCTCCAGTGCAGAAATTTGTGTCTTGCGCTAAATTTTGTTGGTTTGCCACAGAAGTGCCCCTTCTGGAGAGACAAAGTAATCTGCAAATGCATTTCTTATGGCCTCGGCTGATCTTAGATTTCTACCTGGCCCACCAGCAAAGGGAGGTAAAGTCATGAAACCCCCGTTTTCCAACAGATCTTCGTTATGTGCTCCATCCATTTCTCTAA
>Ga0123355_10016826_pt1 | contig 11532 bp, 9 predicted proteins | sample TergutEmb28metaG_3_FD_89872 | JGI IMG/M metagenome (GOLD analysis project Ga0123355, IMG submission 89872) | Embiratermes neotenicus P1 segment gut microbial communities from Petit-Saut dam, French Guiana - Emb289 P1 | ecosystem: Host-associated > Arthropoda: Insects > Digestive system > Gut ...
ACTTACTTCATGGTGCAGAGTCCTTCTTGAGAAGCTAACTGGTTTGCAGCTAGTCAAGAAATTCCCCGCTTTTCACGGAACCCGAAGGTTCATTACCGCACTCACAAGCGTCCGCCACCTGTCTCTCTTTGTATGTTGCGCGATGATTCCCCTAGAAACACTCCCTCCCGGAGATCCGAGTTGGGGAGTAGTTTACCTCCGGATTGTTTTGTCTCCAGAGGAATCATTCTGCCTGTGAGTGTTTCTGAACATTAGTTTTTACAGGGAGGGGTTGTTAGCACCCCCAACCCCCAAGCTGGAGGACCACCCCTCGTCGGCTGTCCGCGACTGCTTATTCAATTTATTCGTAGCTACCGTCCTTATCGGAGGCCGTTCCTCTATCCGCAACCTGAGGACGTGCCGTGCCGTGGTGACAGGGACCCACTAACATAGTTTGACAACTTAGTTGATGGAATAGAGGGACATAAAATTAGTACTGATTTTAGTCCACGGAGACGCTGTTTCTCGTCACGTCCGGCTATTCAGTTCAGTTCAGTTCAGGACAGGACAGTTCAGTTATATTCTGATGCATTCTGTACCGAAACCAGACTTCATGTCCTATTAAGCTGTCCGTTGTGGCTTGCGCATTGTCATTTTCTGATAGAACCTAAAGCTGTGGGTGTGGTAAAGTGGTCAGATATATGAGGGTTTTAATTTCCTGTCTATTATTTTCAACAGGTGTGATAATAGTGATGATGGCAGTGGTTTGATGTGGTGGTATAGCTAGTATTGCTTCAGTGCAGCACTCTCTCCTACTGGAACACTGCAGACTACACCCGTTAGCTGTTGATGGTTGCCAACGTTCGTATGTGTAATGCAGTCTGTTGCTGGCCTAGATTATGGCTTTATTTAAGAGGAACCAAACGTAATTTCGTCTTGTATTCTTCAGAGAATTTGGTGTTTTATCTTCCTTAATTGAGCTAGAATACTTTTAAGTTTTTAATCTGCTGTGCAGTATCATGCAGAGAAGTCTTATGTAATGGATAGGCTACAGAGGATTTTTCAATTGTGGATAGGCCACACCTTCACGTAATTCTAAATGCCTTCTGAAACGGGATGGCTCTTCTATTTAATAGTGAACATCACTATGACGTTACTGGATGTTGCAGTTCGTGTACTGAATTACTGCAGATAAAGCGTAGGAAAGCAAAGGAATGCGCCTATCTTCTTTGCCTTTTCGAATTTTGAGAAAGGCTATCTCCCTTTTTATGTAGTGGTTTCGAAACTGCAGTACGCGAGTCCTTGCAGCTTCCCTGTCAGTTGCTATGTCGGTTTCTTTATGCTTCTGTTACGTACTTGTATTTGTAAAGCAAATACGGTTGTGTGGCTGATGTTGGTCTGGGCACAAACATTTATGGAAGTAAATTTTCTACTTATGGTTCCCTTTCAAGGATTGTTCTTCATTTCCTTGTAATATGAGAATTGCATCTCGCACAACAATATTCGGTAGTAACCTCAAATCGCAGGATGTGTCAAGCGACTTGTTCGTCACTGACACCATCAACTTGATGGACAAACTGCTGCTATCAAAAGTCCCGTAATGGTAGTGAATGAGTTAGCCATAACGGAATAAAAGTGATGTAAATTCGAGTAGGGCTAAAACGGAGTACCAGTAAGGTCTATTAAACTGTTCTGATAGATCTCCTTCTGAGAAGAGAATAAAGGAGACAGAATTCTCTCGGCCGTTAGGTGTCGCATATATCTCCTACTGCATTCGTTACTAAGCTGTACTTGAGCACGTGGTAATCACAGCTTTTTGTTTCCCTTCAAGCTGCATGTCGCTCGGGGTTCTGTTTATATTCGGAATTAATTCCGTAATAGTACAGTTTTAGACATCTCGTAGGATCCCATTCATGGGAAGTTAGCCCGTCCCAAGGACTGTACCCACGCAGGGTAACAGGCCTACTTCACAGAGTAACTTGGATATGCAATCATTTCCCGAGCAGTATTCGAACCGAAGATTCCAGTGTTCGGACAGTTCAGTACTGCATTTTCTTATAGGCCTGGTTTACTGCCTGTGTGAGTGGCAGGTTATAAAAAACGTCAGTCCAAGAAATTAAGTCTTCGCGGACGATCAGTCTTGTAAGTATAGAATGAATTTCTGACGTTTAGGAGAGTGCCTGTACTCCGTTGTGTGGAGTTAACTGGATCGATTGATTGCTTACAGACACGGCAGATCGTCCAAGATTTCACTTGACTGAGACGCGAATACTTCAGATCTTATTTTGAATTAACTAATTAATGATGCCTCCTATGAGTAGCTCAAGAATATTCTGGTCTTTGCAAATGCTTCTCATTAACTCGAGAATTTTGGAGAACTTGTCGTCGTTTCTATGTCTACTATCGGGATTAGCGAAATTAAGTCAACGCATGAAAAGCGTGGATAATTATTGAGCCTGGCGGTGTTGTATTGTTGCTTCTTTGAACCAAACGAAAATTTGCTTTCTGATTTGCACCCAAATGCTGTGGCAAACTCCGGTTCACGTCAGCTAAATTCTCTGTATTGAAAGCTCGTTACAACGCTCGTTATTCTAATCGCATCCTTCGAAGTATCGAGTAATGAAGGGCACTGTGGAATTTGGAAGTGACTTCCTCTTCTCGTGTTTAAACGTTTCTTGCTCTGTTTGGTTTGGTGGAGAATAATGCATTTAAAGTAGCGCACTTTGGAAGATGAGCTAGAAATTCTTTGTACTCGGACGTCATAACCAGGCCGCCAAACTCTCTAGTACCACTTTGGGAAATTCATAACTTTGTTTCTCGTAGACAAGTGAAATGCGTTGCTCTTCATGGTCTAGTGTCGGTAATTCTGGCCAGCAGCGTATGTCTAGTCAGGTTACGCAGAACTGGGCATTTCGAGACTGTTATAGCGGAGCGGACGTAAATGATTAGCATGGCGGTAAGGAACTATACCTGTGTTTTGGAAGTGCCTGATTGGAGTCAGCGGGGTAACCGAATGAAACAGAACGCATGGCGGAGACATGCCCTTCCTATATGAAATTAAATTAATTAAATTACGATATTAACTGCTACTTTTTAAGCTGGAGAAGAAAACAGCCGAAGTACGCTCCATTTGGCATTATATAGATCATGGCGTGGCTGCAAAGAAATCGGATAGAATGCGGGGATGTTATGCATCACTCCACGGACCTGCTAAAGAGCGAGATACCTGCGCCACAAGGGAAATATATTCCTGCAGTAGTTTATCTTCAAGTGAGTATAACCGCGATGCGCAAAACCGCTAATGAGGCGGGTCTGATATGTTGGAATATGTGATATTGAGGTCTAATGGTAGAGGCGCTGACTGTATATGCCGTGATTTTAAAACAAGTGACATGCAGTGAAAATGACGACAATTTTGGTAGATAATGTGGCCTCAGTTGATTTCTTATGGCCATTCGGCAACTGTGTGGACGTTACTTAGCGTCTGTGCTATCGATGATGGTGGCCTAACAGACGAAAAGAGGTCGTTAGTGAAAACTAACCTTGAAGATTCTGGTCTTGTGGACTTCTAACACTGTGTCGTTGGGTGAGTAGTTGCTCAGTTTTCGTAGGATTTTGGTTCCTTCGAAACGTAGCGACACAGTGTCACATCCCTGAAGACTTGAGTCTCCAGCAGTACCCTTGTGAGAACCTCAAATCTCGCTGTATTGCTTTACAAGTACGATTCGCCGTGACAGTCGGATATCGAGCACGGACATGCAGATGTGATATCTTGTCTTTGACCACAGATTTTGTCTAAAGAAAATGCGATATTTTGTGCCTACCTTAATTAAGGTACTTGCGATAAGGCGGGCGTAATGTCGGGTTGTTTCATTTCGATGTTGGTACTAACGTGAAAATCAGTTGAAGCATCATCATCTCACCTTGGTCGCCTCATTACTGAGATTTCCGTATCACACACAAATACACGCACCAGGTGGGATTCCCCTATAGGTGTGGTGAACCCATCGCAAAGGCCGCTACCTACACAGCACAACAAACACAAGAGACGAAATTCCATTCCCTCAACGGGATACGAACCCGCAATGCCAACAATCAGGCGACCGCAGGCTTATGCCGTAGACCACACGCCCATCAATATCGGCATGTGTCTGAGCATGGTTGATCGATATTTCTTGCTAACTTCAAATTCTGAACTGATAACGTGTCTCGAGAGCGCCGTGACTTTGGGCGGACGAACAGTCTGGAGAATAGCATCGCCTTTCTTTTATTGAAAGCATTAGTAAATGGTGAAGTTTCAATTATATCCCAGTCAGCTGAATGCTCCTTATCTGCTGTCTCTTTTCTTGCAGCAAAACATTGTGTCGTTAAACAAGATAAATAACTGTGATTACACAAGTAGGACAGGCTGATTGTTGAGATAATCGCAAATGAATGGTGCTGTCGACAAATGTGTTGGAATTGCTGGAGAATACCCGGACTGTGTTTGCGGTAATGAGGAAGCGTCTCCAGAGCCAATGGTTTATTCATTCATATGTATCCACCAGAGTCCCCAGTTAAGGAGCCCTCCCACAAAAGTGGGGAAAATATAAGGTTACCGTCCACGGAGCCCCACGCGGACCCAAGGCCCACATCCAATGGGGAGCGGCCTGGTTCCGCAAGGGGATCGTTTGCGACACTGCTATCACTACCCCAGTGCCATGCAGCCTTCAGCAAGATACCTTCCACCTTGGCTTGTATAGACCAGAGCCCCGTTAGCCAGCGTGTGTTGTAGTAACCCTTAACAGGGTATCCCCTACACACCTGTTACCGCCTTCGACGAATGCATGTAACCCTGAGTTACGGCCGAGGGGTTGGATTTATGGGAGGCAGTGGTAGTAGTAGTAGTAGTAATAGTAGTAGTAGTAGCAACAGCAGCAGTAGCAGTTCTAATTACGTAAACAAACACATAAAATTGAGTTGTAATAACAGTATATCAGCAACCTGCTTTGACGGACGTCATAGGTCAGAAATTTAAATTACGTATAAATCGTTTGTGACCACGCAATTTGATGGTATTTTCTGTTATCGCTGGAAACTTTATCTCAGTACGAGATGGAAGCCTGGTTTCTAAATATTCAAAGACCATACACTCGAGCGTTTTTCCTTAGTGAATCTAGGAGATGTGTCATCCCCGTTGTGTGTGATGAGCTTAGATTGGCTTGTAGTCTAACACAACTGTGTCAATATGATATATTTTTATTGACTTTTTTAGTGCAACTACATGTTTCGGCCTTTATAGGCCATCGTCAGGTTGTCTTACGACAGTTAAATGCGTTTTATTGATCTTAAGTACTTATTCGTGCATTGCGCGCTTCGCTAGTAGAGATCTCTACATTAATGGCTTTGTCTTATGTACTCGTTGGGTTTTTTTGGTGCTGTCGATTAGTTCGTCGGCTCGGGGGGTCCTTGGTTGTATTTGCGTTCTTCTCCTGAGTGGGTTGCTCGGTGTTGGGGTGGTCTGTTGCTTGTGTTTTGGTGCTGGTATGTCCCGTTCTTCTGCCTTGTTTCCCGGGTGGAGTTCTTTTTGGTTATTAGGCTGTGGCTGGTTTGCTGCACTAATTTCTCTTGTGGGGCGGTGTTGTTGCACTGTTAACTGTTATCACTGTGCGTGGATTGGTTGTCTTAGTTGTATCGGTTTTCTTTTGCAATACTTATTTTGAGTGCATTACTGTGTGTTGCGTTATTTTCGTGTTATACTCGTATGTCGTTATCCTGTTTGTGCCTGTTGTCTGTGTGGTGCGTCTCTTTTCTGTTCTGTACTTGACCGAGCCGACGAACTAATCGACAGCACCAAAAAAACCCAACGAGTACATAAGACAACGCCATTAATGTAGAGATCTCTACTAGCGAAGCGCGCAATGCACGAATAAGAACTTAAAATCAATAAAACGCATTTAACTCTCGTAAGACAACCTGACAGTGGCCTATAAAGGCCGAAACATGTAGTTGTACTAAAAAAAGTCAATAAAAATATACCATATTGACACAGTTGTGTTAGACTACAAGCCAATCTAAGCTCCTTAGTGAAGCTTTTCGGCGGATTTTTATTGTATATAAAATGTTTTTTCAGAAAAGTCCGACGACGTCGAATCGTTATATATTTGTGTGCGTTTACTGAATTTCCGTATTTCACAACAGTATCGTTCATATGTCTGTCTGTCTGACGATGTCTGAACCAGCTGACTAATTGGCATGCAGCTTGGTATGAAGATCGTAAATGTGTGCCCAGATCACGTAATGCCCTACGATCTTTAATACCAGTGTGGCAGTTCTGTGAACATGCGCGATGGGAGGATTTCTGTGACGATGGATTCTACAGAAGCATATAAATGTTGTTATGGCTGAGCGTTCAATAAGAATATGAAGAACGGCAAAATTCGTCACAGAAGTTAGTACCAACAAAATACACCTTATTTATTCGTCATCTACGTATTTTGCCCCTCGTGTGCCATTATCAGGGAGCTTCAGATAATTTCCACCAGAATTATATAAAGACACAACACTTCATATGTCGGATCCTTGATAGTGGTTCAGAAAGGCCGAAACATGTAGGAGACTGAATATAGACAGAGTTTTCTGCCTACGGAAAATTGTGTTTTGTTGGTTTCAATTTCTGTGGCTTAAGAAAGCAACACACGGTACGGTGCAGGGCTGTAAGATTGCGAAGTTCGAGTTTACGTTTTCATTTGTTAATAGCTCAGCCTGGTATGACCATTTTAGCCAAATTAACGCTTAAATTATTTCTCGACCGTAGTAGATGTTTAATAATTAGCCGTAATTACTCTCACTAAAACACCACTGCCTGATAGGCTGACAAGTGTGGCCGATGTGAATGGTATGATATAATTTTGGGCTGTATTTAGTTCTGTTGCTACTGTGATATGAAGGTTCGACTAAACGTTATTGGTGATATTATAAACGCATATAACAATTGCTTTTTTTAATGGTTTTTGAAGGTGAAAGTATTATAAATATGTGACCACAAACGCATCCAGTCAATTAAGAAAGTAGAGCATATTTTCAGAGTGTCGTTTGTGTTACAAATACTTCAGGCAATGGACAGTGTAAAACCTAATCATAATGCGGAAACTCCGGGAATTTTACTGTATTTAAATTCGGGGCAAAATGAATGTGTTCTCCAGGGCAACCAGTATTCATGTGTATCTTTGTACATGTCTAAAATAACTTAATTACTGTGCCTTTATTGCCATTTCAGAAGGCCGTGCCACAGCTCAGGCGGTTAATCGCCGGCCTCTCACCGCGGAGGCCCGGGTTCGATCCCAGGTCAATCCATGTGGCATTTGTGGTGGAGAAAGTGAGAATGGGGTAGGTTCTTTTCGAGTACCTCGGATTACCCTGTTAGTACCATTCCTCCATTGCACCATACTCGACTTTTATTCGTCACCGACGCTGCATAGTCTTTGCCGTTAACAGTGTCATTAAATAAATACTACTGTCGACTACCCTCGCCATTTCCAATTACGACGGTATACGTCGGCAATATTAACTGTTTACTTGCTACATGTAAATCGACAGGTATTGGCCCGAAGGTTGCAGACGGGGCTTTTATGTTCCAGTCTATTGGTGTTTCAACAGTGCCTATAGCTTTACATTTAGGTAAAGTTTGTGGAAGGGCGTCTGTTATTTATTGCTGTCGTTTAGTAGGTGTAAACAAGATGCGGCCTGAAGTCTATTATTAGCCATTATGTGTGTGGTAACACGTGGAGAACTTGTTGTATTCTGTGAACGTAGGCTAGGAAACAAGCTGTCCACCTGTGCTGAACAGACTGGGCCCAGAACTGCTCTGTGAGTCTAAATAAACAATGTTCTTCACGTGCCCCATAGGAGGTATCATCCTAAACGATATCTAAGGGCTGTGAATGTGTGTGCAAAGGCTGGGTGTTCACCAGTAAAAGGTTAAACTGACACTATGTGTTTCGTTCTATCTCTGTGACAAGCGGCAAGTCCACTGGTAAATCTTCAAGCGAACGCGTGAAATATTTTGATCCGTTATCGTTTTTGTAGACACGTCTATTAGTAGTGTGTAAAACCTTCATGACCCCTATAAGATCTATTTGTTCAGAACCTCGAAGTGCCCAGCGGCTAATGGGTTTAGTTTGTGCTTTCCCTATCCTGTAACACATGGAATTCTTTGATGTTATTCATTCCGTGCATTATTCTTACAATTAATCACATTCACCAACATATATACATCATAGGATTACAAACTGTACGTAAGTTTTGAAAGCTTCTACATGTTTCGGCGCCTAAGCACCATCCTCGGGGTGTCTCAAATACGAAGGAGTGTAAGCACCAATATATCAATCTGCGAAGTATAATGCCAGGTAGTAAGATATTTAAATTTATTAAAATTGTAAATTTTGTATGAAATGTTAAGTATAAAATTACCGCGTTGTTAACATTAGTTATCATAATTCTGACCCGTTCTAGGCCAGAGTCCAGTGTCTGTTTACACTGTATTCAGTGCAGGTATACAAACATCTGAGCCCATGCTGTGCGATCCAATAGGATCTATTCCCAGTGGCGCGTGCCGGCGTGTTTCGTTCCAGAAGGTGTCGTATTTGACAATCCCTGAGGGTGGCTCCTTGGCGCCGAAACATGTGGAAGTTATTTAAAAATTATGTATTTTTAATCATATTGTTTGCATTGTTTGTGAATGTGGCTGACACGAAATTGTTTTAAACGTTGTTGGGATTGTCTGTATAGTTCTTTTATAATCCCACTTTGCAATGTAGGGATTTCTGTTGGAAGAATGGTTGCGTGGTGCATAGGGTGACAGTCCTTTTTTCAGAAACATACAGTATGTATCGTCGAAATAAATTATACGGTCATAATGAGTAGTGAGTAGGTCTTAAGGATTTTAGTGGGTATGACCGCGGTGTATTTGAAAGAACGGGCTGTTGTGGCATGTTCCTGGGTCGACGGAGGGAAACTGCGGAAGCCCCGGTTAGGATGGTGGGTACATCAGTTGGGATTGAGACTGGCTTGGACCATTTCTGAATGCTTGTTGATGATGGCGATACGTAGTTTGATATTTTACTGTTGGTACTGTCCTTGTGTAACTTCATACTGAAAATACAACGTTTCGGAAGCTGGTTCTACTTCCTTCTTCAGGTGGAGGGGCCTTTGGAACGAGCTAGTCTCAGTCGCTGTTTCACTGTATATTGCCACCAAAACAAAACGTGTGCACAGTGTGGCGCCCTATTTTTGAAGTTTTTCGTCTGTGCAATGACCGTGGCAAATTTGGAATTTCCCACAGTCATTCGGCGACTCGAGGCTTTATTGCGACACCAGGTTTGCCTGCCAGTAGTACGTACATAGTGCCCAGAGTGACAAATATAACAACTCAGCCCAAATTGCTCAGTGTAGGAGTGGTATTCAATAGTCTCTGAGAAGTCTGTCCGTTCCGGTCGTGCTCACTGTTTTGACGGATGCCATACATTGCGGGGGGAAAACCAACAGTTTTTTTTAATGGTATGAACCTGTACGTAATTTTCGTGATACTTTTTCGGGGCTTTTCTCAAATAATTGAACGACATCAATGCGGACATTATAAGTGAGCTAGACAATAATAATTTCTCTAAGTTATTAATCCTACTTCCGCCCGAAGGAACTGAATTGATGCGGAGAAAAGAGCGTTGACCATGGACGCCCGTCTTATCGATTTGTTTTGAACAATGCAGTAGCGATCACCACTACAGCCGTTTGGTTCTCAGTGTCAAGTATTGCTCCCAAGACATGATGGTATTTATATTACATTTACGTCTTTATTCTTCTGCTTTCACGTATCTGACCTTTCCTTCTGTTTCACCTCAAAGTCTTGTCGGAATTTAGCGAGATTCTTCGTGTGGTCGCGGATCAGCCCCGGTGCAAGCCCTTTCTCATCACACGGCAACACACGTAAACACTGAAGAAAGGAAGACACACAGAAGAGTGGAGCCAACACTGAGCCCGTGACCACAGCATGCGCGAGGCGTAGACCGTTGCTGTATACACCAAACGGGCAACGGGACAAAAGTGCGCGTTCGTATAATAATACTAATTCCGTTCAGTTTATCATGTATTAACGTGCTAGATTAACAGGAAAAGGCCAATTACAGAACTAGCAAAAAATATACAAAATTAACGGAACTGTTATACATAGCACACTTACTAGCACCCGGCCATTTTAGAAGTAGTACAAAATATACAAAATTAGCACAATGTAATATATAAAACACACCTACAGTTTAGATTTAGTACAGGATCAGATGATGATCATGATAATAATAATGACTTTAATTTTAATTTTTTGCAGCTTCTGAACCACCACTGGAAGTTGTAGCACTTACGAGTTTTCGATTCGTAATATTACATGCTTTTACCTATGTGTCAATATTTCACTGATTCCCATCTCAGCGTAGTTATGGAACATTATGGAGAATGGATATGGACTATTTATACTTGGATCAATGTTGTAATAAAGCTGTGGAAGACTCTTACATATGTGCACGTCTTTTCTCTGAACTTCAGTTCAAAATACTGGAAGCAGATCTCCTGGGACATGACACTGTTCTAGGGTGAGTGACAGCCCACGGTCCTTCAAAGCTTTGGTAACTACCTCGTATTTATCCATTGCAACAACGTCACATTGCAGGTGACCTGAATTGTTCTGGACAGCACTTTGGTTTCCTAGGCCTACATGAGCAATTTCTTCTTTTATCATTGTGGCCATGTCTCTGTGTTTTCTCCCTGTCGACTAACCTGTGTACCAGTACACAGACTTCCATGAAACTTTGAGTGAACCTGATGCCATTAGACGCCACCCCACCTTAGCACTTTTCAGTTTCTTGCCATCAATAATCCCGACATGGCGGCAGCGCGAATGAGAGAGAGCGTCATTAGCGCCACATCTAGCATACTGATGGAGATCCCTAAAAAGTTTTTTTTTTTTTTTCGGGCAGTAAATCGTAAAATGTTAGGTACTTCTGTTAGAGCAGTTTTATCGTGGAATGCAGACCGTAATGGCGGCCGTACGAAATCTGTATTTAAATTCTAGTAGGCTACTCAACCGCCGTCAACGTGAAATATTTTGTAGAGGCAGAACATACATGTAGACATTCGGTGTAGAAAGTTTCTATATCAATGAACAGATATAAAGGTCATGGAGTGTCAACACTTCGAGTTTATATTAGGCATATGTTCTACAGAAAATTATCCTTAGTGTAGTTCACTGAATAATGTACAAGTAATTGTCACTTTACGTTGCAGCCTGTCTTGATATAAAAATAGACTTTTTAATTGAAAATTGATGTAATAGGTTCTTCCCTAACTTTGTGTATTGTTCGCGAATCAGTTTTCAACTTGCTATAACCGTCATTTTACATCTAAACAGCTCTCGTATGTTTTCCTTTCTGTGTTTTCAAGGATGGCGCAGTCGGTATATCGACTCCCTACGGGCTAGACGGTCCGGGAATTGAATACTGGGGGGGGGGGGGGGGGGGGGAGGGA
>Ga0123355_10016827_pt1 | contig 11532 bp, 16 predicted proteins | sample TergutEmb28metaG_3_FD_89872 | JGI IMG/M metagenome (GOLD analysis project Ga0123355, IMG submission 89872) | Embiratermes neotenicus P1 segment gut microbial communities from Petit-Saut dam, French Guiana - Emb289 P1 | ecosystem: Host-associated > Arthropoda: Insects > Digestive system > Gut ...
CTACTCTTTCTCTCAGTGCCTTTGGCAGAGCTCGGATGTCACCTAAGTAAGCCACTTTGAACGTGGGAGCTGTCTTCCGGGCGGGTTCTCCGACGGGCGTAGATGGGCGCATTGCGATATCTGCCTGATTTTCAAGCGCGGTGATAGGGCTATTGCTCGCCGAGCGCGCGGCTCTCGAACCCGCTTGCGGCCGAATAGGGGCACACCAATCTGTAGCAACCATCGGGTGCGATGCTTTATCGTGCTTTGCCAGCCTCGGGGTAGCAGTCTCGCCGGGAGTTGGCCGCTACGAGGTGTTCGCTGCTTCGGCTGCTTTGGCGGCTTTCCAGTTCCACGGCAGCAGCGAGACCAGCCGGTTCTGTTTGGTCTGCCCTGACACGATGCGTTCCAGTACGTCGGTCAGCCACACCAATGGATCGACATCGTTCAGCTTTGCTGTTTCAACTAGCGATGGTCGCGAACGAGCACTTTTCTCACGATTTGCGGCAAGAATGCGGGGCGACCCCAGCGTGGTTGCTCGGGCATACCCTTTTGCGTCCGTGGCGCTCACAGCCACGGATACAGCGACACCTATGTTCATCCTCAGATTGACCGTTGCCCTCCGAAGGTGGAGCCACACGTTCGAATCGAGTCGGGCGCGCCATCCCCGCAAGGGTTGGCTTCGAAGGACGAGCATGCTTCCCGTTTCAAGGTCTCGTCACAGCGCGTAACGCAGAAGCAGGCGACCGTATTCATTGAGGTCAAAATGGTCCCGCCGTCTTCTTGGCGTGTCTCGGCGAAGGTGCCGCCGTCGATGCCGACACTAGCAAGTAGACCTGCCGAGTACAGCATGTCGGCCACGTCCTCCAACTTTCCCTGCGTGCCGCGCTTGAATGTCTTCAGATAGCCCAGATCGGCCGCGTAGCAGCGACTGACGATGGCGTTCAGCCGCATCGCCTTGTCGTAGTCGATCAGACCTTTGATGTGGGCGGCCATGATTTTGCCGACGATCGTCGGCTTAGAGATGTCGTCGAGGCGGTCCAGCAGTAAGAGCATGTTCTCGCCGAACGCAGCGTAGCGTCCGTTTCGCTCGAGGTCGGCGACGAAAGCCTGACGCTGCGCCTCGGTCGTCTCTGCAATCGGCCGCAAGAAGCGGACTATCCTGCGGTATTCCAGCTCCTTGCGAATGTCGTTGGCCACGCGCGCTCCGCTGACAACGATGCCAAGGATTGGCACGCCGTGAAGGATGGTCGCGGTTGCATCAGCGATGGCGTCGCCCACGGTCTTAAATTCGTCCGTGAGATGCTCGCTCCCGATGGACTGGGTGAGGGCTTTTGCAGGGTCGTTTGTCGGTTCGATCATCAGGGCCTCAGTCGTTGCGCAATAGGTGGCTAGGCGACCTCCCGGCCTCAAGGAGGAAGGAAGGGCGCGGCGGGCAGGCCAAGTCCGACGGCGGACCGGACGAGATGCCTCTGATCGGCGCAATATGCACGAGATCGTGTAGGGTCATTCGGAGGGTAGGGCGGCGGTTCGTGACAGGCGGCCCCTTTGTGGCCTGCGACCAGGATGTTCTTGCGAGACGCGACGGCGGCGTGCCGTGCTACTACCTGTCCGGCGGTCATGATTCCTCCGGCGAATAATGGTCGAGAGTGAAGACCGCGACAGCAGGTTTTCGGATGTCGAAGGTCGGTGTGACCACGACGGGCGGAAGAAGTCTCTCGAACCGCTCTCCCGTCTCGGGCAACTCCGCCGACACGCGCCGCCATTCGGCATGGACTTCGGCACCGACATGGTGCGCTGGACACCACGCGCACGATGCTCGCCGGCCGTGGCCGGACAGGGTGCGGCCGCTATCTTCCGGCCCGCCCGAGAGCCGGTCGATCCAGGGTCGGCCGTCGGGAGTTGAGCATCACCTCGACGACGCTCACGTCCTCAAGGAAGCTCGCGATGTCGGGGCCGAGCGCTGTGCGCCAAGCAGGTCCCCTACGGGGATCAAATTCATTGTGCCGCATCTCGGCGGCGCGATCCCGATGCTGATGAACCGCCACGACAAACAAGGCCATGGCGCCACTGGCCGGCGGTGCCACTTCGGCTACGTGTACTTCCGAAAATCCGGGGATACCGCTGTCCCGAATTCGATGTGCCTGAGAATACGCCCGACCTCGCGCGCTGCCTTGATCGGTGCAGGAAGTTTTTGATCGAACTGCGTTGTGCTCCAATTCACCTTAGTGAGCGCAAGAATATCCTTTGCCAGCGTGACGATTGTGCTGTCGGTGTTCTCATGCGGCACGAGTAACAACGGTCTGGGCACACGCAGGCCTGGGTAAGTGCCGTAATACGGGACGCTGCCACGCGTGTACAGCAGTCCCTTTCCGGTTAAATCGACGAAGGTGCCGCGAAGGACGGGATAGTTGCCATCTCGGAACACAGCGATTGGTGAGCTTTCCTGTACCCAAAGCAGATCGGCCAACTCGACGCCAAAATTCTCGAGAGCGGCGTCGATGCCCTCCGCCTCTTCAGGCCGGAACCGCGAGGTTTTGAGGACGACCACACGTGCTGGCACGTGCCGATGATGCGCTTTGTATGCCTTGATAGATTGCTCTACCAATGCCTCTGCGTCCTTCGCTGTGAGATAGGGGTGACGCCCCTTGGTCTCCGTCTGCGCGCGGGCTCCACGCAGAATGAGGCCTCTGCCGCGTTCATCAAACATCTGGGCCGTGCTGGTCCACAACTGTTGCCCGTCAAGATCACGATAGAAGCCGATTCCGAGAAAACTCGTCCGGTACTCGGCCTGATTGGGTAACAGTCGCCACGGTACTTTGCCCGCCTTGTAAAAGAGCGCATTGAGCAAATTCCAGGCGCGTGTGGCCTTCGCCTGTGTCTGACGATTCCTCTCGCGCTTCACCTTTCTCGGAATCTTCGCAGCATCGTCCCACGTGTCGGGCCAGACAATCTGCGTCGGAACGTCAAGATGCAGCGTTTTGGCTTTGAGAAGATCGCGGAAGTTTAGCGGATCGTCGTCATCATTATCCTCCTCCGAGCCTTCGAGCTGCTCATCGCTTTTCGCATTCACTAGCTTTTCGATAAGGGGTACTGGAAGGGCCACCACAATAACGTCCGGTTTCGCACTGCCTTCGGTAAGCGCCGAGACTTTGGAAGCGATCAACTCAACAGCATGCCGGACCGCTTGGTCTTGACGACCAATCTTGGTGATCTCATTGACTTGCCGCCGCGAGATCGTCCCCGCCGCTCCGTCCGAAACCTCAAATTTACAGCGGAAAGGATTCTGGTTACCCAAGCCTGGGAAGTCCGGGTTGAGATTGATAAGTTGCTTATTCTCGCTTTCAATGCCACGCGCGCTCTCCGCTAGAAAGTCGGTGAAGCCGCCGACAGTATCTTCTGTGCCTAGGACGCCAACGCGTACCAGGTTGCCCGATCGGGGTTGAAGTGGGCCGTGCTCGCGCAAGCCCAGGCGGGGGTCGAAATGCTGCCCGCCGTCGCCGAATTCTAACATCGGCTCGTCGAAGACGTACGATTTGAAAATCATGGCGCGATCCCCTCTTCGAAGAGATCTCGGGATTCCATTTGCTTCGCTCGCGGATCACTGCGAGTCCAGGAGGGCTCCGGCACCGCCTGCGAAAGCTGAATCGGGGGAAGAGTTTCAAGGCTCAGGACCGGCTTCGGCCTTTCCGTATCGAATAGCCCGGCCTCTGACTTACCGCTCTCGACAAGCAGGTGCTGCCACATTATTACCTGGCCCCGAACCGCAGCATTCCGCTCTAGACGTTTCTTGCCTGCTAGAAGCGCTTCCGGAAACCGGTGTGGTTGAAATCCGTTTTTTGTGAAATAGAAAGTTGGATCAACAACAAGGAACCATTCCTCGGCTAGCCGTTCGAATCGGAAACTGGCTGCATGATGGCGCACATAACCGGGACCTTTAGGATTCTTTTTGTTTGAATACGCACTTACCACCTTGGCTGAGGTTTCGTTGACACTGGCAACGTACCTGTAGCTGCGTGACTTGTTGATCTCGGTCGCGCGGAAATGAAACAGACGCTCTTTGCGTAAGTATGAGAGTTGCTGCGAAGTCTGCCGCTCGACCGTCCTACGCAGTAGGTCGATCATGTCATTTATATCGTTGAGATCGTCGCTAAAAGCTAACAGCTTAGAATCGACAGCATCGATCTGATCAATATCAACGATCGCGCGCGTAGCGTAGTCTCTTGGATCGAAAAACGAAACAAAACGCCTCTTACGGATGACCCAGTCGAATCGAGTGTCTTGGTGCTTCACTAGCTCAGTGATGGCATCGCGTCCCCTTCCGAAAGGCGATGAAGCAACAAAAATCTTGTCCGGAAGCTTTATTCGTAGCAGGTTGATGATCGCCTCTTCGCCCTGGTTGAGGGGCGGGAGATAAACGCCTGGCGTGCGTCGATCGACGGTGAGATCCCCAATGCGATCAACGCAGCGCGTATCGAATATATCGGCACTTTTGTCGAACTCAAGGCGGCGCTCTTCACCTTTGACGCAATCGGTTACGTTCTTCCAGTAAGCGGATTCGTCCGATCGACGCCATAGTACGATGATGACGGGAATATTCGAACCGCGCCAATATCTCAGATCGTCCGGTTGGAGAAGGTATTCGAACTTGCGGTCGGTCTCGCGAATGTATCGACCACTTTCCGTTGCCTTAGTCTGAACGCCAAGTAGCTTGCCGAGCGGCACACCGCTCTTGGGATCGCGCAGCTCGATGATCCCGTCCATCCCGGCTTCGAGACGACCGCGAGCGTCGTAGATGAACTGCATTTCGAGGACGAGTTTCTTGATAGCCGTCTCACCAAGCTCGCCTAAGATTTGGTTGTCCCTGATTGTCTTGGTCGTGGCCCGCGCGGAAACATTCTCGCGTCCTTGTGAGAGCAACGTTTTTGTTACGTTTCGATGGGTTCGACGGGCTTCCAAAGCGCGGCGCACGCCGTCCGGGTCATTTGCAATAACGTTGAGGTAGGTGCGCGCGGGCTGGTCGGGCTCCGCCCGGCCTTGCTCCCAATCGCGTAGCGTGCCGATCGGAATGTGATAGCGGGCCGCAAATTCTTCCTGCGTTATCCCAAGCGCCCGGCGCAGTGTCCGCGCCCGGGGCACCTGCTTCATTCGGGCGAGGCGCTCCTCTGTAAGCGGCTGCGCATCCGGATCGGCGAGCGCCGCAGCATGGACTTCTTCGTCCGTCAGTCCGTCGAAACGGCTCCAATCATGCTTCCCGGTTTTCTTCATGGTATCTGCGTCGCTCATATGGTCCGGCCTTGCGGGCGGATATGATCCGAATCTTGTCGCCGCGCATCGTGTAGCCCACGAACAGCAAGCGGCCCTCCACCATACCGATCGCGCCGTAGCGTTCCTCGTTCGGGTCCTGCGCTAGGTCCTGCCATTCAATCGCGAGAGGGTCGCGGAAAACCTCGCGTGCCATTTCGAAGGTGACGCCATGGACGCGCCAGTTTAGGGCAGCTTTGTCATCATCCCACGCGAAGTTCGCGTCTTCCATAATATAAGGGATACCCGTAGCCATTGCAAGGCGTCCAGATGCTACGGGATACCCGCAACGACTGGCCAAACTTCTTTTGCGCGGAACAGTCAACGCGACAACGCGATGCGCCCTGGTGAGCGACCGAGATCGTCGTGGCGCGTGGCGTCCGGTGTCCGTTGCCGCAATTGATGAGAGGTCGAGTCAGATACATCAAGGGCTTGCGATTGCCGTACGTAACAGCAGGAGCAAAACCCAGGGCAAGCTACGCGGCAGCGCGGCGGCTGCAAAGAAGGTGTCCGGCAAGCGGATCAATAGCTTACCGGGGGGTTCGAGGAGGGCGCAGAAGTCGTTTCGATTTCGTCGCCCCAGGTCCGCTCACGCCGAGTACCCAACTTTTGCCCCTACTGGCGGGCAGCCGGGATGGATAGGCGAGGTCAGCGGTATGCACAGACCCGCGCCCGAGGACCGACGAAACAAGCACCTTCGCGATGTAGGGGGCCTAGACTGGAATGCGCGTGTGAACCCGGGACTATCTTGCCGCGAACGTTGTCCCCGTTCCACCAACCGATAACCTCGTCTTCGTGGATGGATATGTCCGCAAACCATGGATCCTTAGTAATCTGAAACCCGCCAGACCCCATCCAACTCGGGACTGGGTCATATTTGCAGGGTCCGTTTATGTATGACTTACCGTCAACCTTTAGAATGCATTTGGAAACTGGTTTGGCCGTTGCCGTCGCAGCAGATAAAACGAGGAAACCCGCCGCGATCGCCATTACAGATTTGGACATGCTGTGACGCCCTTTCTGAGATCACCGTGCCATACGGTAAATACTGGAGATCTTGTCGCCAATTGGCGACGAGCGCGTCGGCCGCGCCGATACGGGAATTCCCTTAACGGAAATGCCTAGTCTTCGCTGTCTGGCTCTGCCTCGTTCCGCAATCGCTTGATGGCTTCGAGCATCTGCAGGGTGCTCGACCCCTGATTCTCGGCTGCCTGCTGGTGCATGATGGCGACGGTGTGGCCTATTGGGGCGTTGGCGCCGCATAGCGTCGCCCTTCGCTCGCTTGCCTTGATGCTGACGACGGCGGCGACGGGATCCATGTCGTTGACGGCCTTGCGGGCGAACTTGAGTTCGATGCGCTGCAGCCGGCGTGCGGTGAGCATCCAGTCGGATCGTTGTTCGGCGCCGTTGTAGACGCGGTCTGTTTCGGTCTTGAGGATTTCGCGCACGTCTGCCTTGCCGATGCCGAAGCGGTCGGCGGCTTCGTCGATGGTGAGGCCGAAGGCGATGGCGTCGAGGATGCTTTCACGATCTGGCATCGCGGTCTTCTAGCATGAGAGCGACATCGTGGTGACCATGCTGGATGAGGCGGGCCTCGAGCCTCCGGATCTCTCTGCACAGGAGCCAGTGCTTGCGGAGTACTAGCGGTGGCTTATGCGGCAATGGGCTGAAGGGGACGAGGGACGCGCCGATGCGGCGTCTAAGCTGCCGGATGCGCGAGAGTCCTGGAACGGTGCGTCCGAAGTGGCGGCAGAGATACGAGAGCTGGTGGCATTTCCTGCAGGCCCAAACGCTGTTGACGCGGTGCAGTTTGTAGCGGTCGCGCTTGCATTGTGGACAGATCCAGCAGCGCAGAGGTAACGCGGGGTGCCACGAGACCTGGATTGGCTTGCCGTCGAGTTCGACGATTCCGTCGTCGCGGACGGCGAGGTGGCTGGCTCGGTCGCCTTCTCCGATCGTGGCCCTTACACCGGGTACGAGGAGGCCTTCGCGTACGAGCTGATGGACGTCAAGGGACAGGTGCGACTCGACCATACGGTCGAGGGGGACGTGGCTGGCGTGTTGATCGTGGCGTAGGTCGAGGCCGCGCATATGGGTTCAGATAGCACTCAAATGTCCCCGTAGGGAGACATTTGGCCAGGCAGAAAAGGTCTCGCTGTGGCGACCTTTTCTGGTCCAGGTCTTCGCGGAGGGCGCGGAACGTGACGCATTTCTAATTCTGCGGGGAATTAGAATGTCAGGTGAATTGCATATATTGCTGAGGTGCGCGCCTCGTCGCTCGACGGTGGTTACCGCTGACGCAACGGGGCGGGGGCAATCCCCCTCCCACCGAGAGGGGGAGACTAAACGTGTTCAGAACCAGACTGCTCGCGGTCGCGGCGATGGCCGTTGCTATGGGCTTGAGCGCTGTAACACCGGCTGTGGCCCAGGTTGTTCCGGTGCCGCCGCAAGTTTCGACCTGGGGCATCGTGTCCGGGTTTGCCGAAGGGGCTGGTGGGGCGGTCTGGAGCAACGCGACAGGCGCAGCTCACAGCGTCGTTGACCTCGGCAAGGGCACTTATCATTTCGCGACCGACGGCAAGTATCGCTGGCAGACGTGGGACGGCGTCAGCTCCACGGCTCAAAGCGTCAAGGACGGCACCGTAACAGTTTTGACGACTGATCCGCGCAAGACGTGGAACTCCGCCGTCGAAGGCGTTGGCACCACGGTCGATGGTGTTTCATTGATTGGCCGAACGCGCCTGCGGACGCACCCGCGTGGTCCGCACGCACGTGCAACGTCGCCCAAGTCGAAAGGGTCATCCACGAAGCGCTAGGTAACCCGCTCCCAATCACATCCGGCGCGAGAGAGATTTTTCCTGTCCCACCCGGCTACGCGATCCGCGTAGCTAAGCGTGTCATCAGGGAGCAGCCCGCAAGGCCGCCCCGACGCACAAAGAAGGTAACCCCATGATCGAGCTCGTTCTGATCGTCATTGACGTCGTGATCTTCGGCTGCGTGATGTTTGGCTGCTACAACGCCGGCCTGAAGCACGCCGAGACTGATGCGAGACAACGCGAAAACCAGATCAAGGCGATTGCGACACAACGCGAAAACCAGATCAAAGCGATAACCGAGGATCAAGTCATGCGGCGGGTTGAGTCGCAGCTTGTCGGCCATTTTCTGCCGGGCTGGCGCCAAATAGAGCCACTCGAGCGCGAGGGCGCGTGATACAAACTCAATCACGGGAACTCCCGTATTGGTTGGCTGCTATGCCCTTGCCCTTGACTTGCTAGCGGCCTTTGGCGGCGGCGCATCGGCGAGCATGCCGAGCTGCTGCAGATAGGTGGTGAAGGCGTCGGCGCGAGCTTCCTCCTCGATCTCTCGGAGCTCGGTGACGAAGTGCTGGAGGTTGGCGTTGTGGCCTGAGCCGTTCTGGGACATTGGGTATTCCTCCGGGCTATCGGCGGCTAGACGGTTTCGGTTTGTCCATTGCTGATGCTGGTGCGGGCGCGTTTTGCCACGGACCAGCTGACATCGGTGGCTTTGGCGAGTGCGGTATTGGTGAGTTCGGGTTGTTGCGCCAGGATCTTCCGTGCGCGTGCGAGGCCCTGCCCGTTTCGGATGCCGCGTCGGCCGCGTGTTTTCCGAGGCTTTTTGCTTTTGAAAGCAAAATCCTGCTTCTTTGCTGCGGGCGGTGCTGCGCCGTTGGCTGATGAAACGTCCTGCCGGCGGGACGTTGCTCCGTCTGAAACGTCATCACGTGATGGCATTGTGTCGCGCATGGTGGCGTCGACGACGGCGGCGACGACGCAGAAATACTGCACCGCGTTGAGCTTGAGCTTGCCCAGGTTGTTTGCGAGTTTCTCGACTTCGACGGTCGAAAGCATGATCTGGATCCTCATGCGTCGCGGCGTGTGGTGCGCGTATAACACGACGGGGACAACATGCTATATGCGCTAGTCGCGGGTGTGAAATACGCTACTGAAAGTAGAGACAGCGTGCGGCTTGTTTCCCTGCGCCGTTAGATCAAGCTAGCAATGCGCGGGGAGGAGACTTGTCGCGTATTGGAGGAGAGCTGTGATGCTCGACGAGGACGACCTGGTGACGGAAATTCGCAAGACGCGGGAAAGTTTTGACCGGCACGGCACGGTGTTGGATCGCCGTATTGATACGCTCGAGGAGAGCCTTAACGATGTCTGCCGGCGGGTAGGCCGGCCTGGCGGTGAGGATAGTGATTACGGCGGCCACGACCTTACGCGCCAAAATGCAATCATCATGTGCCAGGATCGGCATCATTGGCAGATTCAAAAAACCGACGAGTTTGTCGAGTATGCGCCGAGCAGTGACGAGATCGCTGATGCGATCACGGCGCAGAAGGCGTGTCGCAAGATCGTTCGGCATGCCACATTCGGTTATCATGATCGGATCACGGTCGATAGCCTTACATGAAGCGCACATGCCGGACATCTACGGAGGTGCAAATTCCTTCGCGACGTAAAATCAGAAAATCACGTCCTAAAGCGCCAGGCACCGGCAAAGCCATGAGCATCCTGCAACGACCCCGCTTGAGGGCTGGAAGCCCAGTTAGTATCGTCCAACCATGGACAGAACGAAGTTGCTGGTGCGGCTTGAGACAGCACGGCGCGAGTCTCGATTTATCGAGTTCAAGAGGGAATTTGATACTGCGTCCAATGCAGCATGGTGCGAAGTAATCAAAGACATCATCGCGATGGCCAATTCCGGAGGGGGCGCCATCCTTTTTGGTGTCGAAAATGACGGCAGCACATGTGTGGCGGACGCTGCACTAATTCTCGCGCTCGACATCGCAGACCTTACAAACCGAATTCAACGATATACCAATTTTCAAATGGCCGACATCGAAGTGGTCGAGATTGTCCGACACGGTAAGACCTGTGCCGCGTTCATTATTGGGGCATCGGACATCCCGATAGTATTTGCCAAGCCGGGAACGTACGACATCGGTGGTGGCAAGCAGCGATCGGCCTTTGGAGTCGGGACTGTGTACTTTCGTCACGGCGCCAAAAGTGAGCCAGGCAACCGGGACGACCTTGCCCAGTGGCGAGACCGGGAGATCGCGCGCGTTAGGGACACGTGGCTTGGCGGCATTCGTAAGGTTGTCGAGGCGCCAGAGGGACACGTGGTAACAGTGGTGCCCGCAGAGGGCATGGCAGTCACATCAAGCGCAATGCCATTAAAGGCCCAAATCAGTGCGGATGCCGGTTCGATCAGAATCGTTCCACAGAATGCAGAGGAAATCTGGCCCTATCGGCAAAAGCAGTTGCTCAGTAAGATCAACAGCCAGCTCAGTGGCAAGCTGAGCCTTAACGGACGTGACATTCTCTGTATCAATAAGGTCTACAACATTCTCAAAGACCACCCAGAGTTCGCTTATAGGCCTCACAGTATGGCGAGCCCGCAATATAGCGAGGCCATGGCAACATGGATCGTGGAGCGTTGCATAGAAAATCCGCAATTTCTGGCCCAGACACGAGAGAAGTTCCGAGCGCTCGGAGCAGAGCCAATTGGCGCGTCATAGGCGATAATTGTTTGATAAGATATCCAGAAGTTGGGTTTACCGTTAGATTGCTGCTGCGATAAGCGCGACAGCTACACCCACCCATCCCTTAGCTTGGTTGCCCAGGGTCGGGTACAGTTTTTGTCGCATAAGACGGGAGGTCCTGTTCCGTCACCCCCTCCGGCAAGAGCGATCGGATCTGCCCGCAACACCGTGACGATTTGCGGGCAGTGGCGGATTCAGCGCGAAGTGCGACAGCTCATTCACAATCTAAGCGTTCGGGGTGACCCGCGACAGAGCCTCGGCGAACACTTCATTTGGTGTACGATAGTTGAGACAGCGGCGTGGCGTCGCATTGAGCTTCTCGGCTAGAGCTGATAACGCGGTAGCCGATCGTTCGCCGGACGTGCTGTCGAGCGGTAGAAAGCGGCGAAGCCGTCCGTTGGCATTTTCAATGCCTCCCTTCTGCCACGGACTGTGCGGGTCGCCGAACCAAGCCTTGATGGGGAATGCTGGGTAGTCGAGAAACTCGGTGCCGCGATCAAGAGTAATAGTACGACGCGCCTCGGGCAGGGGAGCGAGCTGCGCATCGATGCCCCTGGTGATCGTGCTGGCGCGCTTGTCGCTGTTGCCGACTAGCATAACGAACCGGCTTCGGCGTTCCTGTAATGACATGACGTTGGTGCTACCGAGCCGCCGCGCAAAGATCATCAGGTCGCCTTCCCAGTGGC